>Ga0194052_1000065_pt1 | contig 79997 bp, 70 predicted proteins | sample SepL226m_MetaG_FD_160117 | JGI IMG/M metagenome (GOLD analysis project Ga0194052, IMG submission 160117) | Anoxic zone freshwater microbial communities from boreal shield lake in IISD Experimental Lakes Area, Ontario, Canada - Sep2016-L227-6m | ecosystem: Environmental > Aquatic > Freshwater >...
GTTTATGCCTCCATGAGCGGCAGCGGCTCGGCAGTTTATGGTATATTTAACGAAATCCCCCTGGTGGAAGCCTTGTTCCCGGGCTGTTTTGTGTGGGTTTCGAATCCTGTTTAGTTACCATAAACAGCGAAGCATGTTACACGAGCCGCATCAGGTGCAGCAAAGCAAACCGTAGAGGCGGTGAAAAGATGCGAGCTGCTTTTTATTTCGGCGCCAGCCGTATCAGCACAAACGCGATGATCCCGAAAATGATATTAGGTATCCATACTGCCACCAGGGGCTGAAGGTTGCCGAAGGTTGCAAATACCGTTGATATCTGCATAAACAGGATATACAGGAAAGTAAGCGCAAGGCCCATACCCAGGTGCAATCCAATCCCTCCCCTTACTTTCCTCGAGGAAACCGCAACAGCGATCAGTGTGAGTATGAAGGTCGCAAAGGGATCTGAGATCCTGCTATACCCCTTGACCTTGTATTTCATAACATCAGGATCGCCGCGGAGCTCTTTCTTACGGATATGTTCCTTAAGCACGAAGTAGTTCATGATCTTGACCTCTTCTATATCCTCCGTGAAATCGGCCGGGACCAGGGGCAGCAAGGTGTCAAGTTTAACGCCCTTTCGCATACTTTCCTTCAGGCCATCCATCTTTCGTTCATAAAAACTGCTGATGATCCAGTGCTGGCGAAGGCTGTCCCAGTCGAGACGTTCGGCTTTGAGTTTATAGACCATCTCCCTGTTCTGGAATTTCTCTATGGTGAACTTCCAGCCACTTTTTGTTTTAATGTTGAAATTCTCTAGATATATAAAGGTTCCCGGGCTGATCTGACGGTGGATGTTCATATCATTGAACTCCTTGGGATCCTTGATGTACTTCTTTTCAAATGCATACATGCCCTGGTTGGTATAAGGGATGATGAAGTTTGCCAGGAGGAAGGAAAGGAAGGCAAGGATTAGTGCCGACATAACATAAGGCAGCAGTAGCCTCCGGAAGCTTATGCCGCTGGCCAGTATCGCTACGATCTCTGAATTTGAAGCCATCTTTGATGTAAAGAAGATCACAGCGATGAAAGTGAGGAGGTAACTGAAAAGATTGATGAAATAGGGGATGAAGTTGAAGTAATAATCAACCACAATGGCCATCAGAGGGGGTTTGGTGCGCAGGAAATCGTCTATCCTTTCCGAAATATCAAAGATCACAACGATAAAGATCAGGAGGACCAGGGTGAAGAAGAAAGTCCCAAGGAACTTACGGATGATATACAGGTCAAGGGTTCGCATCAGTAGATCTCCATCATTTGATAATTCATATTCCTGGCAGGGGGTACCCAGCCTGTGGAAACGGAGACCCAAAAATAATAATTCCCCGGATGGGAAGGCGTAAAGAAACGAATACTGGTGTCCCTGCCTGCTCCTGTAATAACCATATTGGTTAATTCGGTAGAAGGAACCATCTGGGCAATAAACTGGTCCTTGTAATGGATATGGTAAACCAGCCTGCTTGGCATCCATTTGTTCTCGTTGAACGTGACTTCCTCATTGTAAGGGTTTACAATTGTTATAGGCAATATGATTGTTGAATTGGCAGGAAAACGCAGGGTTTTTAGCTTAAATTTAAGTCCGAGCTTATAATGGGACCTGAAATTTTCCCAGTAGCCGTAATAAGTGATGATCCTGTTGCTGCAAATAAAGGCTTTTTTTGCAGGCAGCCATCGCCAGGGAACAAAATCAATAACCATGATGTCCTTTCCCTGCAGGCTCTTTTCAATTTCACTCCAGTAATAGTACTGGGTGCGGTGGCCGGCGTAATCTTCCATGGTATAGGCCGGTTTACCGGTATAAAAAATATACTTCGAGGCACGCTGGTAGGAGTTAAGGAAAAGTACCGGCCTGCCGTTTGCTTTTGCTTCAACTTCCTTCGACCATTCCTTCCATCCGTACAATTCTGAAAGATTCACAAGATGGCGGGGGATGTTTAAATAATCGTAAACCAGGTAAACCCTCAGGCCGGCAGCAAACACCAGGCTTACAACCGCCAGTGACATGATCCATTTCCTTAATTTTATTTTGCCTGCGGATGTGGTGTAGGCAATGATCAGGAGAGGGGCGAATGCAGGGACAGTCCAGTTTGGCTCCACTTTGCCCCTGAAGGTATATGCCATAAAAAACAGTATAAATCCTATAGCCGTGAACTTCAAGCTTTTGTCGAAAGTGCTTTCGGGTTTGAAGATGACCATGGCCCTGAAAAACACAAAGGCCATGAAGGGGCCGTAAATAAGGAACTGGCCAACAAAATACTCACTGAAATACTTCAGCAGGTTGAATTGTTCGAAGCTTCGCTCGAAAAGATGGTAATATACCGTCGGATGGTCATTCCTGAATGACCATAAAATATGGGGTATCATGCAGATGATCCCGCTGGCCGCTGCAATGTAAAACGACCTGCTTTTGAAGAGTTTGAAATTCGAAATGATGGTAAACAGTATAACCAGTATGCCGTTGTATTTGCTGTATATCATGGCCGCCATGATCACTCCCCAGATAACCGACAGTATGATGCTGTCCTTTTCAAGGAGTTTTTTATACACCACGAAAAACAGTATGGTGAAAAAAAGCAGGGCCACATCGGGGGCTGCCATGAATCCGCCGACCTGGGCGATCACTGTTGTAAACCCAAGCGCTGCAAACAACACCGGGTCCTTAACACCGGCAAGCTTTGAGACCAGGTAAAACGAGAGGGTGTTTATGATCACAAAAAAGAACCTCAGCCCGAACTCGTTATGAAAGAGAATATACCCTGCCCTTATCAGTATGCCTACCATGGGGGGATGCTCGTAATATCCCCAGGCCGGCCTTTGTCCGTACATCCAGAACAATGCCTCGTCGTCGAACAGGCCGGTGGCTGCAGCCTGGATGAAATTGATGATCATCCAGCCGAGGAGGATATAAAGCAGTAAGCGCTTATTCTTGTTTTCGTCCATTTTATAATAGTGAACGGTTACTGGTCACTAGTTAATGGTGACTAAAGTCAGTCACTGTTCACCAGTCACAAGTCACTATTCACTTCTTAAAGTCGTTTCATCAGTTTCACAACCATTTCGGCTTTCCATTTTGCAAAATCCCCGTCCTGTATATGTTGTCTGGCCTCTTTCATCAGCCAGATATAAAACCCGAGATTATGCATGGTGGCGATCATGGCCGACAGCATCTCCCCTGAAATGAAAAGATGCCTCAGGAAGGCCTTTGAATACTGCAGGTCGGAGTACACATCACCCGAGGCTTCAACAGGGGAGAAGTCGTCTTTCCATTTTTCATTTTTGATGTTGATGATTCCATCCCTCGTAAAAAGCATCCCGTTCCTGCCGTTCCTGGTCGGGATAACACAGTCGAACATGTCGATGCCAAGGGCGATACTTTCCAGCAAATTTGCCGGGGTTCCAACACCCATAAGGTACCTGGGTTTTTCAGGGGGCAGTATGTTACATACAAGGCCGGTGATCTCATACATGATGTTTGCGGGTTCCCCAACCGAAAGGCCCCCTATGGCATAACCGTCAGCTTCCTTTGACGCAATGTATTCTGCCGATTGTATCCTGAGGTCCTCGAAAGTGCTCCCCTGAACTATCGGGAACAAAGCCTGGGTATAACCATGCGGGCATTGGGTTTTGTTAAAATGCTCCAGGCAGCGGTCAAGCCATTTATGCGTCCGTTTCAGTGATTTCTTTGCATACTCGTATTCGCAGGGATACGGTGTGCATTCGTCGAATGCCATGATGATATCGGCTCCCAGTGAACGTTGGATGTCAATTGCTGATTCGGGTGTGAAATGATGCCTCGAACCGTCGATGTGCGACTGGAAGACCACACCTTCATCGGTGATCTTCCGTATATCGGCAAGTGAATAGATCTGGAAGCCGCCGCTGTCGGTGAGTATGGGCCGGTCCCAGCCGTTGAACTTATGTAAGCCGCCTGCTTCCTCAATGATCCTGGTTCCCGGGCGGAGGTATAGGTGGTAAGTATTGCTGAGCATGATCTCAGCCCTGATCTCTTCCCTGAGGTCCCTGATGTGCAATGCTTTTACAGCACCGGCAGTACCTACCGGCATGAAAAAAGGGGTATGAACCACACCATGGTCAGTAATCAGAGACCCGGCCCTGGCTGAACTTCCGGGATCGCGATGTTCTATTCTGAAATTCATCTTTAACAGCTGAACTCTGGGATTTAGTAATTAACGAAGCCGCCTATTTATCGACAAAGGTAGGTTTTTATAGCGGATTCTGAATATCTTTGCCGCCATCCAAAATAAAACTCGTTAAATGCCCGACAGACTTGTAAATCTTGATACTCTCCCATTGGCCCTGCTGATCATCCTGTCCTGCTTTTTCCTTATCCAGATGGTTTATTACCTTGTGCTTTTCCTCAAACTGGCAAGGTATAAAGGACCTGTATCCTCCAGTTCGAAAGAAGGAGTCTCGGTGGTAATCTGCGCCCATAATGAATATTACAATCTGAAGGCAAACCTACCCCTGATACTCGAACAGGACTACCCCGAATTTGAAGTGCTTGTCGTAAATCATGCTTCGGATGATGAAACCTCATACCTGATTTCCGATTTACAGAAAGAATATCCGAATCTGAAAGGCATCGAAATCAAGAAGGATCTAAATTTCTTTACAGGAAAGAAATTCCCCCTGGCTATTGGGATCAAATCGGCAAAATATGATAAGGTACTGCTTACCGATGCAGATTGCAAACCATCCTCCCCTCAATGGATCGGAACAATGCAATCGGCCTACACCGAAAAAATTAAAGTGGTGCTTGGGTATAGCCCGTATACCCGTGTTAAAGGGATCCTGAACAAGCTGATCCGTTATGATACGGCCCATATTGCGGTCCAGTATCTTTCAAGTGCACTGGCCGGGCTTCCGTACATGGGGGTTGGCAGGAACCTATCCTACCTTAGATCAGTGTTTTACGATAACCAGGGGTTTATCAGGCACTACAGGATACGATCGGGTGATGATGATCTTTTCATCAACAGGGTGGCCAAAAAATCAAATACTGCAGTGGTGGTTCATCCTGACAGTTATACGGTTTCGGAACCCAAGAAGACTTTCAGCCATTGGATCACACAAAAGAGGCGCCATCTGTTGACTTCCACGCATTACCGGTTTATACACAGGTTCCTGCTTGGATTGTATTCTTTCAGCCTGCTTTTCTATTATGTCTTTTTTGTACTGATGCTGTCTTTGAATTTCTCTGTATTCCCTGTCCTCGGTTTGTTTTTGCTGAGAATGCTCATCCAGTACCTGGTCCTGTCACGTTGTTTCAGGCAGCTCAATGAAAATGACCTCATCCCTTTTATTCCATTGCTGGAAATTGTACTTTTGTTATTGAATATTGGTATCGGCATCACGAACGTTTTCCGCAAACCGAATAAATGGAAGTAGCAAACCATCTAACCGATAAAGGGCAGAGGGATTACCGCCTTGTGCAACTCGCACTAACCGAAGGTGACCAGAAAGCCTATGCGGAACTGCTGAATAATTACCGGGATTCACTATACTTTATGATGCTGAAAATGACCGGCAATCCGGTAGATGCCGATGACCTGACCATCGAGGCATTCGGCAAGGCATTCAGGAACCTGGCCCAGTATACTCCTGATTATGCTTTCAGTACCTGGCTTTTTAAAATCGGAGCCAATAATTGTATAGATTTTCTAAGGAAAAGCAGGAGGATACAGTTTGCCGATTATGAGTGGGGAGATGAGGAGGAGTCTTCGGACCTTTCATCAAATATCCCTTCCACCACCCCTGACCCCGAGGAGCATATCATTGCCAAGCAAAAGGTAAAGCTGATGCACGAAGTGGTGGATAAATTAAAACCGCATTATCGTCAGCTTATCGAGATGCGATATTTCAAGGAATGGTCCTATGAAGAGATCGCTTCCTCCCTGGATCTGCCCCTGGGCACAGTAAAAGCCCAGCTTTTCAGGGCCCGGGAACTCCTTCATGAGATACTTAAAGATTCGCAGGATAAGATTTAACCCGTGATGAACATAATATAATTATGGACTTCAAACAGCAAATACTTGAGGGGATCCCGGCTGAATTGCCCATGCCCAGGCCTGTTGACAACAATGTTAGTCATACCCCCGTAAGGAAGGACATTTTAACTCCTGAAGAGAAGAAACTGGCAGTTCGTAACGCTTTACGTTATTTCCCTTCACATTTCCACAAGGTCCTGGCGAAAGAATTCGCTGAAGAACTCAGGATCTGCGGCCGGATCTATATGTACCGATTCAGGCCTGTTTATGATATGCATGCCCGCAATATCAATGAGTATCCATGCAAGTCGGTGCAGGCTGCAGCGGTGATGCTTATGATCCAGAATAACCTTGACCCTGCTGTGGCCCAGCATCCGCATGAACTCATCACCTACGGCGGCAACGGTGCGGTCTTCCAGAACTGGGCGCAGTATCTCATTACCATGAAATATCTTGCCGCCATGACTGATGAGCAAACACTGGTTATGTACTCGGGTCACCCTATGGGCCTTTTCCCTTCGCATAAAGAAGCGCCAAGGGTTGTTGTTACCAATGGCATGATGGTTCCGAATTACAGCAAACCCGACGACTGGGAGCGGTTTAACGCTATGGGGGTGACGCAGTACGGGCAGATGACTGCAGGTTCTTATATGTATATCGGCCCCCAGGGAATTGTCCACGGAACAACAATAACCATCCTGAATGCAGCCAGGCGCAGGGCCGAAGGTGATATCAGGGGTAAGATCTTTGTCACATCAGGCCTCGGGGGGATGTCGGGGGCACAGGCCAAGGCTTCGGTTATTGCCGGTGCTATCGGGGTTGTTGCCGAAGTTAACCCATGGGCCGTTCACAAACGGCATTCACAGGGATGGGTCGATGAGGTTTATACCGACCTTGACCTCCTGATCAAAAGAATGCTTGAAGCCAGGTCGAAGAAGCAGGCTGTGTCGCTGGCTTACCAGGGTAATATTGTGGACTTATGGGAGAAACTGGTCGAAAAGAATATTAAAATCGAGATGGGCTCCGACCAGACTTCATTGCATAACCCCTGGGCCGGGGGGTATTACCCTGCGGGTCTCAGCATGGAAGAATCAAATGCACTTATGGTCAGGGATCCCCTGAAATTCCGTGAAGAAGTGCAGAGGTCCCTCCGCCGCCAGATTGCCGCAATAAACAGCATGTGTGCGAACGGAATGTATTTCTGGGATTATGGAAATGCTTTCCTCCTGGAAGCAGGGAGGGCAGGGGCCGATGTGATGAACCCCGACGGCACTTTCATTTATCCGTCGTATGTTCAGGATATCATGGGACCTTTGTTCTTTGATTACGGCTTTGGCCCCTTCCGCTGGGTTTGTACATCGGGCGACCCGAAAGACCTTGAGATCACCGACATGATCGCCGGGGACGTTATGGAGGAGATAGCTAAGGACTCTCCGGCAGAGATCCGGCTGCAGCTTAAGGATAATATTCACTGGATCCGTGAAGCCGGGAATAACAGGATGGTAGTGGGGTCACAGGCGAGGATATTGTATGCCGACTGCGAAGGCCGCACTAAAATAGCAGCTGCATTCAACAAGGCGATCGGCAGCGGCAGGATCACAGCGCCTGTGGTCCTTGGCAGGGACCATCATGATGTGTCAGGGACTGATTCGCCTTTCCGCGAAACATCGAACATTTACGACGGATCGGCCTTTACTGCCGATATGGCCGTACAGAACGTGATAGGCGACAGCTTTCGGGGGGCCACGTGGGTTTCAATACATAACGGCGGTGGTGTGGGATGGGGCGAGGTCATCAACGGGGGCTTCGGCATGGTCCTTGACGGTTCTGCCGATGCCGACCGCAGGTTGCGTTCCATGCTTCACTGGGATGTGAATAACGGCATCTCCCGCAGGGCCTGGGCACGTAATGAGGAAGCGGTGTTTGCGATCAAACGGGCTATGGCGGAGAACCCTTCTTTAAAGGTAACTCTGCCGAATACAGTTGAAGATTCCCTGCTGAACGGGTTGTTCTCATAAAGCAGCTTGCCGCCGCCGGCTAAAGTTGAAGATTCGCTTCCGGCCGGCCTGCTCTGATAAAGAGGCTTGCCGCCGCCTGCCCCGGATTATTTTTTCCTTCGCATCAGTTTCCCGATCTCCGTAATTTCCTTCGGGATCGCTTGTGACAGCACCTCGTGGCCATCCGCAGTAACAAGAACATCATCTTCAATGCGCACGCCAAAACCCCTGCGTTTCAATGGCTGAACGGTGTCGTTTACCGGGATGTAGATGCCGGGTTCCACGGTAATGACCATACCGGGGCGAAGGGTATCACCAGAGGCAACATCATGAACTTCGAGCCCAACAGTGTGGGTTACCGAATGGAGAATATAGTTGACGTAACCTGCCTTACGCGTCAGCTGTGTGGTTTTCCGGTCCAGGTCACTGAGTGTGATTCCCGGCCTGATCATGTCGATCACCGCCTTTTGGATATCAAGTACAGCCTGGTAAATTATTCCCTGGTCGGGAGTGAATTGCCCTGAAACAGGGATGGTCCTGGTGATATCGGCGCAAAACTCCCCGTACCTCGCACCCACGTCCATTACAACCAGGTCCCCATTCTTCATCACGCAGATATTCTTCTCATAATGCGGGCTGAGGCTGTTGGCCCCTGAGCCGATGATTGATGCAAAAGCCATGCTCTGGGCACCCTGCCGTTTTGCTTCATATTCGATAATCGCCTGCAGTTCATACTCGTGCATGCCCGGCTTGCATTGTTTCATCGCCGAGATGATCCCATCGCCGGTCATAGCTATGGCCTTTTTTATAAGTTCTGTTTCCTGAGGGGTTTTGATCAGCCTGATGGCCGTGAATAATTTGGTCGCCGACTTTAACTTAACTCCCGGGTGGACCAGTTCGAAAACCTTTTTGGTCTCGCGTTCACTGATTACTGTTTTACCGTTCAGCCAGTCGTTTGAGAGTTTCGGCAAAGGATAATAATACAGGGTTTTTATGTGCCCGGAGATCTCTGCCAGCACCGGCAAAAAGAGTTTTTCGTCGAGAAGTGTGTCAGAGGATGATAACGGTATTGTCTCCGACATCTGATCAGGGTAGGTGAATATTAAAATATGTTTGATCCCTGAACCTGATTTATACCCTACAGGCGTTACAATCATTTTGTACCCGGGTTCGTCTATCCCAGTGAGATTAAAAAAATCGGGACTCTGGCGGTAAGGTTCAATGTCGGCATCATAAACGGCATCTTCAGCTTTTATGACCAGGGCGGAAGTGCTATCCATAAGGTAAAGCAAAGCGGTCCTTCTTGCAAAAATCAACCCGGGGATGCTTCCCGGCCGTTCACAATCCTGGCCATAAAGGGAACATGCCATGAGAAGGATTAAAAGAATGGAAAATCCGCCGCGCATTTATTCAATAAGGCTTTGAGTAGTGGTCATCTTTTGGGTTATCGGAATGGTCATCTGCTGCTGGCCGGTCAATGCCATGGTCATATCAACGTTATTGTTGTCAACTTCTTCTATCAGAAGTCCGAGTGGGGCATCAAACCAGATCGTTCCGGAAGTGTCTCCGCTGCCTTCCATAGCCAGGTCCATGCCCATCTGTTTCATTTTACCGGTAATTTCCATTGAGCCTTTAAATTCTATTTTAACACAATCATGGCTCCCTCTCTTTTCCTTTCCTGTGAAACTGTATTCAATGTTCTTTTTATACACGATCTGGCCTTCCCCTACCTCGGTTGTATCGGTAGAAACCCTTGACCATTTTTCCCCGATACAGACCTGGTGATCGGGCAACCTGGTGAAATTAACACTTCCAAGACTCCCTATGGAGAAAGAAGATTTTCCGGGTTTTGCAGTGTCGTGAGATGGCTCCTTGGTAAGCTTCCCAAGGGCCGTAAGCTTTCCCCTTACCGGTTTGTTTTCTTTATCCTTCATGTCCATGGTGGTATCCCTGCCCATTCCCTTCATATGGAAAGACACATCTTCAAAAGAATATACAAGGCTCATGGTCCCATCTGCCGACACGCTGTCAATTTCATATTTCAGATGGGAATGTGTATCGGTATTCATTTTCATCTCCTGCCCACCCATCTCCTGGATGGTTTCAACGATGCTGCCCTGCATGTACCTGTAGGTTTTTCCTTTTCCCATTTTGTAACTGAGGCTGAACTTTTCCTGGGCTCCTGCCTGCACGTTAACCATCACAAATACAACCGTGACGATCAGCATAATCATTTTGGTCTTCATTTTTTTTAGTTTAAAAGTCTTGACGTTTACATTTTTTTATTGAACGGGGGCATCGCTTTCAATAGGATTGATACTGTACCTGACACCTTCATTGGATATTTTTCCAGCTGTGTAGAATACCAGCCTCGAGACCCTTGCAGCCTTGTGGCAATCAGACTTGTCGGGATTATCACTCACCTTGTGATAATCTTTATGCAAGCCGGTAAAGTAGAATATAAAAGGGACGTTATGCTTGTAAAAATAATAATGGTCGCTGCCGCCTAAAAATTCACTGTCCTTAACGACAAGGGTGAACTTTGTCTTTTTGTTTTCTTTCCTGATTATTTCGGTGATGTCAGGACTTTGTTTGGCGCCTTCAAGATAAAGGGAATCAGGGGAATTTCTGCTGATCATATCCAGGTTGAGCATGGCTACCGTGGAGGCCATGGGGTGCAATGGATGAGTTGTATAATACCGTGATCCGTACAACCCCTTTTCTTCACCTGCAAACAAAATGAACATCATGCTGCGTTTGGGTTTCTCTTTAAGCATGCTGAAGGCATGAGCTACCGACATCACCCCTGAAGTACCGGAAGCATTGTCGTCGGCGCCATTGAAAATATAATCTTCACCCTCTTTATGCTCCTTCTTGCAACCCACGTGATCGTAATGAGCTCCGATGATAACCAGCTGCTTGTTTAAAACCGGGTCGCTTCCCTGTATGTATCCTACCACATTGTTCGCATGGAATATTGTTGTAATGATATTTGCATGCATGCTCACTTTGGTGCCGGGCAAATCGTAGGAAACGCAGGAAAGATCTTTTTCAATTCTCGCTTCAAGGTGTTTAAGTGAGTCAACACTGCCGAAAAGCAACCTGACCACTTCCTCCCCGATATGCATCGCCGGGATCTGGTCCTCGCTGTCGATACATAAATGCATGGGAACAGCATCCCTGGGGATTATTTTCGTTAAGGAAGGCCAGGGGTATCCCCTTGCTTTTACCGAACTGTACTGCAGCGGCCCATTTACTATCAGCATTCCTGCCACACCATGCTTCACGGCATTCCTCATTTTCTCTTTCAAAGAGATATATTTTGTTTCTTCCTTGCCATTAAATACAGAATTGGAATCATCTTTCTGGGGTTCATTCCTGAAAATAACAACGATCTTGCCTTTCGCATCAATTCCTTTATAATCATCATAATTATATTCCGGGGCTGTAATCCCGTATCCGGCAAAAACCACAGACGCTGTAACTGAAGCGGGGGAAGAAAAGTCATAGGGAACATAATCCGATTTAATATTCAGTTCAAAACTTGCACCATTCCGCAATATGGCCAGTTCATTGGAGTCGCCCAGTTCATCCTTGCAGATTGGCACTTCCTGAAAATAACTTCCGTTCCAGGGTTGAATTCCCCAATCCCTGAAGTTCCTGGCAATATAAGCCGCCGCCGAGTCCAGCTGTGGACTGGGTGTGTTTCTGCCTTTCATCGAATCAGAGGCCAGGTAATTGAGATGCCTGCTGAAAAATTCGGGTGTAATCAGCTTCTTCCCGTTTGCGGAGCTGTATTGGGATCCCGAACAACCCGCAATAATATAGGAAATGATAATGAATACGGAAATGCGGAATGCAACAGGGGTCTTCATAAGGAGGATGTTTAAAAATGCTATCGGCAGATAGGAGACATTTATATTACAAACGTACTGCAAATAAGTAAACCGGGCAAACTTCAAGGGAAAATCAACCAAACATTTGATTTCACCCTGACTATAATGCTGATCAGCTCGGGGAGATTTTTTTTTACCTGACGCAACGGATTTCAATTTTCTCCTGTCATTAACATTACAACAGGCAATCTGGCCTAACCCTGTAAATTTATTTTCAATAATCGTATCACTTTTTCATTTTCCCCGGATTAAGAGGGGTAGTTCATCTGTTATGATAATTCTGTATACAAATGAATGGCTGGTCAAGGGCTTCATGGAAGGCAGGGACTCTTGCATTAAGTACATGTACAGGGAATACTTCCCTATGGTCAGATCTATTGTACTCTCCCGGAACGGAAACCTCGAAGATGCCGAGGATATATTTCATGACGGGCTGATCATCATTTATAACCGTTTTAAGAAAAATGGATTTACCCTGAATAGCAGTTTGAAGACATATCTTTTCTCGGTTTGCCGGAATCTCTGGAGACGGCGGCTGGAAAGAAAATACAGGTTGCTGTATGGCATGGATTCCTACGTTAGTGACACGGGAGGCGATGAAACCAATGAAAGTGCGGAAGAGGAAAATGCGGAAAAATTCAGGCTGTATAAAAAACACTTTGCCTCCATGCCTGAATTCTGCAGGGAATTGCTGACCCATTATATCAGAAAAACATCCCTTGATGATATCGCCAGGATTATGAATTACAAGGATGTTGAGTATGTCAAGGCAAGAAAATATTATTGTAAAAACCTGCTCCGGAAAAAAATCCTGAATGACCCGGAATGCAAACAATTTATGAATTATGAGTGACTTCTTAACCCAAAGCCAGTGGATTGGAAAATTTACTGATAACGAGTTGTCGCCCGAGGAGGAGACACAGTTTTTATTCAGGGCTTCCCAAAATCCATTGCTTAGAAATGAACTCAGGCTCGACAAGGATTTATCAGACTTGATTGTTGACCAGGGTTTATTGGAATTGTCGGAAACTATAAGAAAGACAATTAAAAACGGAAAAAGCAACAACCGTATGCCGGTATACAGGCAAATTGCAGCTTCGGTGATCATCCTGCTAAGCATGGCCGGTCTATCAGGCCTCATTGTTCACTGCACCAGCCACTGGTATGGTCAATTTTTCCTTGCACATCATACCTTTCTCAGCCCGCAGGTAAAGGGTTTATTCGGGCTATATCCCGGTGAAAGGAAAATTAATTCGGCCTCCACCCCCGCAAAACGAAGGGCTATTGTTCAGGATAATTTCAAAGAAGACCCCTATGCTCCAAGGCCCGAATATGAATTTCTTGTAGGGACGGTCACAAGGGATTTATCTGTATTTGTGATCTCCCCCATGCCAAGGGTTAAGTGCAGGCTCGACAGCCTGGTCAGATTCAGTTGGAGATGGCTTACCGGCCCGGTGCCATTAAGTATTGAGATAAGCGATAATCATGGTCGCGTAGTATCGAATTATATGCAGGTGACAGATGTAACTTATATCCTGAACACAAGGTATTGGGCCAGGGGATTATATTATTACAGAATATCGGCAGGTGATGAACTTGTGACCATCGGAAGCATTTTAATTTATTGAATTTTATGGATCTAAGAATCTTTCTTTTTATAGTGGGTTTCCTGTTTATAATCCCCAGGTTTTTAACATTTGCCTGGGCACAGGTTCAGGATGTTGAATCGTTGATCTCCGACATCGCCTCTCCCCAAAGGAATCTTGATCTGGGTTTGTCCTTACTGAAAGACCCGGCACTTAATCTGGCATTTAACGAAATAACCCGGAAAGCCGATATACCTGATACTTCTCTTCAGTTTCCCTTTTTTGCAACTACAGGAGAACCTGTATATAACCCTTCTCTCCTAATGATGGTACAGGACTTGCTTTCGAAACAGGAAGTGCTTCTTGAATATTTTCCAGGTGATACCATGATTTTTGCAGTTGCCGTTACTAAAGAGTCATTTGGCATCCATACAATAAAGACAAGTCCTGAAGTCTGGCATGAATTATCGGGATTTAAACGCAATATCAGGCTGGCCGATTTCGGGAATTGCAAATACCAGTCGGAATTACTGAGCGAAGTCCTGTTAAGGCCGGTTAATGAATCTCTGAAAGGAAAGACGAAAGCAGTCATTATCGCCCATGCCGCTCTTTACGGTTTCCCATTTGAAGTGCTTGTTTATCCCACGTTTCCATCAATACAAGAAACAGGTAAAACAAAATATCTTATTGAAGGGAAGGAAGTAGTCTATAATAATTCGTTGGCCCAGTGGCTGAGATCCAGGATACGTGATAAAACCTGTGCTGAGAAAACTTCTATAGACAACAACCTCGCATTTGCCGGTTTCTCCCCGGGATTTGAATTTCATGAATGCATCCAGGAACTTCATGAAGCGGGCACTGAGATCAGCAGAATAGGTAAAATGTTCAAAGAAAGGGGTAAGACGCCGGTGATTCTGCTGAACGAGAATTCCAACGAAAGCAATTTCAAATCCATTTCAAGGTACAGTCATATTATTCATATTGCAACCCATACCATCAGCAGTATAGACTGCCCCGACATGAACGGCCTTCTGTTCCATGAATTCGGATCACAGGAGCATACGGATGAAGATGACGGTTTGCTTGCTGTTCGTGAAATTTGTGAGCTGAAGATCCCTGCAGACCTTATCGTGATCAATGCCTGTGCCTCGGCAAATATCAGGAGCAGGATAGGTATGAACTGGTTTTCCTGTGCCGATTGTTTCATGAAGGCAGGGGCAAAAAACGTTTTATGCACCCTGTGGAATATAAGTGACCGGGCAGCAGAACGGTTCATGGTGGAATTCTACCGCTGCTACCTGGGAGGAATGTCATACAGTAAAGCCCTTCAAAAGGTTAAGGTAAAGATGATATCGGAACCATCAACATCTTTGCCTTTAAACTGGGCCGCATATGTGTTGATTGGTGACTGAACCACTTTTAATGGCAGGCAATTGTCTCTATCTCAATCAGTGCCCCCATGGGCAGTCCTGACACTGCATAGGCCGCCCTGGCAGGCGGGTTTTCAGGGAAAAATGAACCGTAGATCGAATTTACCAGGGAGTAATTGTCCATATTGCTTAACAAACAGCTCGTTTTTATTACATCCGCGTATGAGTAGCCTGCAGCATTCAGAATAGCCCCGATATTCTTCATTACCTGCCTGGTCTGTCCTTCAATTCCTCCCCCTACAAGTGCCCCGCTGGAGGGATCAATGGCAATCTGGCCCGAAATAAATAACATGCCGTTTGCTTCCACGGCCTGGCTGTATGTCGCAATTGCCTTTGGCGCATCGGGGGTAGAAATAATTCTTTTCATGATATAATCTTTTATGACTGCCGGCTGAGGACTTCCGGCTGTTTAATTCGTATAGTCCCTGAAATCTTTCTTTTTATTCAGCTTCATGTCCTGCAGCATGGATGCCTTGATGTTTATCGAAAAGTTCCAGCTTTGTTGCCCGCCTTTGGGAATCCATCCGAAACTCATCTCCCAGCAATGCAGATCACGGTATACCTGAACCGATGTATATGACAGTTCCCCATGCGAGAAGTCCCATCCTGTGGTCAGAGTGATCTTCCATTTCGGGGTGATATTGACCTGGCCGCTTACACCAAGGGTCTGGGTAATCTGGTCCGTATTGTGCCTGACCGTGCTGCTGTAAGAATTGGAGTAATGAAAATTGTAAGAAATATTAAAACTCCAGGGTATGTCAAAATCGACATAGTAATCATAGTCAGGTATCGTCTCTGTTTTTTCCTGGGTGCTCATGGCAGCAGGGGACCCCACGTTACCCGCTGCACCGGGTGCAACCGTTTTCTTTTTCTTTACCTTATCGGAAGAAAGACTGTAATTAAACCCTACATCCACACTCGAATTATCAAATTTCAGCAGCTTGTTATAAGCCTTAAGGGTTGTTTCATTAATCCGCCTGTTAAGTGAATCATGCGCATACATATCCCATTGCGCAGTGTATTGAACAGTAAGCCCTTTGATTATAGTGCTTCTTGCCGATAATTGCAAAGGGGACCAGTTTAAGGAATCCTTGGCAAGATCATACGATATGCGTAATGTGAGATCATCGATCAGTGGGATCTTTTTTGTTCCGGTGACCGTATCTTTCCTGTTCCTGACTTTCATTTCAAGGTTATTGCTTATTCCAAAACTAACCACCCCCGATTTATACTGGTTCGGCGAACCGTAAATACCTTGCTCGAAAATGGAATATTTCTGCGGGTTCCTGGTATTGGTGTCATTGGCTATATACTTGTAGTACCCTAGCTTAGCCCCGGAGAAATCGGGAGAATATGAAAACCCGACTGTCGGCGTAACCATATGCCTGATGGCAACAAGAGCACCCTTTTTAAACTGGTACATCCCGTATATCCTCGTGTTGATGGATGACGAGAAATTTGCATCAATGGCATTTGCGAACCCGCCTACCTGCTCTGTTTTATATCCCGGCTTTATGGTGTCACCCGGTGCAACAATAATGGTATCCTTCTGGTAATATTTCCTGATGGTCTTGAAATACATCCGGTCAACCATGTTGATCGAATTCGTCCAGGTGAAAAACTTCAAAACGCGGATTGATGCACTGATAGGGATGGTATGCCTTATCCCGTTTTGAAGGCTGTCAATCCAGTTCCCTTTGAATAACAGGGAGTCTTTGGTGTAATACCTGTTTTCCATATCGAGGTTATACTTCATGCTGATGTTTTCATACCACCTGATATTCCCCACAGGATTCTTTCTCCGAAAAGGATAAAACTGGTTCACCGACAAAGCAACCTGGGGAAGCACGAGATTTATGGTTTTTGACAGGGTGTTTTGATTGTGGTTGAAGTTCAGGTTCAGAAAGACCTTCCCTCCGAAATTCGTCGAATAGTTAACGCTTGAAGTAAATGTATTTGAAAGGTAATTCTGTGCGCTTGAGCTGAGATTATACTGGTTATAGGTGTTACTGACTATATTCACATTGGCTGAGAAAGTCGATTTTGGCCTTGCTTTCGGGTCCTGGGTGTGGTTCCAGTGAAATTCAAAATCCTTTTTAATATTGAAATTCGGGTCATCTTCGGAGCCAATCCGGTTGTATGCATAACCGAACCTTATATTCCCGTTGTATTTGTACCTTTTCGTATAACGTACCGATGGCCTGACCGCCCAGCTGCCATGGGTGTATATATCCCCGACCACAGTAAGGTCCATATACTGGCTCATGGCAAAATAATAACCAACGTTCTGAAAATAGAAACCGCGTGTGTCGGATTCTCCGTAAGTGGGAAGAATTAAACCCGAACGCCTTCCCGATTTGCTGGGGAAATATCCGAAAGGAACGAGGATAGGGGTGGAAACACCTGCTATCTCCATAAATGCCGGACCGGTGATTACCCGTTTCCCCGGAATTACTTTTGCTTTCCCGAAACGGAATGCATAATGCGGATCTTCAGGGCGGTCGCAGGTAGTATAAGCGCCGCTTTTAACATAGGTTACGTCATTTTCCATTTTTTTGACCACGGTTCCATGCAAGTAACCCTCATCCTGCTTTGTAAATACCGTTTTAATGTAACCCTGCTTGGAGTTGTAGTTGTAGCGCATCTGTTTTGATTTGAAGGAAAGCGCCCCCTGTGTAAACTCCGGGATGCCCTGGTCCTTCCCTGTAGAGTCAGGGACTCCTTCGGCAAATACCTCGTTTTTAGGAAAATCTATCTCAAGATAGGCCGATTTCATGCTGATGTCTTCATACTTGACATCTGCATCCTTGAACATATATACTTTTTGATGTTCTATCTCAAACCTGAGTGAATCGGTCGCTTTAAATTCAACTTTTGATTTCAAAGCAACCGAAGGCTTCTTTTTCTTTGATAAACTGTCTGATTTTAACGAATCATTTTTGACTGCGGATGAGTCGGTCGTTGCAGTCAGGTTTTTCTTTATTGAATCCTGGACATGAACACTGTCGGCGTGGAATTTCTTCAGGGAATCCGGCATTTGGATGCTGCCGGGGGTAGTCTTTCCTGCAGTATCGCGCAGGACCGGATAAAAAGCATGCAGATTAAACCCCGTAAAAATGAAAAGGAGTAAGAAGGTAGTCCTTGTTAATAATTTGGTTAACAACTTCTCTTCCGGATTCTGAGGTTAATAATATATCTTTGTTTTGAAAACAGATTGGATTAATGACTTGAAAATCCATGTTTTTCGGTGTTCAAAACTAATCAAAATAGTTAGATTTATTGAACTTTTTATGAATCTTTAACAATAAAACAAAGGCTTTCAGTCGTTTACAAAAGTCGTGCTGAGTTCTGCCCCAACATGGAAAAATCGAAGATCCATTTACCAGCCTGGTTAATTTTTACCTGCCTCTTATTATTGTCACTTTCTGTTAACGTTTCGGCCCAGAAAAAAGTTGCAATAAACAGGGTGGTGATTGATGCCGGTCATGGAGGTCAGGATCCGGGAACAATAGGCCGCCGGGCAAAAGAAAAAAATGTAGCCCTCGCCATCGCCCTGAAACTGGGATATATGATCCAGAAGAATTTCAAGGATGTTAAGGTGATCTTTACCCGTGACAGGGATGTTTTTGTCGAGCTTAACCGCAGGGCCCAGTTTGCCAACGATATGAAAGCCGACCTGTTTATCTCCATCCATTGCAATGCCAACAACGACCATTCGCTGAAAGGGGCCGAAACCTATGTTATGGGGTTGCATAAAACCAAGGCTAATCTTGAAATAGCAAAGACTGAAAATGCCTCGATCCTGATGGAGTCTGATTATGCAGACCATTATAATGGGTTTAACCCAAACTCCGACGAGTCCTATATTACATTTTCCATGTTCCAGGATGCCTATCTCGAGCAAAGTATGGAATTCGCAGCTGAAGTCCAGAAACAGTTTGAAGAACGGGTCGGGATGAACGACAGGGGCGTCAGGCAGGCCGGGTTCCTTGTTCTCTATAAAACAACGATGCCCAGTGTCCTTGTGGAAACCGGTTACCTGAGTAATCCAAATGAGGAAACTTTTATGGTCACCGACAAGGGCCAGGAATATATTTCTTCGGCTATCTTCAAAGCATTTAAAACATTTAAACAGAATGTTGAGCACCCGGAACAGGCAATCAACCAGCAATATCCTAAGTCTTACCTGCCTAAACCCGAAACCGCTCAGCTTATGAAACCGGCTCCGGATTCATCACCCGCAAAACAGAATAAAAAACCGGGAAAGACCGGATATATCCAAACCCAAACCCAGTCGGATGCCTCAAAATCTACTCCCAGGGGCCAGGTATCGTTCAGGGTTCAGATCGCATCCATGTCAAAGGAAGTTCCTACATCATCTTCTGTCTTTGGGGGGCTCTCGGGGGTGAGGATGTACCAGCATAACGGGATGTACAAATATACTGTCGGGGATGAGGTTTCCATTGCAGGCGCTGAACATCTCCTTGCCGAAATGAGAAATAAAGGGTTTAAAGATGCTTTTATAGTTTATTTTAAAAATGACTTGCGGATAAGCAGGGAAGAAGCCCTGTCGGCTCCCTGAGTAAAATAAAATCAACGGATTTAAGTTTTATCTTTGTAAAAAACTATGGCCATTAAATTTAAACGGGAGATCAAAATTGGTGTCGTTTTCATCATTGCCACACTGGTATTGATTTGGGGACTTATGTACCTGAAAGGGCTGGAACTTTTAACCTCCAGCAGGACATTCTTTGCCGTTTATGACAATGTCGATGGCCTTGTGGTCTCCAACCCGGTTACTTTAAATGGCCTGCAAATTGGCCAGGTAAATGTGCTCCAATTTGATGCCCGCCATAATGGCAAGATAATCTGTGAATTATACATTAAAGGCGATTATCCTTTCCCTAAAAATTCCATCGCACGGATCCGGAGTTCAAGCCTTCTCGGTTCCAAGGAAGTTGCCATAATTCTCGGCAATGAAGCCTCCGCTGCGAAAAACGGGGATACCCTTAAAACTGAGATTGAAGCTTCACTGGGTTCCGAGGTGAACAAACAGCTCCTGCCTCTTAAACGGAAGGCCGAGAACCTTATCAGTTCTATAGATTCCGTAGCTACCATCGTGCAATTGGTGCTTAACAGGAATACCCGGGAAAACCTTGTTCAGGCCATTGATCATGTCAAAGATGCACTTGCCAATATTGCTCATGCCACATTTGATCTCGACACACTGATCACATCCCAGCGGAAAAATCTTGCCGGCATTATAATCAATGTCGAGTCCATCAGCAGAAACCTTAAGCAGAACAACGAAAAGATCACGAACATAATCAGTAATCTTTCTGATGTGAGCGATTCCCTGGCGAAGGCTCATATCCCTTCAACCATCATGCAGGTCAACCTGGCCGTTAAAAGTCTCAACACCACGCTCGAAAAGATCAATAAAGGGGATGGCTCGCTTGGAATGCTGGTCAATGACCAGAAACTCTATATTGACTTGGAAAATGCAGCCCGCAACCTGAACCTGCTTATCGAGGACCTTAAAGCAAATCCCAAGAAATACCTGAAAATTTCAGTGTTCTAGAATACTGTACCGGGGATCACCATTTAAAAATATCTTCCCTCTTCTTTGGCCTCTTTTCATCCAGCCACTTGAAATTTTTAAGGATCAGGTCATACGGACTGACATCTTTTTCAGGGAAAATTGTGCCTACGGTCGTCCCAAGGTAGGTGATGCTCTTGATCTGGTTATTGTTGATAAAGATCAGCATATCGCTTGAATATGCTTTTTGTATGCCAATCAGTGTCTTGTCTTCCTCTCTCGCCCAGTATACCGTCTCGGCGTTCCCAAGGACCTTGATTTTATACAGCTCATTCTTTTTAAAATACCCGGCCATATCCCGGCCCTTGATCTGGTTATATTTGTTCGTATCATCAAGGGAGATAAGGAAAGCAGAATTATACAAAGCCATTGTATCGATTACTCCATTCTTCATGACAAGCCTAATCGAATCTGCTGTTAGCTGGTTTTTAACCGACCATATCACCGGATCATGGTACATCACCAGGGCCGAATCCCTGCTGTGCCAGACCATGGAATCGCACATCCCCTGGAGGTCGGGCCTGAAAAATTTCACTTTGTAATAAACGAATACACTGCGGATGTTCTGGTTGGTATCGAAATAGGCTTTAACCGAATCGCCATGCATATGCAATGCAGTTTTCTTGTCGATCATGATAGCAACGGCGCTGTCGGTCATAAAAGCATAGCCGGTTTTACGGTGCATCTCCCCGTAATTACCTGTGAGCATCATATTCTGGATGGAATCAAATAAAACTGCATGACGGATAGCCTGTCCGAATCCTATCTTGCGTTCATAATAAAGACTATCGCCGGTGAGATACTGCGCTTCATGAAATATCTTGGCCCTCTCCTTGAAGCTGGCAATATCCTTGTGCGTATTGTACCATCCGTTTTCAGTATAGATTGAATCCACCTTGTCGTTGCTCACAATATGGGAGGGCCCGTAAAAATACGCCACCGAAGTCACCGTATTGTACATCAGGGTATCTGATTTCATAGTGTAATCGGGATTCAGAAGCAGCACCTTGCTCTTGAAGAAGAACTCCTTTTTTTCGGTATAATAATAACCGTGCTTGCTGATCAGGATGTTTTTGTCATTGACAATCTTGCCCCAGTAATCATACCTGGCGATCTGGGTTTTGCGGTCATAGATCAGAGTATCGGTCGTGAGCGTGGTTTGGTTGTCGATGAGCTTTACATTGCTCCAAACCCTTGCCTCTTTGGTATTGCCGCTGTAGATCAGTGAATCGCCAAACAGGTTGAGGGTATCACTGAGATGAATATGCACATTCCCATAGGCATTAACCGTATTTGCTGCTTCGTTGAGGTAGGCGCTGTCGCAATACATCAGGGCCGAATCGTGACGCAGTATGACATTTCCTATGATACGCTGCGCATCGGGCCTCACGGCTTTGTTGTAATCCCAGCGGTCGCCTTTCTCCAGGAGTATCTTAGTCGTATCCTGGGAATACAAGGCCAATGACCCCATTAATAAAAGGCAGGTTAAGAAATACCAGATGGTTTTACCTGGTTGATGCATCGCATGGAATTTCTGCAAAGATATTTCATTTCGGCTGAAGATAGCTATGGAGGGCATCCACATATTTTTCAAAAGCAGAAATACCGGCAGGGGTGATCCGGCAAGTGGTCCTTGGCATCTTTCCCCTGAACGATTTCTCAACACTGATATACCCGGCTTCGCTGAGCTTATCTATTTGGACGCTCAGGTTGCCGGCAGTGGAAGCTGTCTTCTCCCGGATAAAGACAAAATCTGCTTCCTCCGTACCTATCAGTATGGAAATGACCGCCAGCCGGAGTTGCGAATGGAGCAGGGGGTCAAGTTCCTTAAACATTTTTATACTCCTTCCTGTTCAGCATATGACCCGGGATCACAAATCCGGCGACAGCCGAAACACCTAAAACAAATTGCTGGAAATACATGACTCCTGTTTTATGAATGCTGAAAAACAGGAAAAACGAAGCAAAAAAGCAGACAATCCCGCCAATTACAAGAGGCTTGAACTCATATGCCTTACCTGAAACAAAAAGCGCAAAACCATAAAGGCACAGCATGATTGGAGTCAGAAGGAGCCATTGAAACCAATAGACGAAATCATTACCTTCTTTCACCCTGCCGACAAAATATGAAAGAATTACCGTATCAAACAGCATTCCAACAACAACAGCAAGTACAGATAATGTAAAACCAATCCATACCCACCTCATGAGTTTCTCAATATAGGTCATGACCAGCCTTTCATTCTCACGTTTTTTAATAAGCCAGAAATGAAAGGGAATGCCAAGGAACATGAGGCACCACAGAAGGTAAGCATTATATGCGGTTTGTTTTGGCAGAACCATTGACAGGATGCAGGTCCCAAAACTGATCCCGGCAACAAGGTACCCCCATAACAGGAAAATTTTTCCTGTGCCTTTTTCAAGGTTATTTTTTGCTGTATTGATCATTTGCCCGATCAATTCAAGGCTTTCTTTTTCGTTTAATAGCTTTTCCATAAAGATTGTTTTGTTAAATTCCCCAATTCATTTTTCTGTTTATCATGAAACCCGGAAGCGGGGTGTTCAGGGTTTCAGTATTAATTGCGTTGCAAATATAAACCAGTTTATAATGTAAACCAAATATTTTAACATTTATTTTTAATTTTTTTCTGGATTTTCATCTTTTTCATCTCAATATGACCCTGGAAAGCCTTTATTGCCGTTAATAAGACATTCTGTTATGTTTAGTTTTTCACAATAATTAACACCCAGGCTTCCGGTCTCTCAGAAATCCCTAATTTTGCCGCTTCTTTGGAAACTATTCCTCCCTGAAACATGAAACAACAATTCAACCCTAAGCTCAACTATGAAGAAACCCGTAAAGCTGTCGGGTATGTCGAGCGCAAACAAGCCACCCAGGCCGACTATGACCGTATAGGATTCATGTCGGGGCTGGAAGTCCACCAGCAACTGAACACGAAACAGAAACTTTTTTGCCGCTGCCCGGCCGGGATTTTTCAGAAACCCGACGAGTACAATGCTGAACTAATACGTCACATGAGGCCAACGCTCAGTGAACTCGGAGAATATGACGGCACGGCTCTGATGGAGTTCAAGACCAGGAAGGAGATCATTTACCGGATTTCCAATAAAACCGCCTGTACGTACGACGTTGATGACACTCCGCCGTTTCCTTTAAATAGGGAGGCACTGAATATTGCCATCGGGATCTCAGTGCTTTCAAAACTTAAGATAGTAGGAGAGGTTCACATTACCCGAAAGCAATATCTTGACGGAAGCATCCCTACAGGGTTCCAGAGGACGGCGATCATTGGTGTGGAAGGCGAGATCCAGCTGAAGAATAAAAAAGTAAGGCTGATCCAGCTCAGCCTCGAGGAGGATTCCTGCAGGGAGGTTTCGGATATCGGGCATGTAAGGATATACCGCACTGACCGTCTTGGGATGCCTTTGATCGAAACAGTGACTTACCCCGATTTTACAAACCCTGCCGAGGTTAAAGAAGGGGCTGATTATATACGCTTCCTGAACAGGAGCACGGGTAAAGTGAGGCAGGGGATAGGTTCCACAAGGGCCGATGTGAATGTCAGTTGCAAAGGAGGTACAAGGGTCGAGATCAAAGGCGTGGCCCATACTTCATGGATGCCGGAACTTACACACAATGAAGCTTTCCGCCAGTGGGCCCTGCTCCGGATCAAAGAACTCTTGCTGAAATCGGTGAAAGACCCTTCTGCCTGGAAACTGTCTTCAAAAGAAGTCAGCCTGAAAGAGATCAGGATTGAACTGCCGGCGTCCCATAAAGCCAATGCCTCGACAAAAATCTGCATCGTCAATCTGCCGATGTTCAGGGGTGTGCTTTCTCATTTTACCCAGCCTGGTAAAATGTTTGCCGATGAGATCAGCGAGCGCCTGAAGGTTATTGCCTGCATTGAACTGCCGAATATGATACATTCGGAGATGCTTGAAGACATGGCCCGGGATAAGGTCTGGATAAAAGTCAAGGCCCTTCTGGGGAGCCGGGAAGAAGATTCCCAGATCATTTTCTGGGGACCTGAAGCCGATATGAAAACAGCTCTTGAAACCATAGAGGAACGCTGCAGGATGGCGCTGAATGGCGTGCCGAATGAAACCCGCAAATCTTTTGAAGACGGAACAACCATTTTTGAACGGGTGCTGCCGGGTGCCGATCGTATGTATCCCGACACGGATTCAGCTCCCATCCCTCTTGAAGATGAGGTTATTGAAGAACTCAGGAAGGACCTCCCTCCCGATATTTGTGATCGCTACAGCCAGCTTACTCAATGGGGGGTGCCCGCTGATACCTTTACTTTCCTTTTAAAATACAACCTGGTTCCGCTGATTGAGAAATGCAACAATGAACTGGGTATTGCCCCCAGGTTCTGTGCAACCCTTCTTGGGCACACCCTGAAGCATCTTCACGGGAAATACGAGGCTTTGCTCTTATTCCGCAACGATATGATTTTCGAATTGCTTAAATATATCAGGAAGCGGGGCCTTGACCTTGCCATAGCGGGCAAAATGCTGAGGGTACTTTACGAGCATCCGAAAATGGACTTTGATTCCATCCTGGTTACCCTGAATTATAAAGAGGTCAGCAGGGAGGAGATCCTGGGGAAATTACCATTCCTGGTAAAGAAATACAAGGAAACCAGGTTGTCGGAAGACGATTCGGCAGGCCATCGCTGGATCATGGGGAGCCTGCACAAACTGGCCATGGGAAATATCTCCCTCAGGGAACTGAACGAACACATACAACTTTAACTCAAATTTGACCATCTCACTTTCTCACAATTTAACAATATGAGCGAAGATATTTTCCAGGGTTATAAAGGACGTGCATTGGAAGTGATGCAGAAATTCAATGCCCGGGTCTGGGCTAAGGTGAAAGTAGATACCACCAGGGGTGTTTTTGAAGGCAGTATCCTTCCGAGGGCCGAAAATACCGACGACAAGCATCTTGTCATGAAATTCTTTACTGGTTACAACATCGGCATTGATATCGATACGATCACAAATATAACGGAACTGGGATATAAGAAAGCTGTTTATAAAATACCCGAAAAAGAGTTCCCGTATTCAAAAGGACTGCCCAGTGTTAAATTGCTTGGCACCGGGGGTACCATCGCTTCACGCCTCGATTACCGAACCGGGGCTGTTATCCCAGCATTTTCACCTGGTGAGTTATATGGTGCAGTGCCTGAATTAGCCGATATCTGCAACCTGACCACCGAGAAAATCTTTGCGGTGTTCAGCGAAAACATGGGGCCGGATCAATACAGGAAACTGGCTATCGCAATAGGCGAAGAAATAGAAAAAGGCATACAGGGCATCATTATCGGGCACGGTACCGATACCATGCATTATACCTCGGCTGCGCTTACATTCATGGTCCAGAATTCACCTATCCCGATTGTCCTTGTTGGTTCCCAGCGTTCCAGTGACCGCCCCAGCTCCGATGCCGCTTTAAACCTGATGCACGCCGCAACCGCTGCAGGTCATGGCGACATTGCCGAAGTCATGGTATGCATGTTCGGGCCTACTTCTGATGAGTATGGTTTTTTACACAGGGGGACAAGGGTACGCAAGATGCATTCATCGTACCGTTCTACTTTCCGCACTATAGGCGATACGCCGATAGCTACTGTAAGCCGCAAAGGCGTCGTTCCTATTAAAGAAGATTACAACCGCCGCCGGAACGACCGCAATGTGAAGATCACACCCGTGTTCGAGGAAAAGGTTGCAATGATCTATTATTATACCAATATGCAGCCCGACATGATCGATTCCCTGATAGATAATGGATATAAAGGGATTATCATCATCGGTACCGGCCTTGGCCATGTTAACAAGCCACTGTATCCTGCTATCGAAAGGGCGCGTGAAAAAGGTGTTGCAGTTTATATGACAGTGCAAACCCTCTGGGGATATGTCGGGATGTTTGTTTATGATACCGGCCGCGACCTGATGGCCAAAGGGGTGATCCCCCTCGAAAACATGCTGCCAGAAGTTGCCTATATCAAACTGGGTTGGGCGCTTGGCCAGACCTCCGACCTGGAAGAGGTTAAGAAGATCATGTTAACCCCTATAAACAGTGATATCACCCCCAGGGAACCGTATAACGGCTACCTGATCTACCAGGGCGGTGTGCCCGAGGTGGAAGACTTTATCAGGAAGTTCCATAAGTAGTCGTCAGTCGGCAGTTATCAGGCTAATAAGGACATTATAATCCTTAGCTATTCTTCCGAGAACTTCTTCAGCAGTTTCCTGTATTCCGAAAAGACTGTCGCGCGGCTCATGAAGCCGAGATACTTCCCGTTGTTCAAAACCGGGATGTTGAAGCGGTCGTTTTTATGGAACATGTTCACGATCTTTTCCATATCGTCATCCGGAGTGATGTATAATTCAGGGGTGTACATCAGCTCCCTCACTAACTTCTTATCGTACAATTCCCTCTCGAACATGATGCCCCTTATATGGTCAAGGGTCACGATCCCGTAAAAGGTGCCTGTCTCGTCCACTACCGGGAAACTGTTCCGGCTGGAGGCTGAAACCACCTTGACAAGGTCGCCCAGGCTTGAGTCGGGACCGACCTTCAGGAAATTCGTTTCGATGAGGTTGGCCGGGTCCATCATGGTGAGGATGGCATTGTCTTTATGATGCGTGATCAGCTCTTTGCGCGTCGCAAGCTGCCTTGCATAAATGGAATGGGGCTCGAAATAATACACGGTGAGATACGAAACCGTGGAGGAAATAATGAGAGGCGTCAGTAATTCATATCCTCCTGTAATTTCGGCTATGAGAAAGATAGCGGTCAGGGGGGCATGCATCACTCCGGTCATGATCCCGGCCATCCCCACCAGGGCAAAATTGCTCTCTGGGAGATGAGAATTGAGGCCAAGGTTAATGCCCCTGGAAAGAAAAAGCCCGCTGATTCCGCCTACGAACAGGGCAGGGGCGAAGGTCCCGCCGATCCCGCCGCTGCCCTGGGTCACCGACATCGCCACCACTTTTGAGATGATCAGTCCGAAAATGATGAGAAGGAACAGGTATGGGCTGTTTTTCATCCACCCGAAAAACTCGGGGTTGCCGATCGTTTCAGCATGCCCGTTCAGCACGGCTTTAAGTATAGTATATCCTTCCCCGAACAAGGACGGGTAAACAAAGATCAATCCGGCCAATACTGCTCCTGCAAGTGGGAGCCTCGCCGCTGCAGGGATCCTGACAAGCTGGCGTTCAATCCAGGCACTCCCTCGTATAAAATACACCGATACAAGCCCGGCGAAAACCCCGAGGAGAATATAAAACCCGGTTTCGTGAAAATGGAAAGGGGATAAAAGTATAAATGAAAAGGCAACTTCTTTTCCCATCAGCAGGGTTGAAACAAGAGAACCTGTCACCGCCGAGATAAGCAGGGGGATCAGGTTTGTCATCGTCATGTCCATGAGCAATACCTCGATCACAAAAACGACCCCTGCAATGGGAGCCGAGAAGAGGCTCGACAGGGCCCCGGCCGCCCCGCAACCAAGCAAGAGGGTGGTGTTCTTGTAATCCTGCCTGAAAAGTTTCGCCAGGTTCGATCCGATGGCCGACCCGGTGAGCACACCGGGCGCCTCAGGGCCTACCGACCCCCCGAAACCTAAAGTAAGCGTACAGGCCACAAGAGAACTCCATGTATTATGCGGCTTGATCTGGCTCTGGTTCTTGGAGATCACGTAAAGCACTTTGCTTATGCCATGACTGATGTTGTCCTTTACAACATACTTCAAAAAGAGCCAGGTAAGCAGTAAGCCGAAAAAGGGATAAAGCAGGTAAAGGAAATTGATGGCTTTGAAAGTAAACCCGTTTGTCAGGAAAAAGTTTGTATAATACAGGGTGTTTTTCAGGACCACACCGGTAAGGCCGCTGAGTATCCCTACTATAAAACTCAGCACCAGCAAAAACTGCCGGGGCTTAAATGTTTTATACTGATACAGATATATCCTGTCGAATAAGGTATGTCGTGACATGATGATGCAAATGTAGCAGTATATTCTTACTTTTGGAACAAACAACCGAACATGAAAAGGATCATATCATATAATCTCAACGGGATCAGGTCAGCCACGTCAAAAGGGCTTGCACACTGGCTCAGTGCTGCCAATCCCGATATCGCATGCTTCCAGGAAACAAAGGCTCAGCCTGACCAGATCCCGGTGGAACTCTTTGAAGCCATGGGGTACCATCATTACTGGTTCTCAGCGGTCAAGAAAGGATACAGCGGGGTAGGGATACTCTCTAAGGTTAAACCTGATCATGTCGACTTCGGAATGAACATACAGAAGTACGATGATGAAGGAAGGACCATTATGGCCCATTACGGGGATACAACAGTAATGAGCGTTTATCATCCATCGGGAACAACCGGGGAGGTGAGGCAGGGTTTTAAGATGATCTGGCTGGAAGATTTTCTCAGGTATGCCATTGAGCTGAGAAAAACAAGGCCCAACCTGATCATCTGCGGGGATTTCAACATCTGCCATAAAACCATCGACATCCATGACCCGGTCAGGAATGCCACCAGCAGCGGATTCCTGCCGGAAGAAAGGGAGTGGCTGACCCGTTTCTTCAACAGTGGTTTTATCGACACCTTCAGGGTATTCAACCTGGATCCTCACAACTATACCTGGTGGAGTTTCAGGGCCGGTGCCCGCTCAAGAAACCTGGGATGGCGCATTGATTACCAGGTGGTGACCCCTTCATTGGAGAAAAAGCTGCTGAGAGCGGCAATCCTGCCCGATGCAAAACATTCCGATCATTGCCCTACTCTGCTGGAAGTGGATTTTTAAGCGGGGAAAAGCCCTGGACAAAGAGCTTCCTCATCCGCAGTAATTAAAAGCTGACCGAATAAATAAACTGGCATCCCCAGGAATTGTTGCCGGGGAAGTACATCGGGCGGACGCCCAATTCGAAGGGGTAAACAAACCTCAGGATATGTAATTCGGCAGTGAGTTCCGAACCTAGAGTCTGATAAAGGTTGGGAAGGCTCCACTCAATGGCCTTCGAATCGTCGCCCATCGCCTGGTCGTAAAACAGGTTAAGCTTGAAACGTTTGAAATACAGCACACCGCCGAGGCTCCAGTCGGGCCGGAACAATGGGAATTTATAATTTGCCGAGAAGCTGAAGAGATGGCAGTCATAACCGCTGCTGTAACCGCGGGGGTATGGAACTACACCTGAATAACTGTACCCGTATACCGTGTTTTCATCCCTCTGCTGGTAGCCTCCATACAACCAAAGCCCGTGGTGCCGTATTAAGCCCGGGAAATAGAGGTTTGATTGAATGGCCCAGATGGAACCCATGTCATTAACACCAAACGGGCTGTTCGTTAAACTGAGCTGTATATTCTGACCCCAGCGGTAATACATATCCTGGTAATTTGAACGCCGGTACTGGTAATAATTCAGGCTGTAAGTCACAGTGTTGATCCATCCGCTTGTAAACAAACCTGGAGTTGACTTGTCATGGATCACATCGACCAGTGAAGTGCTGATTGCAGGCGTTAGCCCCCTGAACCAGGCTCCCCTGGTGAAGTTTAAAGGGACCGAGATAGTAAGTTGCAATTTCAGCTCATTCCATGTAAACCTCGTCCTGGGCGAAGTACTGCTTGTAATATAATAGCCTGCTCTTTTCCCGAAAGAAGAGCCCAGATCGAAAACAGGGAAAAGGCCCTGGTAGCTGAAGTTCAGGTAAAACTGCCCGGTTTTCTCATTGTAATCCCAGTCATATCCTGCGCTTGCGAAGGTCGAACTCATCACATTCTGCGACAATACCGTAATGCCGGGATGTATAGTCAGGTTTGAAGCGCTTAACGATACCGGCGCCCACGAATGCACATTGAACAGATGTGCCCCCTTTGAATATTTTTTTGAGGGATACTGCGGATGTCCGTGTCCCGCCGAATCAGGGTTCACGGTATGGTCGAGCAGCATCCTGAAAAGCCCCTCGTTTGCAAGGGTGTCCTGGAGGTTGACCCCTTCCTGCGCGGCCAGTATGTCGTAAAGCTTGAATGAATGGTCCCTGACCCCTGTTAAAGGTATCCATTTTGCAGAATCCAGGCTGGCTTCAGATACCATCTGCCCGTCACTGCAGTAGTCTGAATAAAGCAGCCTGGTTTTGTCGGAATTGAAATCGGGATCAGAGGCGCAAAACCGGGCGGAAGTCACCTGGAAGATTTTTTTTGAGACCGTATCCACGGCGTAAATGTTTTCAATTCCCGAATAATCTGCTGAGAAAATGATGAAGTGGCCGAACATCTGGGATGGCCCGTCAATTGTGGTAAAAGTAAAGGGGATATGGAATCGGGTTTCTTTTGTCGCCATATCGCAGGTGGCAATCGTTTTCCCTTTCTCATTCATGTATAAATAAATCAGCTGTTTGTCGTCATCGGTAAAATCGGGCGACTGGAAGGTAGCTGAACCTTCGGCTTTTATAGAAAAGAGAACACGTCCGTCGGAAGTACCCATTACTTCGAGGAATGATTCACCGTCAGTGCCTGTCCTCACCGCAGCAATCATCGATGCATCATGTGAAAGGATGGGGGAGAAATATCTTGACCTTTTTGTAATGTGGCGTGAACGGCGGGACTTCATGTCATAGATCTTAATGCTTGAATAATCCCTGTTGCCCCACCTGATATCGGGTTCATATTCGGCCCAGGCGATGAGGTTACCTGAAATGGAATTGCTTCCATCCTGGTAGGCGCCCGTCTGGAATAATTGTTTCTCCTTCCCGTTTGGCAGTATCTTTACAAAACAATCAACACCTTCGTTGCTCTGCCTCTGGGCAATGACAGTGCTGTCATTCATATAGAGAGGGTGGTTAAAGACCTTGTAATCCTTAGCGTTCCTGATGCTGATCATCCTGCTCCCCGTCTTCGGAGTATTACGGTCCTGTTCCTTCCAGATGCTGTCAAGTTCATCCAGGGACTTCCTGTACCATTTGACTTTCGTAAGTCCGGTTGTGCGTTTAATACCATCGGCAAGGGGGATGATCATGAAAGGGTATTTTGCCACATGATCGAGGCTGTAATCCCATAATTTCGGGCCATAGTCCTTCCTGCCCATCCCCACAAGATAATATCCGAGTTCATAGGCATCGGGGACAAACGTTTTATAAGAGCCGAGCGTGGCTTTGTTGAAGTTATAGCTCCCTTTTTCAAGGAGCTGGGCGCGTAGTATCGCTTCAAACCATCCAGCACGGCCCCGACCGGTTTTTGTCAATGCAGTTTCGGTAGCGGTTGCATCACCTTCCAGGAACCAGGTTGGGACAAAAGCCCCAAGTATGCCGCCAGTGGCCTGTTCCCCCAGGATATAAAATAATGCCCTGGTGAAGCCCTTATTCATTTTATTGATCTGGACGGCATGGCGGTATTCATGTATGGCAAGTTGTTCAAGCCATTCTTCGCCATAAGCGTCCGGATCGGGAGTCGGATAAAATTCAATCCGCCTGGGGGCCCAAACGGTGACACCATTGGAAAGGCTGGATTCGGTATGGATTATAATGGGGATCCTGGGCGGTTTCGCAGTCAGGGTCTTCGTTTCATACCTCCATACCTTGTCCATAACTCTGGCAACATACTGTGCATGGGTTTCATAGGTTGAAGGATAGACGATACTGTAATTTCCTGTTTTGATCTGCCTCCAGCGGAGCGATGCAGGATCCTGCCCCGTTGAAAAAAACTGGCCCCTGGAACCAAGTGGGATAAGGCTGATAAAGAATATTGCGATGGTAGCCGATTGGAAAAACCTGAAATTAGGTGTTGTCATCTCAGTAATATCTTGTTGACTGCAGGTAAGCCTCTACATATTCGGTAATGCCGTCTTCAAGGCTGCGGAAGGCTTTCGGATATCCTGCCAGTTTCAGCTTTTCCATTTTTGCTTCTGTAAAATACTGGTATTTGTCGCGGATATCGGCAGGGGTATCTATGAATTCAATGTCGGGCTGCAGGTCCAGGGCGAGAAAGACAGAATTGACCAGGTCGAGAAAGGTACGAGCCTTTCCTGTCCCGAGGTTATAAATGCCTGGCTGGCCCCGGTGCTCGAATAGAAAATACATCACATCGGCCACATCTTTCACATAGATAAAATCACGCAGTTGTTTACCGTCCTGGTAGTCGGGCCGATGAGACCTGAACAGCCTTACTTTCCCGTTCGTCTTAATCTGGTTAAAGGCATGAAAAACCACCGATGCCATCCGCCCTTTATGATATTCATTAGGGCCGAAAACATTGAAAAACTTGAGACCGAACCAGGCCGGCGGTGCTGAAGTCTGCCGTAACACCCATTTGTCAAATTCGTTTTTTGAGACCCCGTAAGGGTTAAGTGGTTTAAGCTGCGGCACCAGCTCATGGCTGTCGCTATACCCTAAAGAACCATCACCATAGGTCGCAGCCGATGAAGCATAAATAAGCGGGATGTCATACCCGCTGCAAAAATTCCAGATCTTTTTACTGTACCCCAGGTTGAGCTCGTCGAAAACACTCATGTTAAACTCAGATGTGTCGGTACGGGCGCCGATATGGAAAACGATCTCAATTTCTTTTGCATGGGCGGGGAGCCAGTTGAAAAGGTCCTTTCGCTCAATTTTGCTTAGGTACACCTTATGGGAATAATTATTGATCTTGTCAGCCCTGGAGAAATCATCTGCAATAACAATTTCCTTGAACCCCTTGTTATTCAGTTTGCCCACAAGGCAGCTTCCGATGAAGCCCGCGGCCCCTGTAACTAAAATCATATCCGGCTAATTTTCATTTCTTCGTCAGTCGTAAATCGTAAATCGTCAATCATCATGTCCAGAACCTGATAATGTCTTCCATTTCTTCCCGTTCTTTTAATACAACAAACGATTCTCCTTCATTGTAATACCCGATTATCCTTGGTGCGAACCGGCTGTTGTACCTCGACCACATTGAGAATGTATAACCGCCCGTATCATGGATGACGATATGATCCCCTTCCAGCACTCCGGGTAAAGATACTCCTTTTGCAAGGATATCACCCGAGAAGCAAAGCGGGCCGGCTAAATTCCAGGGATTGACCGAATTGCCGGTCCTGGGGTTTCCTTCTCCGTCAAGTACCGTGTATTCATGCATCCAGTCCTTGGGGTTCAGGCACTCCCTTATAAAAAGGTCGGCCCCCACATGGAGCATGGCGGTACTGACACCCGGATCGTGTTTAACATATTCAACCCTGCTGATGGTCCATCCCGGATTGGTATAGGTCCACCGGCCGAATTCCGTGATCAGGCGGATTCCATCACCGGTGACTCTGGTCCCGGTACCGTTGTCGCCTGGCAGCGATGAACCGCTTTCACTGAACAGAAGAGGGACCCTCTTTTTCAATGCAAGGGCATATGCCTCCATAGAGACCGGCTGCCTGCCCCTTGAATACGTTACAGGCAAACCTCCGCCGATATCAAAAGTGGTAACCTGGGCGTAGCCTTTGCTCTCAGATGTAAGCTTGTTCACTTCAAGCATAAGGTCATACAGCTGGCCGGTACCCTCAACCAGCATTTCAAGAGGGCAACCCTGGGATCCCACATGAAGATGCATGCCGCTCAGAAAGTCATTCCCCAGGAACGCATTAATTAATTCGGTTCTCTTAAACCTCAGGGGCACCCCGAATTTAGAGTATTCCCCTGCAACGCTGGATTCCTTGATGGATCCTTCACCGATTTGAGGATTGATGCGGATGCCTATGGTACTTTTTGATTTCAGCTTTTTAAGCAGGGTTTTTACCCGTTCAAGTTCTGAAAAGTTGTCGAGGTTAAGGTGGATCCCCGCAAGCAGGGCAAATTCAAGCTCTTCTATTGTTTTAACCGGGGAGTCATAAACTATCATGCCGGGATCAAATCCCAGATAAAGGGCCAGTTTAACCTCTCCCATTGAAGCTGCTTCGACCCCGTAACCGAGTTCCTTTGTCAGTTGCATGACCTTCGACAGGGGGCAGGCCTTGACAGCGAGACCATGGAGAGTGCCGGCCGGGAAACACGATTTAAGGTACGACAGCCGTTCTTTCAAAAAGGTGAGATCGTAGAAGATCACGGAACTGTCTTCCTTTCGGATAAGTCCTGACTGTATGGCTTTTTTGAATGCGGATGATATTTTCCCTGGTGTCAGATTTTCCATAAAACAAGGCATTTAAGATATGATCCTTTTCTCCTTTGCGGCTTCCAGGAGTTTTGCGATGGCCGATTTGCCTTCATCCCCCAGCCGAAGGGTGAAATTATTCACATAAAGGCTTATATGTTTCATCATGACCTCTTCATTCATTTCCCTGGCATTGGCCCTCACAAAAGGCATGGCCTCAGGTCCGTTGAGCATGGCGTGTTCCACGCTGCGGTTCATTATCCTGTTAAGCTTGTTGATGACTTCGTATCCCAGGCTCCGTTTGGCGATAATTCCCCCCAAAGGAATCGGGGCATGGGCCAGGTCTTCCCAGAATTCTCCAAGGTCGGCAAGCTTTTTCAGCCCTTTGTCCGTGTATGTAAACCTGTTTTCATGGATGATCACGCCGGCATCCACTTTATTTTGCAGGATGGCATCCTCTACCTGGCTGAACACCATGAACCGTTTTAGCGAGGCCCCGGGATAAGCAAGGCGGAAAAGCAGGTGGGCCGTGGTATATTCCCCGGGTATCGCCACTGTGTGAAAAGGTATCTTATCAGGGGGGATATCCTGTTTCGCGATCAGCAGTGGGCCGTTACCTTTGCCAAGAGCGCTGCCGCTTTCGAGAAGGACATATGTTTTCTGAAGGAGTAAATAAGCGTGATAGCTTACTTTTATCATATCGGCTTCACCTTTCATGGCCATGCCGTTCAAGGTCTCGACATCCTCCATCCGGAATTCAAAATCAAGGCCCTCCAGGTCGATTTTCCCGTGCACCAGGGCATCGAAAATGAACGTATCGTTCGGACAGGGCGAAAATGCAAGCCTGATCATTACAAACTGAGATTTACCTGTGAAAGTTCCTTTAACAGATGATCCAGGGTTTTATCAAGGTTCTGGATGGCCAATGGGACGTTCCATTGCGATTTATCTCGTTCTGCAACATAATTTGATACTGAACGGACCTCAATGAAAGGAACCGCTTCTGAAAGGCATGCGTAGAAAAAGGAAGCACCTTCCATGCTTTCAAGGTCGGCATTATACAAGCTTTTCAGGGTCCCGATGGTTTCTTTGTGGGTATAAATAAGATTGACCGTAACACCCCTCGCAACGGGCAGCTTGTTTAACACTGCCGACACCGGGGGTTTCCGGTTAACCAGCCATCCGCCTTCATAAGGAAATGCATCGGGATCCTGCAGGCCCAGGTCGAAGAGGGAGAGGTAATTCTCCTCATCTTCCACGCCCACCAGGCCGAAAACCTCGGCATTGACCTGGTATACGCTGCCGATTCGGGTTTTTGCAGAGTAGGCCCCGGCAATTCCCGCATTAAGCGCCAGGTCGTAATGCTGCCTGCTGAGCTGTTTCCCAAGGTGGAAAGCGGTATGCGCCATTCCCACTCCGGTTACAAGAAGGTCAATGGAATGTGTTTGAAATTCATAATGCTGAAGGAACTCGCCTTCGGATCCAATGAAAGTAAGCCTTTGTAAAAGAGGGCGTATTTCGGCTACAGTTGCGGCAACGATTAGTATTCTCATGACAGAAGATGGTTCAGCATTTATTGTTGAACCATAAACGTTTATTCAGGTCTTTTATTGAAATTCGTCCCATATTCGAGCCCGAATTTATTAGGTCCCGATTCGTTCCTTCTCAACAGGAATGCAAAAAACAGTCCGAAAAATCCCAGTACGCTGAAGATCCACATCCCCATGTTGTAACCCTGCGGGTGTTCTGCACTGGCTTTGGAAATGTCATTGGACCAGCCGATAATAATATTGAACCCGAATAAACCGATATTCTGTATCATGGTCATAAGGCCGTATGCGGTACCGAGTTTGGATGCCGGCGTGACCAGGGAGACCGAAGGCCACATCACAGCCGGAACCAGTGAAAATGCCAGGCCCATGATGCTCATGGGGATTATCAGGTTAATATCGGTATAACCCATCATCAGGTATACCGGAATGATCAGTAAGGAGCCGAACATCATCATCAGTGATCTTTTCCCCACAAAATCGGAGAACAGGCCAAAAAGAGGGGTGAAGATCATAGCCGAGAGAGTTAGCAGGCTGGAAAGAAAACCGGCATATTCGGGAGTCACCCCATGTGCTTCCTGGAAAAATTTAATAGCGAAGGTCTGAAATGGGAACATTGCCGAATAAAAAGTGATACAAAGCATTACAATGAACCAGTATGATTTGCTGAAGGCCCTGAAATTCAGGAAGGAGAAAACAACGATCAAGACATAAATGACGATCTGGAGCATCAGTTCGATTTCAAAATGCAGGATGTAGTTAATGGTAACGAATACCCCTGCAAGGGTGACAGCACAAATTATTATCCGGTTCTTTATAAAAGAAAAGACGTCGGAAAGTATGACTTTATCCTGCCCGCCAACATGTGCCAGGTTGTATGTCTTGTTTGCATAACTGTCAATAAAATAAAATATCCCGAGGGTTAAAACACTGATGACCCCGGCGCCTACCGAGACCCAGAGCGGGTTCTGCCAGTGGGTATAGAGGCTCCTGCCCCAGGTTTGGGAGTTCAGCGCAAGGAAGGAACCCAGTCGTGCAACGGTCAGGTTGAGACCGAAGGCGAAAGAAAGCTGTTTGCCTTTAAACCATTGTGCAACAACAGTGGTTATGGCAACGATCATGCTTTCGGCGCCCAGCCCGAAAATGAGCCGGCCTGCTGCCATCAGGTATATATCGCCTTTCAGTACAGTTATAAAAGCACCGAGGAAAACCAACAGGGAAAAGATCAGGGCGGCTTTCTTTGTACCGATACGGTCAATGATCAGGCCTCCTATCAGGACCATGATAATATTCGGGAAGCTATAGATCCCCTGCAGCAGGCCGAGATCGCTGTCGGTAAATTTAAGCTGGGTTTTGAGGGCAACTGCCAGGGGACTGATGCTGTCGTAGATGTAATAGTTCCCGAACATGGCCAGGCTGATAAAAATCAGTACAATCCAGCGTAATGCTGCGGGCGGTTCCCTTTTTATGGTTAGTGTTTGAGTCATAATTTGTTTTTTCCTTTTAATTATTGCTGGCCACCCTAACAGGGCACATGGTGTTAAAATCTTCGTTTCAAAAGTAATATAATTCAGGATATGATAGGACCCCATCATGCTGATCATGGTAATTTTCAGCTGAAGCATGTATGGGATGGGTTTTAACATGGCCATGTGCCCCGAATTCCATAACCGGCAGGAAGCCAAATAAAAAAATGCCTATCTTTGTAAAGGTTTAACAGGCCACTATGAAAATCAAGCCTTTCATCCTAATTACCCTGCTCGTTTTATTGCTTTCTGCTCCGGTTTTGGCCGGTATGAATGCTCCCGTTGGCTCTCCCGACACAATCAGGTTGAATTTCGAATCCATTCCTGATTTTTCGCTTTCACTTTTACCCTGGCAATCGGTTGACCTTGACCATCACTCAACTTATGGTATCCTTAACCACACTTTCACTAATGATACGGTGGCAAAAGCTTTTATGTGCTTTAATCCCTCTTCTGTAACCCCGGCTATGACCGATCAGGGCATCCAGCCTCATAGCGGTTCAAAGTTCGGGGCCTGTTTCTCAGCTACACCGCCAAAGAACAACGACTGGCTGATCTCCCCTAAAGTGCACCTGGGCAACCTGGCAAAGTTTGATTTCTGGGTGAAGTCTTATACAGATACCTATGGGCTTGAAGAATACAAGGTGCTGATCTCCCTTACCGATTCGGCTGCTTCGAGTTTCACTTCAATTTCGGGTCCCCTGCCCCTTACAGCGCCGGTTTCATGGACATTGAAGCAATTTGACCTTTCAGCATATCCCAACCAGGATGTTTATCTTGCCATACAGTGCGTCTCAAATGATAAGTTTATACTTATGGTGGATGACATTGAAATTGTCCTTAGCTCTTCCGGTGCCCTTAAGGCTGATTTCTCTGCTGATCAGACTCATCCCGCCGTTGGGGAAACGGTGAATTTCCAGGATGCCTCCACCGGATTTCCCACTTCATGGCATTGGACTTTTACAGGTGGCAGCCCATCTTCTTCCACAGCTCAAAACCCCGGTGGCATCACATACAGTACACCCGGCAATTATGATGTCACACTCACAGTCGATAACGGCACTTCATCCGATACAAAGACCCTTACCGGATACATCCAGGTGGGAGGGTATCCCTCTTCCGCATCACTGACTTTTGAGGGACTGTCTGACTTTACCCTCGATTGTTTACCATGGACTACAGTGGATGTAAAGGGAGGCCCAACATATCCTATCAACGGGATCAATTTCCCTCACAGCGGGCAGGCTATGGCTTATATCTGTTTCAATCCGGCCAAGACCACCCCGGCAGAGCAATACATGAAACCCCATGCAGGGAGCAAACTGGGCTGCTGCTTTTCTTCTGTTCCGCCGTCGAACCCAAACGATAAATGGCTGATCTCACCCAGGCTTACACTTGGCACCAACTCGGAGATGGATCTCTGGGTAATGACTTACAATTCAGCCTACGGCCTGGAGCGGTATAATATTGCCGTTTCCACTACCGATAATAACCCCTCCAGTTTTACCTACCTCCAGTCAGCATATGAAACGGCGCCTGATGCCTGGACTCATCGGATTTACGACCTCGGAAATTATAATAATCAAACTGTGTATATTGCCATTCAATGCGTTTCAGACAACCAGTTTATTTTTATGCTTGACGACATTCATATTTCTTCCCTCTCAGGGGTCGATGACGGGCGATCGGGTTTGAAGGTATCGGTCTACCCCAATCCTGCTCATGAGTTCATCAATTTCAATATAAATATGCCATTGAGAACCAGGATAAAAGCCGAACTTGCCGATATGCCGGGGAAAGTCCTTCGCTCAGCTGAGTTTATTAGTGGCGCAGGATCAGCAACAATGGATATACATGATCTTAATCCCGGTGTATATACTTTAATGGTTTATACAGGTGGGTCAAGGCTTATTCAAAAAGTAGTCGTTAAATAAACCCCAGCCTCATGAAATTTGTTTCACTTTGTTTAAGGTTTTTAATTGCTTCTGCCCTTTTCTTTACCATTGATCCCATAACAGTTTGCGGTCAGCAACAGGCAGGAGGAGTCCCATTGAGTTTTAGCAGGGCCCTTAGCCCTGTGAACATCGGAAGCGCTGATATCCCGTGCCCTTCGGCAAACCTGATCGGGAAAAGCGAAACTGCTCCTTCTCTGCCTTACCGGTTTGCCCTTAACCTCCCGGTGGATATTTCAATATCAAATTCAGGAAGCACCGAAATACTTAAAGATGGCCAGCGTGTTTGGAGGCTTGCCGTGCATTCGGCCGGGGCCAAAGCACTGATACTTTATTTTAACAGGTTCAGCATCCCTGTTGGCGGAAAACTTTTCATTTATAACCCATCAAGAACCCGGCTGTTCGGGGCATATACAAGCGCAAATATTAACGCTTTCGGCACATTTGCCTGCCCTCTGATAGCGGGAGAAGCCCTGGTACTGGAATATAACGCCCCCTCCGGTCTTGCCCTGCCTGATTTCCATATTTCGGAAGTGGCTTATGCTTTCAGGCAATACACCAATTATGAAGAAAATAACCCTTTGCCTTCTTCCGGCCCCTGCGAGGTCAACATCAATTGCACCGAAGGTGACAACTGGCAGAAACAGAAAAGGGGGGTAGTGAAATTAGTGATTAAAGACAGCCTTGGATATACCTTGCTTTGCTCCGGTTCAATGATCAATAATACCAATAATGACGGTATCCCATACCTCCTTACGGCAAATCATTGCGGAAGATACGCACGCCCTGTTGATTTGAGCCAGTGGCTTTTCTATTTCAACTACGAAATGCCCGGATGCCCGAATACGATCCCCCATACACCAGTTTCACTGCTTGGGGCTTCAATGAAATCACATGGAGGGACCGAATTTACCGGCTCTGATTTTTACCTCGTCAGGCTGAGTGAAGCGGTTCCAGATTCCCTGCATGTTTATTTTAACGGTTGGAGCCGTGAAACCAATTCCAGCCCAAGCGGAGCCGGAATTCACCACCCGGGTGGTGACGTGAAAAAAATCTCAACATATAATTCGCACCTGATAACCGCATCATATCCCGGTAACCCCTTGCCTTGTTTCTGGGCTGTCTACTGGAATTACACTGTTCACGGGCATGGTGTGACTGAAGGCGGATCCTCGGGTTCCCCGATTTTTAATTCTGACGGCCAGATTGTCGGGACCCTCACCGGGGGGGATTCTTCATGTGATACTTCCTGGATCAATTCCCCCGATTATTACGGCAAGTTTTCCTGGCATTGGGACCAAAACGGGAGCGATTCACTTCATATGCTGAAATACTGGCTTGACCCCAATAATACCGGGGTTACAAAAATGGGGGGATGGGCACTTGGAATTAATGACCAGGCTCTGCAGGATGGGATTAATTTGTTCCCTAACCCGGTACATGATAAAGCAACGATCAGTATTGAAAATGAAGGTTCCGACAGCAGGATTTCGGATGTTTCCCTCACTGATATGCTTGGGAATCATTTCCCTCACTGGAAACTTTTACAAAACTCCCCCGGCAATTATACCATTGACCTGCAATCACTGCCCCCCGGCGTATACATCGTCAACATCTCAGGCCGGGATTTCACAAAGAGTGTTAAACTGGTTAAAATGTAATGCAATTGCCTCTACAAACAGATACCATTAAAATACTTCAGCAATCACTTCTTCCGGGGCTTGCAGATATCTCTGAAAAAGTTCTCGGGGGCCGGTCCATTAGCCCTTCCGAAGGGCTTCTTTTGTTTGAGAAAGCCGAACTTGGATTTCTTGGTGTCCTTGCAGATGCGGTAAGGCAGAGAAAGAATGGCGACAAAGCCTGGTTTATCAGAAATTTTCATATTGAGCCTACGAACATCTGTGTTAACCGTTGCAGGTTTTGCTCGTTCTCCCATCATTTCAGCAATTCCAAATGGGAACTTACGGTGGATGATATCCTCGCAAAAGTTGACCAGCAGGAAGAGACTGTGCGCGAGATCCATATTACGGGAGCTGTTCATCCGAAAAGGGACATTGAATATTACGGTGGACTCCTGAAAAAGATCAAATTGCGCCGCCCCGGTCTTCATATTAAAGCATATTCGGCCGTGGAACTCGACTATATGATCAAAAAGGCAGGGATGGATTTTGCCACCGGACTGAAGTATTTAAAGGACTGTGGGTTGGATTCCGTCCCGGGCGGAGGGGCCGAGATCTTTGACGAGGCTGTAAGGGAAGAAATTTGCGGCATGAAAACCAGTTCCCTTGACTGGCTGGGCATACACAGGGCAGCCCATGGCCTGGACCTGCCTTCCAATGCAACCATGCTGTACGGCCATTTGGAAACCTATGCCCACCGCATCGACCATCTGGAGAGGCTGAGGAGGCTTCAGGGTGAGACCGGGGGCTTCAATGCCTTCATCCCCCTGAAATTCCACAGGTTTAATAATGAAATGAACGATATTCCCGAGGTTTCGGTCAGTGAGGATATGAAAATGTATGCTGTTTCACGTATTTACCTCGACAACTTCCCTCATCTGAAAGCATACTGGCCTGCCCTTGGAAGGAAAATGGCCCAGGTTTCACTTTCCTTTGGTGTTGATGATATGGACGGTACCATCAACGATTCAACGCGTATATATTCTCTCGCGGGTGCCGAAGAGCAGAGCCCTGTTATGACGGTTTCGGGAATGAAGCAACTTATTGAAGAAGCAGGCAGGGTGCCTTGTGAAAGGGACTCATTTTACAGGCCTGTTCTCTGATTCCTTCAGCATGATTTCATAAACCATTCGGGTCACATCCCTGGGTTCCATTCCCTTGAATGAAGCATAGGGGATCGGGGTAAGGACCTTTGCCTGGATATCGTGGTTCTTGTTGACCAGGAAGCCTCCCTTTCGGATGGCCATGGATGTGCCTGTAATAACGACAGGCAGGATGGGCCTTCCCGTCTCCAGTGCAAGGTGGAACGCCCCTGTTTTAAATGGTTGCAGCCTGCCGTCTTTCGACCTTGTGCCTTCGGGAAAGATCATTACGGAACTTCCCGATCTGAGGGTCTTTGCAGCATCATTCATCATCTTCACCATGCTGCTTTTTTTACCCCTGTCAATAACGATATACCGGTTCAGCCACATATTCCATCCGATAAACGGAAAGTTGTAAAGCGATCTTTTGGCAACCCATTTGTAATTGTTCCAGAGCAGGAAAAGGACTATGATATCGGCTCCCGACTGGTGATTGGAAACAATGACATAAGTCTCATGCTTGTCGATCTTTTCTCTCCCAACCACAGAGATCCGCCACATAAAATTGGCCTTGAGGACTATAAAAGACCAGAAACAGGTGAACTGGTGAAGGACGACAAGCCTTCTGTCGAAAAGGAAAGTGAGCAGGAAGATCAGAAAAGAAGCAGGGAAAAGCAGGCCTGAGATGAAAAATAATTCAAACCAGAAATAACATGAGGCCAGGAAACGGGGTATCTTGTTCATGAAAAACCGTTTATTCATCCAGGGTCTTAAACTGACTGTATTCTCTCCATTTTTCTATGACAGCTGCGAGGTCGGCAGGATAATCAGAGTCGAAATGCATTGTCCGCCCATTGGAAGGGTGTATAAACCCCAGCGATTTGGCATGCAGGGCTTGGCGCGGGATGATCTTGAAACAATTCTGCACAAATTGCTTGTACTTGGTGAATGTGGTGCCTTTCAGGATCTCGCCCCCCCCATAGGTAATATCGTTGAACAGGGGGTGCCCTATGTGCCTGAAATGAACCCTGATCTGGTGAGTACGGCCTGTTTCCAGCCTGCATTCCACAAGGCATACGTAACCGAAACGTTCGATCACCTTGTAATGGGTTATAGCTTCACGGCCCTTCTCCTCATCAGCATACACCGAAAATATGAGGCGGTTCCTCACATCCCTTCCAATATTACCGCTTATAGTCCCCTCATCCTCATTGATGTTTCCCCACACCAGGGCAACATAGGTGCGGTCGACGGTATGATCAAAAAACTGCCGTGCAAGTTTGCTCTGTGCAAGTTCGTTCTTGGCAACGATCATGATGCCTGATGTATCCTTGTCGATGCGGTGAACCAGGAATGGCCTGGTTACTTCTGAAGGATCCGATTTCTGAAGATGGAACAGCAGCGCATTTTGCAGGGTGCCTGTAAAGTTCCCGTGCCCGGGGTGCACAACCATCCCAGCTTCCTTGTTAACAATAAGAATATCCTTGTCTTCGTAAACTATATTAACCGGGATATCTTCCGGGTAGATCTCCGTGTCCCTCGGCGGATGGGCCAGTACGATGGTGATTACGTCCAACGGTTTGACCTTGTAATTCGGTTTGACAGCCGATCCGTTAACCAGTATGTTCCCTGCATTGGCTGAATTTTGCACCCTGTTGCGGGAAATATTCTCCATTTTTGCAAAAAGATACTTGTCTATTCTCAGCTGCGCCTGGCCTTTGTCCACAACAAACCTGAAATGTTCGTATAATTCACTGGGTTCTTCAAAATTATCCGGTATTTCATTCATAGTGGGGGTGATTGCGGTGATCAGGGGGTAATGATGATTTTCTTCATGGCATCCCTTTTGCCATAACGGTCGGTTATATAAAGAATGTAGATTCCCTGCTTTAGCCGGGCCATGTTGAGACTTTCGGCATACTTCTCGGAAAGGAGAGTTTGTCCGAGCAGGTTCGTAATGGTTATAGTACAGCCTTCGGTGGATGAAGTGCCACGCTTGTTATACCTGAGATGCAGTATCCCGTCATGGCAGGGGTTCGGATATGCCTCCAGTTCAGCGGCGGAGGTTCCCGGTTCATCTATCCCCAGCGGGATCGGCTTTCCAACAATGGGCCTGATCATAAGGGACCCTGAATATGCACTGTTATACCAATGTCCGGATGTATTATAAAAGATCTGGTCGGAATGGTCGTTATACGTGTCAAACCCAAGGTTGAGGTTATCGGCCGTGGTCTGTATCCAACCAACATAAATAGTTCCGCTTACCGGAAGGGCGGGTATATGGTAGGTGACGAACTGATGAAGAGGGTAAGCATGTTTTGGCACGGTAAGCCTGCTGTAAATGGTATCGCCGGGTGTCCCTACGTCATCCGACCATACGCATAAGAAGAAATAGGGGGTGCTGGTATTGTTCAGGACATAGTTAAAATACATCTGTATCGCCCTCAGGGTGTCGGGTTTATTTAAATTAAAACGATAAGCCAGCATGGACCCGGCCGGGGTCAGGCCATAGGAAGCTTCAGGTGTGCCGTCGTCATATGCAAAATAGTTGAACATGGTCTGGTCCCGGTTCAGGGTATCTCCTAAAACTGAACCGCTTGCGTTATCCTTAATGTAATGATGCATCTGGAAAACGGCGCTGTCGGCCTGGGTAATGGGATAGAACCATGGAACTGCCGGGTGCTGTGTGAATGGGCCGGCTGAATAGACCGGCTGAAGATTAAAATTGGGGCTGTTGTATGTTTTAAGGAAGGAGCCGGCCGTATTGGTTACTTTATATGAATACCGGCAGTTATGGATGGTTACATCCCTGTTATTGAAGATTACCGAGACCGAATCGGCCATCTCCTGTTCAGGAGCAGCCGTGTACTGGGGGTAAGGCATGGATTCGTAATTCTTCAGCATGCTGGGGGCCCGGTCCATGAAACGGATCTCCGGCCTTACCGTATCGTTCATGTTTCTCCCGATATTCAGGTATACGTTGTCGATATTCCACTGGGCACAGTTACTTTGCCAGGAATATTCCGGAGGAGCAGCGAAGTTCACATAATTGTAGAACTGGAACCGGAAGGTTTTTTTAAAGAACAGCAGGGTGTCTGTTATCGGGATCATAACCTGGACAAAGTATTTTTCACTGTTATAGAACCTAAACGTATCAAGCGACATGCCAATCGTCGACCATACGTTCATCCATACATCGGGAATGCCGTCGTGTGCCGGTGTCACCAGAAAGCGCAGCCTGAGAGAATCCGGTTTGAGCGGGTAATTCCTTGACCTGCCCTGGGGTTGATAATAAAAACTCAGGTAGACCGAATCGGCTGCCGTAATTTTGCGGGGGACAGCTGCAAACAATGAATCCAGCCTGATGTAACGGGATGTGAGGTGATCGGCAATAAACGGGGTGGGCCCTGGTTCTGCATTACTGTACATCATCCCTGTTTCATCGACGGCATCCAGGGTCACACCTCCGCGGTTGGGTGGATATACCGGGATATCGGTGTTCACGAAAGTATAATTGTCGATCCAGAGCAGGCTGCTGGGGTATATGCTGTCATAAGAAAAATCATCGAAAAACGGGAGGCTCACAGGAAGCGTATCGCTGCCTGAATGTACACGGCCCTGCTGCTGCCTTTCAAAGTAATGCTGACTTACCAAAGGATTCGTCTGCATGCCGGTAAGTACCTCCTGTGCCCATCCGCCAACAGAAAAAAATAAAAAAAGTAGTGTAAGTAACCTGTTCATCAAATTTAATTTCTAAATCTCATTATCCAGCAATCCAGTTATCCAGTTATCCAGTTATCCAGCAATCCAGTTATCTCGTAAGCAGGCTATCCAGTTGTGTTGAGTCTTTTTTCATCTGGCTTGCTTTTGCCCCCATCCCCACTTGCAGGTCGATAACGGAACCCTTGTCAAGCCTTGTTCCGGGTGTAATGATGGCATGGTTGAAAAGCTGGTTCTGAACTGCATCCTCATCGAACGATTTGATAAAAAGAAGTTTCCCGAGTTTGAGCCCCGAACTTTCCAGCATTGACTGGGCCTGGCGAAGGGTAAGGTCCCTGAGGTCAGGCATGGCGGTCTTTTCAGGTATCAGGGAAACAATAGTAAGGTAAACCATACGGTTATGTTTCACCCTTGACCCGGGATAAGGATCCTGTGAAAGTATTGCGCCCCTGGGCTTGTCAGGATCGAAAATACTGTCGTTAATAGCAAACTTGAAATCCCCGAACTTGTCTCCCTGCACGATATCTGAGATGAGCTGCCCCCTGAAATCAGGGACCACAATATAATCGCTGTGTTTGGTATACCAGGAGAGGGAATAAAATGTGATCCAGAGGAGGAAAGCAGTTATTCCTATGGAAATAAGAAAATGCTTCAGAAACCGTTTAGAAAATAAAAAACGCACAAATTCCATGCCTGGGTTTACCTTATTAACCTGAAATAGATGATTTTATTGTACCTGTGAAGGCGTGACAAATTTACGAAAAATTGCCTTTGCCACAAAACAGGGTGATTTTGTGCTAATTTTGCCCATTAAAATCTGTAATATGTATAATATTGCAATAGTTGCCGGTGGAAATTCAGGAGAATATGAGATCTCGATGAAGAGCGGCAAACAGGTCGAACTGCATATGGACCTGAAGAAATTCCGCCCTTTTCTTATAGAGATCAGGGGAACAAAATGGAATTACAGGCTTGAATCGAAATCCTTTTTTATCGACAAGAACGATTTCTCCCTCACCATTGGAAAAAGGAAGATCAGGTTTGATGCCGTCTTCAACGCTATCCACGGGACGCCGGGTGAAGATGGCAAACTCCAGGGTTATTTTGATATGCTGGGGATCCCTTATACTTCATGCGGCCTTACGACTTCAGCGCTTTCTTTTAATAAAAGTTTCTGCAAGGATGTGGTTGCCGGATACGGTACTGATGTTGCCAGGTCGGTTCATCTTTACAAAGGAGAACCCGGTGCCGAACCTGAGGTTGCCAGGCATCTCAGGCTGCCCGTATTCGTAAAACCCAACTGCGGGGGGTCGAGCGTCGGCATGTCAAAAGTAAACTTTAAGAAAGATCTTAAAAAGGCTTTGGATGTTGCTTTCAGGGAAGATGACGAGATCATTGTTGAAGAGTTCATCAAGGGCAGGGAACTTACTTGCGGAGTAATCAGGTCGAAAGGCAGGATAATTGCTTTTCCTGTCACTGAGATCATTTCCAAGAAGGAATTTTTTGATTACGAGGCAAAATACCAGCCTGGAATGGCCGAAGAGGTTGTGCCGGCTGATGTGCCGTCTAAAGTTGCTGAAAAATGCAGGGAAATTTCGGTGAATCTGTTCAGGAAGCTTAATTGTAAAGGAATTGTGCGGTTCGACTACATATTTACCGGAAAGAAATTTTATTTCCTGGAAGTTAATACCGTTCCCGGAATTACCTCGGCCAGTATTGTTCCGAAAATGGCAAACGCCTATGGTTGGACTTACTCTGATCTGATAACCAATTTGCTGAATGAAATAATCTAAAATCAGGTTTTATTATGATTCCTTTGGTCTTCGCAACAAACAATCTCCATAAGCTGAGGGAGATACGGGAAATTACAGGAAATGCAATAAGCGTTACCAGTTTAAGTGATATTGGCCTTGATGCCGACATCCCTGAGACACAGGATACCATTGAAGGGAATGCAAGGCAGAAAGCACGATTTATTTTTGAACAAACGGGAATGGATTGTTTTGCAGACGACACGGGACTTGAGATCTCGGCTCTTAACGGCAGGCCGGGTGTTTATTCGGCCCGTTATGCCGGTGAAGGATGCAGTTTTACCGATAATGTGAAAAAAGTACTTGAAGAGATGCAGGGCATTGAAGACCGAAGGGCCAGTTTCCGATGTGCAATCTGCCTTATTTATAAAGGGAATGAATTTCTTTTTGAAGGCAGGGTTGACGGGGATATCACAACAGCTCCTTCAGGAACCGACGGTTTCGGGTATGATCCTGTGTTCAGGCCTGAAGGGATGAAGGAGACTTTTGCACAAATGCCCCCCTACCTTAAGAACGGTTTGAGCCACAGGGGAAGAGCGGTGCATAAGATGCTACAATACCTCAGCATGTTGCTGTAAAAAAAAATCCCGGTTTCTGGCCGGGATTTTTTTTGTGGGGATTTTAGCCTTACGGGAAAACCACTCCTTTGTATTTGGTTATATCAACATACGGTATTTTACTCCCGAAACGCTGATTGATCGCTTCGATAAAGAAATTTGCCGATAGCGCGTTCCCTCTCGGGGTAAGATGGATCCCGTCGAGCGAGAAAGCTCCGCCGGTAACAAAATTAGCATTGAGATGGATCCCGTCCCAAACGATACCTGCCTGTGAATGCAGCAGCTTGAGCTTTGAGTTCATGTCAACCAGCCCAATATGACGGTTGGAAGCCATTGTATCCAGCATTGCATTGAACACGTCGGTTGAAAATTTGATCTTGGCAACTTCAGTGGTAGTCAGAACATACTGGTCAGGGATTGGATAAGGGGCATGGGTTATAACATTGATGATACCCATTCCCATACATTTCAAAGAATCCTGGGGCACGGTCATAAGAACATATTCACCAGGCACCATCTGCCTAACCTTGAAATAAGGATGGGGAGAAGTGGGATCCTTCACCAGGAAAGCATTCTGTCCTACTACGTAATGGAAGGGCAGCTGGTAGAGGCTCATGGCATAATTTACCGAATCGGCAAGGCTCTGCCGAGTCAAAACAAGCCCGTTATAAGGAATTGTGGTAAAGAACGGTATACTCGTGATGTCGGGAATATTGGCCATGACTCCGGTTGCTCCGGTTGAAAGAAGGGCGCCGAGAACTGTTTTCATGGCAAAATAGAACATCTGGGGGTTTGTGATTGAATCATACGAACCTCCTGCCAAAGCGTAGGCAAGCACATCATTGTCGCCAAGCTGCATGGTGAAGAAAGTAGGATGGACCCCTCCGAATTCCTGCACCACAGCGCCGGCGAGGCTTGTGGCAAACCTTGCATAGTACGGATTCATGCCGGCGTAGCCGGGCACAATCAAATGGAATGACTTTGCCCCGGGTATGCCGAAATTATTCACTGCATAACCAACGTTTGCAAAAGGATCCATCGCCCCTTCCGACCTTACGGGACCAAGACCGACTACGCCCTGGCAATCGGCAGTGTATCCAAGTACAAATTTAGGTTGGACGCCCGGGTATACTGCAACACCGTAATTACTAGTAACCATAGGCTGCACAAATGCACCGCCGCCGGCATATGCCAACTGGCCTGCAATAAGGTTGGGACAGGAATATAATTGTCCGTCATGGTATAATGCCCCATCGGCATATCCGGCTACAAGCGAATTCCCGACAGATATATAAGAAGTGAAATTGGCTGACCCTTTATCAGCGGCATATTCGCTGATCTTACGCTCACAGGAGGTAAAAAGGGCAAGGGATAATATAAGGAATAGTAGTTTTTTCATTTCGCTCTGTTTTTAAGGTTAGAAACTATATGATAAACCGATGGCCGGGATGTAGAAGACCGAAGAATAAGTGCCGGCAAAATTTTCCGGGCTGTATGTCCCATCGCGTTTCGTACCCATCAGGTATAGAAATGCAGCATCGATGCTGAATCCCTTGAAAGGAAATACTGATAAACCTGCAGTAAGCCCGATCTCATTAGAACTGGGTGTTTGGGGATTAAGGTAATCAGATTGTACAGGAGAAGGATCGTAATATCCTCCCAGCCTGACAGTAATAGTTGGATTGATCTTGTACTGTGCCCCGATTCTCGGGATAAGCCTGTTCTGGTATAATGCCGCCTGGGCCGTTCTGCCAAGGGAGGCTGTTTTTGTTTTGAAATTGAATACCAGTGAATCATACTGTTTCCAGAAGACATAGCACAGGTTGATCCCGATCATGAATTTTTCATTGATATCGTATGATAACCCAAGATCAAGATTGGCAGGAAGAGGAAGGGAAACCTCGACTTTACTGTCGGGGAACTGCGAGCGCACTGCAGTCGGAACCGTGAAGGTAGCATTTGCATTCTGTACATTCATATTGATCTTTGAACGGTAATCGATACCGATGTTTAACCCCTTGACAGGATGGATCAGCACACCTGCATTAAAACCAAACCCGATTGTGTTTCCTTTGATATTCAACTGCCCTTCGCCTCCCGAATAATCCAAAGGCAGAGCTTTGTTAAGGTTAACGCCGCCGTAAGCCCAAACAAGTCCTATACCGATACCGATAATGTCCTTAAATTTATAGGAAATAGTCGGCTGAACGGTAATAGCCTGGAATTTCAGGTTCTGGATCAGGAAACGGCCTTGCCAGTTATCTCCCCATGAAAGCCCATTTCCATAAGGCGTGTTGATTGCCAGCCCGATGCTCAGGTTGTCAGTTGCTTTATATGCAGCATAGACATAAAAAGGGGTATTCAATTGATGCTCAAGGTGAGTCTGGTAACTTTCATCTTTGCCCTGAAAGGTTACCCTGGCCATGATCAGGCTGACGCCGCCCGATAAACTCCATTTGTCCTTGATAAATGATACGCCGCCAGGATTGTAAAAGATACTGCTTGCATCGTATGTAAGCGAAGTCCCGATTAAACCCATTCCGGTATTCCGCGTACTATGCAAACCAACCTGGTAGCCTCCTCCAATGGAGGTCATTGCTGCAAAACAAAATAGCAGCAAAAGGATAGTAATTCTCCTCATGATACAGTGTTTTTGGTTAATACTGGGCGCAAGTTACAAAAAAAATAAAATATGAAGTAAAAGATATATGTTCTTCCGCTGAGGTTGTTAGGTTTAATTCTGTATATTTGCAACGGCAAACACCAATATACAGAGCTATGAAAAAGATATACACATTATTATTTATCCTAACAATTGCTACCTCCTGCCTGTTAGCTCAAACCCTTCAATTGAAAACCCTTTCGGGTACGGTTATACCAAACGGGGGGACGGTCGTACTGAAATGGGCCATGGGTGGTGATACTACGACGGATGTTTTCCTCGAACTGAAACAAAAGAACATCTCCACAGGAACTCAGAGTTTTAAAGCAATGAAAGCCATAAGGAACCTCCCTGACTCTCAGAAAGCTTATTATTGCTTCGCAGGTGGATGTTTCAGTGACACTACCATTATCTCACCCACTACATTAATACTGGCTGCCGGCCAGGAGGATAATAATTTCAGCTGCCACATCCGTCCGAACATGCATTCCGGCTCATCTAAAGTATATTACAAGTTCTTTAATACCAGCGATGCCAATGATACGATCGGGATTTATATCCAGACTGAAATATGGCATTTAGGTATCAATGACCTGACAGATGCACAATCGGAACTTGGTACGGGATATCCTAACCCTGCCAGTGAGAAATTCACCGTTCCTTACAGCCTGAAACATGGCGAACAGTCATACATGGTGATACAGAATGTACTCGGCTCTGCTGTTCGGGAAGAAACTCTTTCCGGCCAAAACGGTAAGATACAGTTCAATATTGAGGGCTTACCGGAGGGAGTTTACCTTTATTCCCTGTATGTGAACGGTAAAATCTTTTCCACTAAGAAATTGCTCGTGAGGCATTGATCCCTGACAGAATACGGCTAAACAAAAGAGGGTGCCTTTTTGAGACACCCTCTTTTTATTTATTACCTGGCTTGTTTCTCTTACCAGGTTTTGAATGGCTTTGCAGCAAGATAAGAATTGTAATACCTTGGGTCATCTGTTACTTCATCAGTTATCCATGAAGGAATCTCAAAACTGTCATCAGCATGGTTTAGTTCGATTTCAGCCATGATAAGTCCTTCATTCTCACCACTGAACACATCAACCTCCCAGGTGTTCTGATTAAAGAGGATACGGTACCTGGTTTTTTCAACTTCTTTCAGGGAGAAGAGGTCGAGAATCTCATTAGCGTCATTAAAAGGGATTTCAAATTCAAACTCATGCCTGGTAGTCTTTACCGATGGCCCTTTTATAGTCAGCAAGCCTTTCCCTCCTGCTAACCTCACGCGTACTGTCTTACCAGGTTCATCATTAAGATAACCCTGGCGATATAAAATCCCTGCAGGTTTAGGGAGTTCCGCCCACCTGGTATGGTCTACAAGGAATTTGCGTTCGATTTCAAGCGCCATAATAACTGTTGGCAGTGGATTAAAACTAAGAGAACAGCCCTTTATTTAATTCCAAACTCTTTTTTAATCCTGGCAACGTAATCCAGTTTTTCCCAGGCGAAGAAATCCACTTTCTTCAGGTATACATCTTTGCCGTTGCCGCTGACTTTATTTGGTTTGGCGCCTTTAACAGGATAATACACTTCAACTTCCCTGGTAATAGGGTCGCGACCGAAATGGCCATATGAAGCTGTCGGCACAAAAACCGGATTTTTGAGCCCGAAACGTTCAACAATGGCATAGGGCCTCATGTCGAAAAGTTTGCTGATCTTCTCAGCGATTGCTCCATCATGCAGCACATTTCCTTTCTTGTCGGTAACCTTAGCAGTTCCGTAGGTATTCACATACAACCCGACAGGCTGGGCAACACCAATTGCATAGGCGACCTGGATTAATACCTGGTCGGCAACCCCGGCCGCAACCATGTTCTTGGCAATATGCCTGGCTGCATAAGCGGCAGAACGGTCAACTTTTGAGGGGTCTTTACCCGAGAAGGCGCCCCCGCCGTGAGCCCCGTGGCCTCCATAAGTGTCAACTATGATCTTCCTTCCTGTAAGGCCGGTATCACCGTGGGGTCCCCCGATTACAAATTTACCGGTAGGGTTAACAAATAATTTGATGTCATTCCCGAAGAATTTCTTGATCCTTGCCGGCAGGTTCTTTTTAACACGGGGTATAAGGATATTCAGGATGTCGGTACGGATCTTGTCCTGCATGGCCTTTTCGGCAGCTTTTTCAGCCTTTTCGGATTTGTCTTTCGGCTTTACAAAATCATCATGCTGGGTGCTTACCACAATTGCATCGATGCGCATGGGCTGCCCGTTGTCATCATATTCAATTGTAACCTGGGACTTGCTGTCGGGGCGCAGGTATTTCATCTGTTTCCCTTCATGGCGTATTGCTGCCAGTTCCTGTAAAAGGATATGTGATAATTCACTGGATAAGGGCATGAAATTATCCATTTCGCGGCATGCATAACCGAACATCATCCCCTGGTCGCCCGCCCCCTGGTCTTCTTTTTTCTCACGAACAACGCCCTGGTTGATATCGGCCGACTGTTCATGTATGGTTGAAACCACGCCGCAGGAATCACAATCAAAGCGATATTCAGCTTTGGTGTATCCAATATTGCGGATGATCTTCCTTGCTGTTTCCTGGACGTCTACCCAGCCGTTGGTTTTTACTTCCCCTCCGCATACAACAAGCCCTGTTGTGACAAAGGTTTCACATGCCACCTTGGATTCGGGGTCCCAGCGCATGAATTCATCAAGCAATGCATCCGATATCTGATCGGCGACTTTATCAGGATGTCCTTCCGAAACGGACTCCGATGTAAATAAATATCCCATATAAATTAATTTACGATGTGTGATTTACGATTTACGAATTAATAAATGGAGATCTGATTGAAAGGAGGAAATTTTGTTTTAGCATTTTTTTCCAGTGGTTGCAATCAATCAAATCTTTCCACTTCAGGGCGCAAATTTATAAATTATTTTATTCGCCCGTATTAATTTTTCGTGAGTTCCTGAAAAACTTCCTCCAGCTTTTGTTCCTCCTTCTGCATGGAAAGTACTGTCAAGCCTTTATCAACAGCGAATCTGAAGATATCGGCACGGATATCCGCCCCGGTTTCTGATTCAAGCAACCATAAAGCCGAGGCTGTATTTGCTTTTACTTCCGGGCGCTCAGGAAGCCCCCCGGGCAACATCATCCCTTTAAGACCAGGAATTGATATTAAAACATTTTTTTCAACTGCGGATGAAAATTCAACCCTGATCAGGGTTTTCGAAACAGTAATCCTGTGAAGGTTTGTTGTAGAATCATCAGCAACAATCCTCCCTTTATGTATTATAACAGCCCTGCCGCAGATGGCTTCAACTTCCTGCATGATATGTGTGGATAACATTACAGTCTTTTCTTTCCCGATCTCCCTGATAAGATTCCTGATCTCGGAAAGCTGGTTTGGATCAAGCCCCGATGTAGGCTCGTCCAGGATCAGCACTTCAGGGTCGTGGATCAGCGCCTGGGCCAGCCCGACCCTCTGCCTGTAACCCTTGGAAAGAGCCCCGATTTTTTTATGCTGTTCAGGCTGAAGCCCGGTTAAGGCGATCATCTCATCCACCCTTTGTTTTGCTGGATTTTTCAGATGGTGAGTGCCCGCAACAAAAGCAAGGAACTCCCTTACATAGAGATCGAGGTACAGAGGATTATTTTCAGGAAGGTAACCTACTTTTTTCCTGACTTCAATCGATTGTTCCAAAACATCAAAACCACAAACCGAGGCCTCGCCCGAGGTGGGCGGGATGAAACAGCTGAGGATCTTCATTAACGTACTTTTCCCGGCACCGTTGGGGCCCAGTAACCCAACAATTTCGCCCGGTTGGATGTTGATTGAAACAGAATCCAGGGCCTTCTGGGTTCCGTAGATCTTGGTGATATTGTTGACGGATATTGACATGGGTAAAATGGTGACTGGTGAATAGTGAATTGTGACCGGTGACTTGTGACATGCAAACTTTCACTGCAAAACAGTAAAATTCACCGTTCACTGTTCACTATCAGGTAGCAAAGGTATAAAAATCGGCCAAGAGAAATCTATTCAGACTTATAAAGCTTCCAAACCGCAATCAGGATGGATAGCGAGGCAACGGCAAAAAGGATGCGAAGGACAAGCTCGGGGACAGCAAGCGACCATAATTTGCAACCATCGTAAACCATGTATATCAGGAATGTAAGGAAAATATAAACTCCAGATGATTTTTTCTTCTGCAGCCAGATCAGCAGTCCGAGAATGGTCACTGCCAGTTCCAGGAGTATTGAAATGTTCTGAAGGGCATTCATTGAATGATTTTTTGATAAATATAATAAATAAGGTGAAGGGAAAGCAAATTTTCGGAGAAATAATTCAGCTTCCGACGTACCTTATAAACCCTTTCAGGTGCTCGGGTATGCGGCAAACCAGGAAATACGGCAGGGACAAGAGGTAAAAAGATTTGCCTTTAAGGGTACTGGCTTTGCGGATATTCACGTTCCCTGCATACAGCCTGATGGCATAAGGATGAGGGGCTTCATCGATAAACTGGTGCAGTGACCTGAGCCTTCCGGGCTCTCCCGATTTGACAACCACCGGAATTATCAGGTCTTCATATGCGATCACATAATCAACTTCGGCTAAAGATTGCGCTTTATCCCTGACCCAATAATCCAGCCTCATGGGTTTTTCGGTTTTGCCGTTTGCCAGTTCCTGCCCCACGATATGCCGTAATACCTGGCCTTCAAACAAAGCATTCAGGTCCATAGCCCGGCTCATCTGCTGCTGGATACCCGAGAAATAGGTAACCAGTCCTGTGTCCAGCATTTGCAACCTTGGGAACTTATTATTGTCAGGGCTAAGGGGAGGTATTGTTGTGACCGAGGGATAATTCAGGCTTAACAACATTGAATTCTCAAGGTAACGGAGTGTGTTGGCCATTTCCCTGCTTCCATAAGGAACATTTCCGAAAGCATTGAACTTTATCCTGGTGCCTGCATACATGAAGGCATTCTGCAAAGTAATCATTAACAGGTCCTTTTTATTCTGCCTGAATGAGGTATCGGTGATATCGGCGAAGAAATCCTTGAGTATCCCTTCATAAACCGGTTTCAGTGAAGACATGTTCCTGGTTTGGACGAATTTCTTCACAACCCCCGGCATTCCGCCGACAAGGCTGTACTGGTGAAACAACCCGAGCAGGGTGTGGAACCCTCCGACAGGGAAAGGAACTTCATTGAAGGCCTCGATGGCTTCCTTGCTGCCTGCAGCCTTCAGGAACTCGCTGAATGAAAATGGCTGGAGAAAAAGTGTACTGAACCCGGGTGGCGACAGGTGCAGTTGTATGGCGCAGGAGATGATGACTTTTAGCCAGGGTTGCCTGCTTGTGATATCCCCGGCCAGGTTGACTACCTGGGGGTCACGGCAGGTGCAGTCAAAAAAGATAAGTGTATTTTTACAGGAAAGATCCTGCCCTTTCAGCTGAAACAGGGTGCTCACAAAATCTTCGCTGGAACCTGATTTTCGAAAGATATCAAGATCCAGGGGGTTTTTAAGGTCGAGCCGGATTACCTGCCTGAATTTCCGGGAAAATTTCTCAACCAGGGAGGTTTTGCCGGTTTGCCTTGCCCCGTATAATATAAGCCCTGGCGTTGAAGCATCGGTCATCCATTGATTCAAACCGGCTGCCAATTCCCGTTCAAAAAATATCTCTTTCATAATCGAGGTGTAAAATTAGTAATAAATGTCACAAAATATGGGATAAAGCTGTTTTCTTTGAAATTAATCAATTGATTGTTTGCCGGATCATATGAATAACAATACCTTTGCACCCCTTTTTGAAAAGAAATCAAATAAGAATATGGATACTTTAAGTTACAAAACGATCAGCGCCAACAAGGAAACCGTTAACAAGGAATGGCTGTTGATTGATGCTGAAGGCCAGATAGTTGGCCGTTTAGCTGCTAAAGTCGCAAAATTGCTGCGAGGTAAGATGAAAACAAATTATACCCCCCATGTCGATTGTGGCGATAACGTGATCATCATCAACGCTGAAAAAGTGTTGTTTACCGGAAAAAAGCTGGATGACAAGAATTATGTGCGTCATACAGGCTATCCCGGAGGACAGAGAATCAGGAATCCGCGTGAACTCCTTGCGAAGAAACCCACAGAAGTTGTTGAAAAAGCTGTTAAGGGAATGCTTCCGAAGAACCGCCTTGGTGCCGCTCTCTTCCGTAACCTATACGTATACGCGGGAACCGAACATGCTCATCAGGCCCAGCAACCAAAACAGATTCAATTAACCTCAATTAAGTAATATGGAAATCATAAACACGATCGGCCGGAGGAAGACTGCTGTTGCAAGAATCTACGTAAAAGAAGGCCAGGGAAAAATCACCGTCAACGACAGGGATTATAAGGAATACTTCCCAACACCTATATTGCAGTTCAAGGTTGTTGAACCTTTTGAAGTCACCAATACCATGGGACAATATGACTTGCATGTCAATCTTGACGGAGGTGGAGTCAGAGGCCAGGCAGAAGCTCTCGCCCATGCACTTTCAAGGGCATTGGTAAAGATCAATGAGGAATATAAACCCCTGCTTAAAGCCAAGGGTTTTATGACACGCGACCCCAGGATGGTTGAACGCAAGAAATTCGGCCAGAAGAAAGCCCGCAAAAGGTTCCAGTTCAGTAAACGTTAATATTTTAAGAACTTTCATTCAAACGATATGTCCAGAACAAATTTCGATTCATTATTGGAAGCAGGTGTCCATTTCGGCCATCTCAGGAGGAAATGGAATCCCGCAATGGCTCCTTACATCTTCATGGAAAGGAATGGCATTCACATCATCGACCTGTATAAAACAATTGCAAAGATCGATGAGGCCGCAGCCGCCCTTAAACAAATCTCCAAATCAGGCAAACGTATTCTCTTTGTTGCTACAAAGAAGCAGGCCAAGGAGATCGTGGCAGAACAGGTGAAAAGGGTCAATATGCCATATGTTACCGAGCGCTGGCCCGGTGGGATGCTTACTAACTTCGCAACCATCAGGAAAGCAGTGCGCAAAATGGTCTCCATTGATAAACTGATGACCAGCCCTTCATATAACAACCTGTCGAAGAAGGAACGCCTTACAATTACCCGCGAACGTGCAAAACTTGAGAAGAATCTCGGTTCAATCGCCGACCTCAACCGCCTGCCCGCCGCGATCTTTATAGTGGATATCCTTAAAGAACATATCTCCCTGGCCGAAGCAAAGAAGCTCAATATCCCGACTTTCGCCATCGTTGATACCAATTCGGACCCGCGTAAAGTTGATTTCCCGATCCCGGCTAATGACGATGCCTCCAAATCAATCAGCATTATTATTGAAACTATGGTAAATGCTATTGAAGAAGGACTTGTCGAACGCAAACTCGACCGTGATAAGAAAGCAGCCGATGAAGACAGGGGAGAACAGGATGAGGATTTCGATGACAGGATGAAAGAGGATGAAATTGAAGAAGATGTTGCAGGAATAAAACTTGCAATCAAAGAACATCCCGACGCAAAACTTCAGAAGATGAAACCAGGCGTTGCCGGCGAATCCGAAGAAAAGAAATCCCAGAGGAAAAGGATCAGCAAACCTGCAGGCAGGCCTAAAAAATAAGTATTAATACAGCTAATCGGATTGATTTTATGAACATAACAGCAGCTGATGTAAACAAACTTCGCCAAATGACCGGCGCCGGAATGATGGATTGCAAAAAAGCACTCCAGGAATCGGAAGGCGATTTTGACAAAGCAATTGATAACCTGAGAAAAAAAGGACAAAAAATTGCAGGTAAGCGTGCCGACCGGGATGCAAATGAAGGATTCGTAGTTGCTAAAACCACTGAAGATAAATCATATGCTGCAGTGGTAATGGTAAACTGCGAAACTGATTTCGTGGGAAAAACTGAAGAATTCAAACAGTTTGCGATTGATATCCTCGATGCAGGACTGAAAAGCAGGGTTCATTCTGTTGCCGAACTCATGCCCCTGGCAATAGGAACATCCACCATCGAATCGAAATTGAATGACCTGCTGGGAAAAACAGGTGAAAAGATGCAGATAGCTCATTATGAAGTTGTCGAAGCTCCTTTAACCGTAGCATACAACCATTTTGGAAACCGCCTTGCAACTGTTCTTGGGATAAGCCCCAAAGACGGGAACAATGCCGGGGAAGTGGCGTACGAACTTGCAAAACAGGTTGCAGCCATGAACCCTGTTGCTGTTGACAAGGAAAATGTTCCCCAGAACGTCATCGACCGTGAGATCGAGATCGGCAAGGAACAGGCCCGCCAGGAAGGCAAGCCTGAAGAAATGCTCGAAAAGATCGCAACAGGGAAACTGAATAAATTTTACAAGGACAGCACCCTTCTTAACCAGGAATATATCAAGGACAGCAAGAAGACCTGCGCCCAGTATATGGCCGATAATGATAAGGATCTTAAGATCGTAGGATTTAAGAGGCTTCAATTAGGCGCATAATTATTTCATTCTTATTAAAATTCCGGGATTATCTTTGTTGTTGGATAATCCCGTTTTTTATACATGCCACAGAAAGAATCGGTAAAAGCAATGTTTAACGAGATCTCGGGAAAATACGATTTCCTGAATCATTTCCTCTCCTTTGGCATAGACCGGCTCTGGAGGAAAAGACTCGTTAAGGAAATGCTGAAATCAAAGCCCCGTCATGTTCTGGATCTTGCAACAGGCACAGCCGACCTTGCCATTGAATTACACAGGAGGGGGGGGGTGAAAGTTACAGGAGCTGATATCTCCGAGAACATGATGCTTGTCGGAAGGGAAAAGATCACAAAAGCCGGCCTCTCTGATGCTATTGAACTTATTTACGGGGATGCCGAGAATCTTCCATTTCCCGATGAAAACTTTGATGCTGTCATGATCTCATTCGGAGTCAGGAACTTCGAACATCTTGAAAAAGGGATATCTGAAATGAGACGTGTTATCAGGAAAGGCGGCCAGGTCATGATCCTTGAATTCTCCCACCCGTCTTCCTTCCTGCTGAAAACTTTATACGGTTTCTATTCCCGCTATATAATTCCCCTGATGGGCCGGATGATCTCTTCTCACCCTTCGGCCTACCACTACCTTCCCGAAACAGTCGCAGCATTCCCTTCGGGTAAGGAGTTTATCAGGATCATGCTGCATACCGGCTTACATGATTGCAAACGGATCAGCCTGTCGGGAGGGATAGCATCAATTTATATCGGAACAAGGCCTTACTGAGTATATATACTTCTCAAAGTGAAGGGCCTGAATTGCAAAATAAACAAGAAAAAATTCCGTTAGTTTAATTTAAGGCATGCTTCATTTGAAAGACAAAGGGTTTCTTACTGTTGCCTGTATAATTCTTATTCTCTTTTTCAGCATCCCTGCAAAAAGCCAGAAAGGCATTGTTATAAATAATCCCAGGTACGATGATGATATCATTCACTTCGGATTTGTACTGGGTGGCAATATGAGCTATCTTACCATCCGGCCTGTTGCTGATTTACAACAGATTGTCTGGGACTCAACCTACCTTCCCAGCGATTTCTTACCTATGCCCCTTGGAGCCAGGGTACTGAGCATTGAATCCCGCCCCACACCTGGGTTTGTAATAAGTATCGTTAGTGACCTGAGGCTTGGTCCTTTGTTCAATTTAAGGTTTATCCCTTCTCTCAGTTTTGGCGACAGGGACCTCATATATTCAATACTCGTTTACCGCAAAACCGATACCACGGTGATGAACATCACAAAGAAAGTACCCTCCACCTATATCAACTTCCCTTTGGAATTCAAGTATAAAGCATTGAGATATGATAACTTCAGACCCTATCTCCTGGCAGGCGTTCAATATACCCTTGACCTGGCTTCCCAGGCAAAAAAACGGGAGCAGCGGAGCTCTGACCAGAAAATCGTAAAGTTCAATCAGAACGACCTGTATATTGAAGCAGGCGTGGGATTCGATTTCTATAACGAATGGTTCAAACTCGCCGTTGAGCTGAAAATGATGTATGGGACACAGGATATTCTCAAACGGGAACATAACATCTTTACTGATCCCGTCTCCAGGCTGAATTCCAAAATTTTCCAGCTTAGCTTTACCTTTGAATAAGCCTTTCTGCGGTTTTCTTATCTTTGCAGCCAAATCAAGTGATTATGGAACGAATCGCGGTTTTCCCGGGCTCTTTTGATCCGGTCACAAAAGGACATGAATCCATTATCAGACGTTCTGTCAGCCTGTTCGATAAACTGATCATTGCACTTGGGGAAAATGCCGGTAAACAATCTTATTTCACTCTTGAGCAGCGGTTTTCCTGGCTCCTGGAACTGTTTGGCGGGGAACCTAAAATTGAGATCACCCATTACGACGGACTTACAGTAAACTTCTGCCAGTCGAAAAATGCAAGATACATTCTGAGGGGGCTCAGGACCAGTGCAGATTTTGAATTTGAACGGGGTATCGGGCAAATGAATAAACTGATGTCGCCTGATATTGAAACAGTTTTCCTGCTGTGTGAACCCGAATATGCTTCACTCAGTTCTTCAATTGTAAGGGATATTCTCAGGCATGGAGGGGATGTTGGCATGTTTATCCCTGACGGCATCAGGCTCATCACACCTTCACACGATTAGAACTTTATTGAAGAAAGGCACATCCATTATTATATTTATTTATTGGCATGGATTTTGACAATACGCAATTATGAAGAGACTCTTTATTTTATTCCTTTTTCTTGTTATAGGGCGGATGGCATTTTCCGAGAATGTCGTCCTGAATGGAAGCGCACCGGGCGCCGAAGGAAAAATCATTACACTATCTGTTTCCCAGGATCCTCTTACGAACACAGAACAAATTCTGGCCAGGGTAAAGATCGACTCCTCGGGTAAATTTGTTATTACTGTCCCTGTCAGTGAGATCATAGTGGCGAAACTGTCCATAGAATTTCATAGCGCCGGCTTGTATATAAACCCCGGAAAGACTTATGAGGTCAATATTTTACCCTATAAATACAATGACGTAAAGGAACTTAATCCGTTCATTAATTCGACAAACCTCCAGATTGAACTTGTTAAATTGCCTGTCGACGATCCAAACTTTGTTTTAGGGGCCTTCGATGAGATCTATAACTCTTTCCTTGTTGAGAACTTTAATGCGCTTTACAGGGACCATAATAAATCGCTGCTTGATACACTGAATGCCAGGCTTGCCGAAGCTATTGGGGATTCCCGGGATCCGTACATCAAGAACTACAATGATTACAAACTGGCTAACCTTGTCCAGCTTACCCAGTCGATGAACCAGGCCAGGATCGGCTACACCTATTTCACTGCAAAACCGGTTCTTTACAATAATGTGGAGTATATGGATTTCTTCAATTCCTATTTCACAAAATATATTAACGTGACTTCCAGGATACTCAGGAAGAACGATTACCACGCCTTGCTTTCCTCCCCTGAACCTTATAAAGCCATGATGAAAGCCCTTGAAGCGGATTCAATTCTTGAACCCGGGCAGTTGAGGGAATTGGTCCTTTTAAAAGGCCTGATGGAGATTTACAGCTCGGTCCCCGATGATCAGAAAAACATACTCTCATTGTTAAAAAGCATTGAACTGCAAAGCACAATCCCCCAGCACCGCGTGATTGCCAGGAACCTTCAGAAAACCCTTACCCGCCTGCAGCCAGGCACTCCGGCCCCTGCATTCGTACTAAGGAACAAAGACAATAAATCGTCGGTAAAACTTGATTCCCTTAAAGGGAAAATTGTGGTCCTGAATTTCTGGACATCCTATTGCACCGGTTGCACCAATGAAATGGAACTTATCAAGCCTATGGTTGAAAAGTTCAGGAATAAGGTTGTTTTTGTAAGCGTGTCATCAGAATATTACCGAACAAGAATGCTGATGTTCCTTGGCATGAAGAAAGACTGGAACTGGACGTTCCTCCATATTGGCGACCAGATAGATCTTTTAAAAGAATATGATGTGCGTTCTTTACCCTTGTTTGTGATCATCGATAAAGAGGGGAATATTTATAAGTATGCCGCAGATTTTCCGAGCAGTGGTCTGGAAAATTCAATAGAACACTTAATACAATCATCGAAATAAACCTGCCGCTGAAATACCGGCAACATAGAAATTATGCTTGATATTTTAAAAAAATTTCTGGGAAGTAAATCCGCAAGGGATATTAAAACAATCAATCCCCAGGTTGATGCAGCCCTTGAATACGGAAAAGCTTTCCGGGCGATCAGTAATGATCAGCTGAGGGCGAAAACACTGGAATTCAAACAACGGATAAAAGAAAGGATAACAGGCAAACAGCAGGAGATCTCTGAACTTCGTACCAAACTGAACTCCGACGATGTCCCTATTGATGAAAAGGAAGACATGTATAAGGAGCTTGACAAGCTTGAAAAAGACGAATATGAACTTATCCAGGATGAACTGAAAGCGATACTCCCCGAAGCCTTTGCCGTTGTAAAAGAAACTGCACAGCGGTTCGTTGAAAATGAATGGGTCGAAGTAACCCCTACCGATATGGACAGGGACCTTGCAACCCGGCGTGACAGTGTTGAGATCGCAGGTGAAACTGCCAGGTACAGGAATTCCTGGACTGCCGGTGGAAGTACCATACGCTGGGATATGGTGCATTATGACTGCCAGCTTATCGGTGGCGTTGTGCTGCATGACGGCAAGATTGCCGAAATGGCTACTGGTGAAGGTAAAACCCTTGTGGCAACTTTGCCGGTATACCTGAATGCGCTGTCGGGAAGGGGTGTTCACATTGTTACGGTGAACGATTATCTGGCCAAACGCGACTCGGAATGGATGGGAACCTTATTTGAATTCCATGGTCTGAGGGTTGATTGTATCGACAAGCATGAACCCAACTCCAATGCCAGGAGGAACGCCTATAATGCCGATATAACATACGGAACCAATAATGAATTCGGGTTTGATTACCTCCGTGACAATATGACGGGAAACCCTGAGGAAATGGTACAGCGTCCGCATAATTATGCAATAGTGGATGAGGTCGACTCGGTCCTTATTGATGATGCCCGTACACCCCTGATTATTTCAGGACCTACGCCTAAAGGGGATGACCAGTTGTTTGAAGAACTCAAGCCGCAGGTCGTGAAACTTTATAATGCCCAGAGGAACCTGGTCACCAAGCTTCTTGCAGAAGCAAAACAGCTGTCCTCCGACCCTGACAATTCTGAGAATATGAAGAAGGCCGGTGAGCAGATTTTACGCTGCCATCATGGCCTCCCGAAGAACAAAGCACTGATCAAGTTCCTTAGCGAGCAGGGAATGCGGGCCCTGATGCAGAAGACAGAAAACTTCTACCTCCAGGAACAGGCAAAGAACATGCATGTCATTGATGATGAGCTTTTCTTCATCATCGACGAAAAGAACAATACTATCGAGCTGACGGAACAGGGGATAGACCTGCTTACCGAATCGTATGAGGATGCTTCTTTTTATATCTTGCCGGATATGGGAGCCGTGATCGCCGACTTAGAGCGCTCAGGATTGTCAGACTTTGACAAGGCAGAGAAGAAAGATGCGCTCATGCTTGACTATTCCATCAAATCGGAAAGGGTGCATACCGTGAACCAGCTGATCAAAGCCTATGCTTTGTTTGAGAAGGACGTGGAGTATGTTGTGATGGACAACAAGATCAAGATTGTTGATGAACAGACCGGCCGTATTCTTGAAGGCCGCCGTTATTCGGAAGGCCTGCACCAGGCAATTGAAGCTAAGGAAAGTGTTAAAGTGGAAGCCGCCACACAGACCTATGCCACCATCACACTTCAGAATTATTTCAGGATGTATAAGAAACTTGCCGGGATGACGGGTACAGCCGAAACCGAAGCCGGTGAGCTCTGGAATATTTATAAACTGGATGTTGTGGTGATACCGACCAACCGCAAGGTGATCCGTGACGACAGGGAAGACCTGGTATACAAAACAAAACGTGAAAAGTTCAACGCGGTTATCCAGGAGATACAGGATCTCACCCAAAAAGGAAGGCCCGTTCTTGTGGGTACTACCTCTGTGGAAACTTCCGAATTGCTTAGCCGTATGCTCAAGAGGGTAAATATCGCCCATAATGTCCTGAATGCAAAATTACATGCCAAGGAAGCCGATATCGTAGCCGAAGCCGGTAAGTCGGGCACGGTAACCATCGCTACAAATATGGCCGGCCGTGGTACCGACATCAAGCTTGGAACTGGTGTAAAGGAAGCCGGCGGTCTTGCCATCATAGGCACTGAACGCCATGAGTCACGCCGCGTTGACAGGCAGCTTAGAGGCCGCTCAGGCCGCCAGGGAGACCCGGGTAGCTCCCAGTTTTTTGTTTCTCTTGAGGATGACCTGATGAGGATGTTCGGCTCGGACCGTATCGCAAGGATCATGGATAGCCTCGGGATCAAAGAAGGGGAGGTGATACAGCATTCGATGATTACCAGGTCTATTGAAAGAGCCCAGAAGAAAGTTGAAGAAAACAATTTTGGTATCCGTAAACGCTTGCTGGAATACGACGATGTCATGAATATCCAGCGCGAAGCTATTTACAAGAAAAGGCACCATGCACTGTTTGGTGACAGGCTTGCCGTCGACATTGCCAACATGATGTACGATGTTTGCGAGACCATCGTCCTTGACCACCACGACGACCGCGATTTTGAAGGTTTCAAATTTGACCTGATCAAGGAATTCGCCGCCGAACCTCCTATGGATTTGGTTAAATTCCAGCAGGCTAATGCTTCCGAAGTGTCAGAATCCCTTTTTGCGCATATTTACAAACGTTACAAAAATAAGGGGGAGCACATCGCTGCCAAAACCTTCCCTGTGATCAAGGATGTTCTTGAAAATGAACCCAGGTATGAGAATATCGCGATACCGGTTACCGACGGACTGAAGACTATGCAGGTGGTTACAAACCTCCGTAAAGCTCTTGAAGACAAAGGAAAAGAAGTTGTCATCTCTATCGAAAAGGGAATTGTGCTTTCAATGATCGACAACGCATGGAAAGAACATCTCCGCGAAATGGACGACCTGAAGCAAAGTGTTCAAAATGCTGCATACGAACAGAAAGACCCCTTGCTTATTTATAAATTTGAATCCTTTGAACTGTTTAAAACCATGGTTCAGCGAACAAATAAGGAGATCCTTTCTTTCCTTATCAAGGCCGACGTTCCTATCCAGGTTGAGAATGTTAAGGAAGCCCAGCTCCCGAAAAAGACCGACCGGGGCCGGTACAAGGAAGAACGCTCAGACCTTCTTTCACAGGCCAATACCGATACACAGGAGAAATCACGCCCCCAGCCTGTTAAAGTTGAAAAGAAAGTCGGAAGGAATGACCCCTGCCCCTGCGGAAGCGGTAAGAAATTTAAAAATTGTCACGGGCTTGGGTAGGATTAATTAATCGACAGCCGGCAGTCGGCAGTCAACAGTCGGCAATTGAAAGCCTCTATTCACCAGTCACTAGTCACCAGTCACTGTTCACTAAAAATAAAAGGGTATGAAACTGAAACGAATTCTTCTAAAACTCTCCGGAGAAGCCCTCGAAGGGAAACAGGGTTATGGGATCGATCCTGACCGTCTTCTTGATTATGCCGAAGAAATCAAATCTGCTGCCTCAGGAGGTGTGCAGATTGCCATAGTCATCGGCGGAGGCAATATTTTCAGGGGGCTTCAGGGAACCCGCTATGGTGTCGACCGTGTACAGGGAGACTATATGGGGATGCTGGCAACCGTCATCAACAGCATGGCCTTGCAGGATGCCCTTGAAAAAAAAGGCTTGAAAGTAAAACACCTGGGTGGTATTGCGATTGATCCGATTTGCGAAAGTATGAGCCGGAAACAGGCGATCTGCTATCTTGAAGCAGGATATGTTGTTCTGATCAGCGGAGGCACAGGAAATCCTTATTTCACTACCGACAGCGCCTCCGCTTTGAGAGCAGTGGAGATCAAGGCCGATGCTATACTCAAAGGGACCAGGGTCGACGGGGTTTATACCGCAGATCCCGAAAAGGATAAAAAGGCAAAAAAGTATGATACACTGAGCTTTGATGAAGCATATCAAAAGAACCTGAAGATCATGGACCTGACCGCATTTACACTTTGCAGGGAAAATAATCTGCCTATCATAGTGTTCAATATGAACCAAAAAGGCAACCTGCTTAAAATCATTCAGGGAAAGAAGACCGGAACTATTGTTCAAAATTGATAATTTTGAGTCGAATTCAACAAATCTGAACAATGAACGAAGAAATAGAGTTCACGATAGAAGAAGCTAAGGAAGGGATGCAGAATGCCTTGCACCACCTTGAAAAGGAAATTCAGAAACTCCGTGCAGGCAAGGCCAGTCCGCAAATGCTCGAAGGGGTTAAAATTGATTACTACGGTGTGATGACTTCCATTGACCAGACAGCCAACATCAGTTCCCCCGATGCCCGCCAGATCATTGTACAACCCTGGGATAAAAGCGTGCTCGGCCTGATCGAAAAAGCAATACAGGCTGCCAACCTCGGGTTCAATCCAAAAAATGAAGGCGAGATCCTGAGGATTGTTGTTCCTCCGCTTACCGAGGAACGCCGCCGTGACCTGGTAAAAAAAGCCAAAGCAGAAGCCGAAAATGCCAAGATCAGTATCCGCAGCATCCGCCGGAGCGCGAATGAAACGGCCAAACAACTGAAAAAAGACGGGGTCCCTGAGGATGAGGTAGATAAACTGGAAGCCGATATCCAGAAAGTTACCGATGAATTCATTACTAAAGTGGATAAGATCCTTGAAATCAAAGAAAAAGATATAATGACAGTTTGATATGCCTGTTAAATCTATTATCTCCGACCAGTCCCTGATTGCTTTTTGCGGACTTTATTGCGGTGCATGTTCCAAATATCGTGCCGAAAAATGCCCCGGCTGCCATGAGAATAATAAAGCAGGATGGTGTAAGGTCAGGGAATGCAATATCTCCAACAATTATCAGAGCTGCGCCGACTGCAAGGAGTTCAGGAACCCTATGGATTGTAAAAAATTCAACAATTTCTTTTCAAAGATATATGCCCTGATGTATAAATCTGACAGGGCGGCCTGCGTGGCCAAAATAAAAGCAGAGGGCTACAGGGCCTTCGCATCCTACATGGCTGTGCACCAGCTGCAGGTGATCAAACGGAAATGAAAATTAACCGTGTTTGCTGATCTTCTGCAAACGCTCCGGATCATTCAGGATTATCTTCTTCCCTTCAACGGTTATCAGGCCCTCATTGTGGAATTTACGCAGCGTATGGATCACGTTTTCCTTGGAACAGCCTGCAAATTCAGCAAATTCCTGCCTCGACAATGAGAGCACGAACGCATCGTTCATATATATATTCTGGGAGAGAAAGATCAGTATATCGGCAATCCGGCCGTTCACCTGTTTGTGGGCCAGGCTTATAAAGTTGAAAATGGAACTGCGGAAGACATCCGTAATGAATTGCAGCATCTTGAAAAGGTACAAGGTGTTTCCCAATGCAATCCTGGTCAGAAGAGCAACATCAATAGTACACCCTTCACAATCCTCAATCGCACATACCGAAAACAAATTGAACTCGGCATTGACCAGGTTGGCTCCTCCGATTAATGCAGGAGCTTTGTTGATGGAAAGAATGAGATTTTTACCGTTCTCATCCTCATAATTGAATTTGATGATACCTTTCCTTAGAAATAGAAAGTGGGTCGACTTGGCTCCCTGCTTCAGAATGACTTCCCCTTTCTTATACCTGAGCTGAACTGACTTGGATCTGAGTTTCTCAAACTCCTCCTTCTGGATATACTGACAGCTGATCGTCCTGAAAAGGCAATCTTCACAGTCAAAGTAACGCTGGGGATTGATCTGGCTCATAAGGTATTTTCAACAAAAGTACTTGATTTTCATGTATCGAAAGGTGAAATAATGCAGTTTTTAAAATGTAACACATCAGGTAAAAGGGCACTTTCTTTCAGTCTCAGCTATAATATTGGCAATCAGCATAATCTTAATTTTGCTCCGAACAATTTCAATTAAATTCTTAATAAAATATTATACATGGATATCAGAACGATATGTGTCCTGGGAGGTAACGGAAAGACCGGTGAACCCGAAAAAGTAGAACGCTTTGAACTTAATATGGGCGACATCATCAGCATAGTCGGCCCAACTGGCTGCGGAAAAACAACCCTCATCAACGACATTGAACTTTTTGCAAACCGAAACACCCCTTCTAACCGCCTGGTAATGATCAACGGGGAAACCATTCCTGAGGACTTTTCATTCGATCCCAGGAAACACCCTATTGCACTCATTTCCCAGCATACAAATTTTCTTTCGGATCTGCCTGTGGGCGAGTTCCTTAAGATACATGCAAAAGTCAGGGGGGGCGATAATCCCGAACTGATGATAGAGGAAACCCTGGAATTTGCCAACCAGCTTACCGGCGAAGCAATTATAACCTCGACCGGGATGACTGAACTTTCGGGCGGACAAACCCGTTCATTACTGATTGCCGATGCCGTGATCATTGGCAATTCCCCTATTATCCTGCTGGATGAGATTGAAAATGCCGGGATTCACAGGACAAAGGCTCTTGAGCTTCTTAAGCAGTTCAGGAAGATCTTTGTATTTGTGACTCACGACCCTCATATTGCCCTGCTCTCTGACTACCGTATCATCATGAAGAACGGTTCTATGGAGAAACTTATTTGTACAAATACCGAAGAAAGAAAAGTCGCTGCTGATCTTGGCAAAATAGACAATCTCATGCTGAATTTCCGCACTTATATAAGAAGCGGGCAGGAGATATCTGAGAATATGATGGCAGAACAATTAGAAACCCTGAAAATAGTAAACTGATATATGAAACTGATAATATTTGCCGGTCCCCCGACCTGCGGGAAGACCACTGTAATAAGACAGGTTATAAGAAGGATGCTAAAAAAAGGCCACAAGCCCGCATACCTGAAAATCGATGTGCTGTATGCCGATGAGGATAAAATCATTGGTGATGAGTTTGGTATACCTGCAAAAAAACTATATTCAGGTGAATTATGCCCCGATCATTGTAATGTCGTGGTGATGGACGAGGCCGTGGAATGGGCTGAAAAATCGGGCAGTGATTATCTTTTCGTGGAAACTGCCGGATTATGCCTGCGTTGTTCGCCTTACATTGAGAACTCGCTTGGGGTGGTGGTTCTTGAAGCAACCAGCGGGATGAACCTTCCCTATAAGATTGGGCCTATGCTTACACTGGCCGATATTGCTGTTATTACAAAGATCGACCTGATCTCCCAGGCCGAGAGGGAGGTGTTCCGTTACAGGGTCATTGAAGCCGCCAAGGAAATCACTGTTGTAGAAAGCAATGCCTTGTATGGAATAGGGATTGATCCGATCGTAAGGCATATTGAACGCTCAGGCGAAATTGAACAACCCATGTTTTTAAGGGGTAATCCTCCTGTTGGGACATGCACCATCTGTGTAGGCAAGAAGGAAATCGGGGCCAAAAACCATTTCGGGGTGTTGCGCACCATGGAACATGATCTTTTTTACATTGGAGAATGACATCCGCAGTCCCAAATAACATGCCTCATAACACAATGGATAGCCCGCTGATCTATCTTGACAATGCGGCAACCACCCCGATAGACCCGGAAGTTGCCAGGGCAATTCAAACCTCGGCGAAAGAATACTATGGGAATGCTTCCAGCCTGCATTCCGTAGGGACTATGGCCCATGAGATTCTTGATCAGGCAAGGGCAGGGCTCGCTTCACTGATCGGGGCCAGGCCTGATGAGATCATTTTCACCGGGAGCGGCACCGAAGCCAATAACCTTGCCCTGAAAGGGGTTGCATTTGCCAATGCCCGCCGGGGCAGGCATATCATTGTATCTGAAATCGAACATGATTGTATCCTGAAAGCGGCCCGCTGGCTTGAACACCAGGGTTTTACCGTCACATATCTACCGGTAGGCCATAATGGGCTTGTCGATATACAGGCTCTTAAGGATGCTGTTACCGATAAGACCATCCTGGTTTCGGTGATGCATGTAAATAACGAAATCGGTACCATTGAACCGGTGAAAGAGATTGGCGAATTATGCAGGGACAGAAATATTTATTTTCATTCCGATGCCTGCCAGTCTTTCGGTAAGATCCCTTTGAATGCAGCTTCTCTGAATGCTGATCTGATGACAATAAATGCCCATAAGATCCATGGCCCCAAAGGTGTCGGAGCCTTATTCGTTAAATCGGGGGTGCAGATTGAACCCTTGCTTCACGGGGGCGGACAGGAAAAAGGCATACGTTCATCCACCGAGAACATCCCGGGAATACTGGGATTTGTTAAGGCTGCGGAAATTGCATGCAGGGAGATGGATTCTGAGATAAGGAGAGTTACAGGCATGCATGAACATATTTTAAACACCCTGAAGCATTCGATAGATGGAGTTTATTTCAATGGTTCCCTCAGTGCCCGTGTTCCGCATAATATAAATTTTTGTATTGAAGGAATGGAAGGGGAGGGGATAAGGCTTCAGCTTCTCCTTGATGAAGCCGGGGTCTGTGTATCAACCGGTTCAGCCTGCTCGTCAAACGACGGGGGGAACCCCTCGCATGTCCTCCAGGCCATCGGCCTGGATCCCTTCCAGGCGAGGGGAGGGATCAGGTTGAGCCTGGGCCGGTTTACGACACAGAAAGAAATTGATCGTTTCCTGGATATTATTTCCGAAAAGGTAAAACAGCTAAACCCGATATTTTAACCCTTTAATATGGCTGAGCTGGAAAAAATTGAAACCATTTCAAAAAAGCCTGAATTATCCCGGGAGGATATTCATTTCCTGCTCTCGCTCGATGACCCTGACGACATCAAATACCTTGGAGGGTTGGCCTACGCTGTTAAAAAGGAGCATGTAGGGAACAGGGTTTACCTGCGTGGCCTTATTGAATTTTCAAATATTTGCCTGAAGGATTGTCTTTATTGCGGGATTCGCAGAAGTAATGAAAGTCCGCAGAGGTTCCTTATGAACAGGCAGGAAATCCTTGATGCGGCTGAATTTGCCTTCAAAAACCGCTATGGGTCGGTTGTCCTTCAATCAGGGGAAAGGACCGATGGAACCTTTGCCGAATTTGTTTGTAGTATAGTAAGGGATATAAAATCAATAACGCACGGGAAGCTGGGGATAACGCTTTCTTGCGGAGAGCAAAACAAAGAAACGTACCGCAGGTTTTTTGAAGCAGGAGCCCACCGTTACCTCCTGAGAATTGAAGCTTCCGACAGGGACCTTTATGGCAAACTGCATCCCTCCGGCAGGCAGCACGACTTTGATACCCGGATAAGATGCCTGGAATCGCTTAAGGAAATTGGCTTCCAGGTAGGAACCGGGGTCATGGTGGGTTTGCCGTTCCAGACTGTATCGAACCTCGTTAATGACCTGATGTTCATTAAAAAGATTGATGCCGACATGATTGGCCTAGGACCTTATATTGAACATTCCCAGACCCCATTGTATGAATTCCGGCAACAATTGATGCCCCGGCAGGACCGCCTGATGCTTACACTGAAAATGATCGCCGTCCTAAGGATCATGATGAAAGATATCAATATTGCTTCGGCCACGGCCTTGCAGGCGATTGACGGCTTTGGACGTGAAAGGGCGCTGAGATTCGGAGCCAATATAATAATGCCGAGCCTAACACCCGGCGAACACCGTAAAGATTACCTTTTATATGAAGATAAACCCTGTATTGAAGAGAACCGTGATGAATGCAAGGATTGCCTTGAAATACGGATCAAAATGGCAGGGGATGAGACAGGTTATGAGGCCTGGGGAGATTCATTGCATTTTATAAACCGAAACCATAAAAACCAAACTTATGTATAAAGAAAACAACATTCAGTTGGATTTGATCAAGCCCCTTCCGGGATTGGATTGCGGTGCTTGCGGATTCCGCACCTGTGTTCTTTTTGGGGACCACCTGGTGAAAAACCCTGATGACATTAAACTTTGCATCCATATAGAGAGCGGGAAGCCTCAGGTTTCTGACCCGGTGGCCTGCTTAAGCTGCCATCATACCGGCCTTGGAGAGAAACTGGGCTGGAAAGACAACCTCAAAAGAGAGTTTGATTTCATACTCGATTCATTTGACAATGAACCCGGCCCCCGTGAAACGATCCTGCCATATAACCCGGCCCTGGTAAAGGACCTGGGAGTAAAAAAGGATGATATCATGATCGGACGCCCCATGGGAATGTCCTGCGGCTGCCCTGTTACCCATTGCGGGGTTGTGACCAGTGTTGATGCCCGTAACGGGGTTATAAACTGGTGTGTGACAGGCCCTTTGAAACCCCGTTTGCAGGGTTTTATCGACATCGGTTACTATGTTGCCCAGGGCTATGAAGGAATCATCAAAGAAACCAATGTCGAAATTAAGCTTGGAATGCGTTACTGGTTCCTGCCCCGTCGCTGCATGCTGCAATGGAGGCACAGCGGACTTGTTAACGCAGTTACAAAGCTGAAGGATGGAGGTTTCAAGGTGAGGATCGAAGGTTTGTTTATTGGTTAGAAATGCAGGGTTAGAAAAATTATATAGATGACCGCAGGTTTTTCATTTTCCGGTTGTCAAATATATAAACCCAATGTTAAACCAATAATTCGAAACAATGAAAACGATTCTCAGAAGGATGATGCCGGTTGCAATGGTACTTGTATTTGCAATTTATGGGTATTCACAAAATGCCTCAACTACAACTGCCCCTGCAAAGGAAACTAAAACAACACAGTGTGGAACTGCATGCGCAAAGTTTGTCGACAAGAACGGTGACGGAATTTGCGATTTGAAAAAGGACTGCCCCAGTTGCAAGGGAAAATCCAACTGTCAGGAAAAAGAAATGAAGGATTGCAAAGCAAGCTGCACTGATAACCACAGCAAATCTGGCTGTGCTGCAAAGAGCGCAGGCTGTGCCAAAGGCAATTCCAAAACCGGTTGCTGCCAGGGTAAAGGGAGCACTGGTCAATCGGCATCTCCTGAAAAATCAACTGCACCAACAAAGTAATTCTGGCAATTCCGGGTCAGGCTGAATTTTTTATTCAATTTAGCCTGACCTTTGCTTTTATCTTACCGGCCACGAATGACTGACTACGAACTGATACAGGGAATACTAAGGCGTGACCGCCAGGCTTTTCAGTTCCTGATCGAAACATATCAGAAACAGGTAGTCAAAACAGCCTTCTATTTTACCGGGAATATGGAAGATGCAGAGGACCTGTCACAGGATATTTTCCTTGAAATAATATCTTCGGCAGCCTCTTTCCGCCATTCGGCTGCGCTTTCGACCTGGATCTACCGTATTACAGTCAACCGTTCCCTGAACCAGCTGAAAAGAAATAAACGCAAGGAAATATTCCGCAGGCTGGGTGATGTTTTTCACAGTGGAGCCAGTCCTGCAACCAGGGCAATGGAATCAATAAACCATGATACTGCTGCCGATGACAAAGAGAAGAGAATTTTATTAAACAACGCCATCGGCTCCCTGCCCGAAAATCAAAGGATCGCTTTCGTTCTCAGCAAGCATGAAGACCTCCCTTACAAGAACATCTGCGAGATCATGAACCTGAGCCTTTCATCGGTGGAGTCACTTATTCACAGGGCAAAGGTCAATCTTCAGCAAAAATTAGCTGTTCACTTTCCTGAATTAAAAAAGAACTGATATGGATTGTACTTTCATAAAAGATAACCTGTTCGCAATTAAAGAAAACCGGCTTAAGGCCGATGAAATTGCATTGGTCGGGGAACATGTCTCAGGATGCGGTTCCTGTTCGTCACTTCTTAATTCTTTTTCTTCTTTTATTGAAGTAATAGATAAGGACCGACAAACAGCGGTCAACCCGTTTCTTGCCGCACGCACATTACTGAAAATGGAACAATACTTTGAGGAGGCTGATCATGGGAGAATGTTTCATCTGCCACGCCTGCTTCAACCAGTCCTTGCCTGTGCATTGATACTGCTTGCAGTAATAACAGGCTTTTTCGCCGGTATTCAGGGCAAGAATATCAGCCAAAATATGACTAAGAGTGACTTGAGTGTAATGAAAACCGAATTATTCATTTCCGAACTTAACGACGAGGATAAAATACTGCAATTATATAAATAACCTAAGCGATATGAATTACTTCAATAAATACAGGGTAGTGTTATGGATCATGATGCTGATGATCGTACTCAATATTTCAGCCTTTACAACTTATTTTTTCTATTACAGGGCGAACAGGGATGTAAATGCTGATACCATGGGGTGCAGTGGGACATGCAGGATACTGAATGAACAGCTTGCACTTACGGCTGAACAAACTGCAAAGGTTTCTGAAATAAATAAAAAGTTCCGCGAGCATACAGAACCCCTCGTCAACGAAATAAAAAGCACACGTACAGCTATGCTTGACGAACTCTCCTCTTTGAGACCCGATACGGTGAAACTGAACAGCTGCACTGAGACTATAGGTGAGCTGCAGAAGTTATTGCAAAAGGCCGCAATTGTCCAGTTTCAGCAACTGAAACAAATCTGTACTCCTGACCAATGTCTCAAATTATCAGCCATATATTCTGAATTGTATGGTTGTAGTAAGATGGGACAGGGAATGGGAAAAGGGAATCAGGGTCAACACCATCAAGGCGAGGGAAATAAGGCTTGCGAAAAAAATCATTAAGCTTTTCTGCCTGTAAATTCAGGCAGTTTTTTTACTTTTGCACCATGCCAGTGGTCCTTTCGCCGATAATCTTCGGTGAAGTATAACAGTGATCCCGGTATAATACCGGGGCAGTGCCTGCGAAACAAACAAAAATCATACAGTCCATGAATCCAACAAAGTTACTTTCCCTTGCTATTCTATGCTTATCACTGATATACCCGTGTGTGGGGTTCAATCAGTCAAACGGTGTTGTTAAACAGGTGCTCACTTCTAATTCAGGTAAGTTTGAATACACCCCGCCTTATAACGATTATGTGACATTGCAATCTTATGATCCGCTTACCAAAACAATAAATAATTTCAGTTCGATATTTACACAGTCTTCCCAGTCAATTCTTGTTAGCAGGCATGTAGCTTATTTTGCCACACAGGATTCCATTATTAAATATAACCTGAACACCCTCAAGAGGATGGCAGCTATTGCCGATTCAGGATTGAGCCGGCTTGCCCTGTATAATGGCAAATTGCTCGTTTCAAAGCAGTATCCTGTAACCTGGAATTTTCTTGAAGTCCTTGACACTGCAAACCTGGGTTTAATTGCAGAGGTGCCAGGCATTTCAGGCGATTGTGCCGGGATAGCCTGTGTTCACGATACAGTATACGTAGCTGTGAATGGAGGATGGTTAGGCACTGAAGGCAAACTGGCAATCGTTGATCCGGTATCATGGACCCTGAAAACCGAAATTAATTTCGGCCACCTGGCTGTCGGGATCTGGGACTTGTTTGAATATAAAGGTAAAATCATTTCGGTAAACAAAACTCCTTATGGAGTGGTTGATACCGGCAGCGTTACGGTTTATGTTCCTTCAAACCGCCGTAATACCAGTTTATTTCTTCCATTTAATGTTTCTGCGGCTTCGGGGATCCACGACAGCCTTCTGTACCTGGGGCTCAATTATGGAATTGCTTCAGTTAATTTAAATACCGGAGCTGTCATTGATACAGCTATCATTCCCGATCCGGGTTCCGCCATGTTCACTTATATTCTTTCCTCTGCGATTGACACTCTTAATGGCAGAATATATACAAATATAGGTGATTATGTTACCCCGGGATACTGTCTTGTGACTACCCTTAAGGGTGATTCAATCACATCTTATCAAACAGGGATCTCTTCCGATGCAATTGCAATAGACACGCGTGTTTATGGAGTGGGCATCGAAGATAATTCCGGCAGGAACATTATTGTTAAATTGTCTCCTAACCCCGCCCGGGACAGGCTGAGGATCAGCCTCCCCGATCAGGTGGGGATTAATTCTCTCATTGTAACTGATTTGAGCGGAAGGGAATTGCTAAGCCTGGCACCCGGGCTTTCATACCGCTCTGGCTTTGAAATATCAGTGAATTCACTTAGCCCGGGAATGTACTACCTTGTCCTCGGTACTTCAGAAGGAACGGTTGTTAAACCATTTGCAGTAAGCAGGTACTAATAAACAGCGATCTCGTCTGCAAAAATCCAGCAGGCCTGCCCGGCTCCTTCATGCCAGGCAGGGCATGTGCCGTAACTTTTTGCAGTAACTCTCAGGTATCTTGCAGGAGTTGAAGGAAATCCTTGTGTGAATGGCTGGATGAATGCCTCTTCTTCTTTGGGAGAAGCGGTATTTAATACCCGGTTCACCGAATGCCATTTTTCCCCGTCCGAAGAAAGAGAATATTCTACATATTTTGGGAGAAAGATCCAGGCTTTCTGGTTCTGCAACATGGTCGTCATAACTGATGTAACCGGGATTACTTTTCCCAGGTCGATAATAACATCCAGGTCATTCCCTGAATAACCCTGCCAAAGGCCGTCATGATGATTTTTACTGCCCCTGAGCCCGTCGATAAGGGCTGTTTCCCCTCCGGCAGGGTACCTCTCCGACCATTTGGTCATATATCGTATCTTTTTACCGACTGCAAGGTGAAACAGGAAACTGCGTTCACTGATCTTTTCTTTGAGTTTCCCGTCAGCAAACAAACCGGCTTTGATAACCGTATTGCTGCTGATGTCAAAAGGTTCATTATAGACTGCGGATGACATTGTAGGGTCGCTCCCGTTCAGGGAATAATTTACAGTGATCCCGGGCTGTTCAGAGGAAATGACAACCTTTACCTTCCCGGTTTTCCGGTCGAACATGGTACTGATATCTGCCCTGAAGGAGCCTGGGGAATAAGTGACGTTCATATAATCAAGTTTCTTCAGATGTACATTCAGCCTGGTCCTGAATTCTTTGAAATCCCGAACCGCTTTAGGGGACCAGTCAACTTCAGATAAGGCGATCATTCTCGGCAGGGCCATATATTCGGCCTGTTTTACAGAAGGGATGAATTCTGTCCACAGGTTTCCCTGTGCACCCAGTATATGTTTCTGCTCTTCGGCCGTGAGTTCTTCAGGGATGGGTTCATATGAGTAAACTTTTTTCAGTGTAAGGAAACCCCCGATAGCTTTGGGTTCCGTTTCAGGATTAGCCTGGTAATGGTCGAAGTAACAGTAATCCCCGGGAGTCATGATGGCATCGTGCCCCTGCTTTGCCGCAGCAATCCCGCCTTCAACCCCTCTCCATGACATCACTGTGGCCTCTGGGGCAATCCCCCCGTCGAGGATCTCGTCCCATCCTATCATCCTGCGGTTTTTCGAGAGGATGAATTTCTCAATGCGTTTTACGAAATAACTCTGAAGCTCATTTTCGTCTTTACATCCTTCGGTTTTGATCCTGGCCTGGCATTTAGGACAGGTCTTCCAGTTTGTTTTATCAGCTTCGTCCCCCCCTATATGGATGTATTTTGACGGGAAAAGCCCCATGACTTCGGTGAGCACATCCTGCAGGAATGTAAACACCGAATCATTCCCGGCGCAAAAAATGTCAATGTTTGGCCAGTAAGATCCGGGAGGCACTGCGAATGGGCCTCCGGTACAGGATAAACCCGGATAGGCGGCGAGTACCTCAACACAATGTGCAGGCATTTCAATTTCAGGGATTATTGAAACATACCGTTGTGCGGCATACTGAACGATCTCGCGTATATCATCCTGGGTGTAAAATCCGCCATAGGTTGCGGTCTCACCGGGTTTTTGCAGGGCACGCTGGTTCCATGGTGCATTTTCATGGTCAACCCTCCAGGCGCCGATGCTGGTAAGCTTTGGATATTTTTTAATCTCGATGCGCCAGCCGTTATCATCGGTCAGATGCCAGTGAAATACATTCATCTTGTACATTGCGATCAGGTCAATATACTGTTTGATGAATTCTTTCGGAAAGAAGTGGCGGGAAACATCAAGATGCATGCCGCGGTATGCAAACCTGGGATAATCCCTGATCTCAAGGCAGGGAAGGGTGAGTTTCAGGTTCCTGGTCTCATGTTTTTCCGAATAAATTTCGGGAGGCAGAAGCTGGATAAGGCTTTGCAACCCGTAAAACAAGCCGGGCGCGCCAGCCGCTTCAATGACTACCCTGTCGGGTGAAATATTCAGGGTATAACCTTCGGGTAGCATTTTGCCTTTTTTACTCAACAGGAAAAAGATCCCATTTTTCACAGCCTTGATTTCTTTTGGAGCTTCAGTCACTTTCATACCCTTAAACCCTGCATTCTCCATCAGGCGGGCGAAGAATCCCGCTGTGACCGCTTCTTCGGCGTCAGCTTTAGAAACATATAAAATAGTGTTCGCAGTGATCTCGAAAATGCCGGTTTTTAGTTTAGCAGAAACAGGTTTAGGGATAATGTTGATTTCATTTTTCGTTTGAGCGGTTGCAGAAATAAAAAGCAGCAAACAAATGAGAATTGCCGTGGAGTTTAAGTTTTTTAGCATATGGGTTTTATTCAGGATGTTAATTTGCAAAGATCAGAAATTATTTTTTCCATGGCCGGTGAATTCTCTTCCATGCTTTGAACCAGCTTAAACTGGGTCCTGGCCCTTTGGAGGTTGTGGGCAGGGAACCTGGTTTTAAAATAGTTATCACCATCCAGGAAATCGGTGAGAAATCTCAGTC
>Ga0194052_1000067_pt1 | contig 78682 bp, 88 predicted proteins | sample SepL226m_MetaG_FD_160117 | JGI IMG/M metagenome (GOLD analysis project Ga0194052, IMG submission 160117) | Anoxic zone freshwater microbial communities from boreal shield lake in IISD Experimental Lakes Area, Ontario, Canada - Sep2016-L227-6m | ecosystem: Environmental > Aquatic > Freshwater >...
CTCTCCCTGTTCAATCCTGCAAGGCAAACCGCCAAGTTGAAATGATGCCCCTTCCGGCAGACCCGATCCCGCAGTCGCATCGGAAACAATCGCAATCTCCTGCCATCCCTTGGCAAGCCAGGCCAGACGGAGTAATGTCGGCGAGAGGTGCCTCCCATCGGCAATCACCTCGCAAAGCACCCCCGGCATCGTCAGAGCCGCCTCCGCCAATCCCGTAGAGCGGCGTCCCTTTTTACTATGAAGCGAAGACATGCAGTTATAGAGATGGGTGACTTGTGTGATCCCGGCGGAAAATCCAGCAAGTGCCTCATCATGGATGGCCTCGGAATGTCCCGCACTAACGACGATTCCATGGAGCTTCAGAATCGGTATGAGTTCGATGACTCCGGGAATTTCCGGGGCAAGTGTGATTCTCGAAATCACCCCGGCATACTTCAACAGCACTTCTGTTTCTTCTGGAGAGGGGTGACGAAGCATCGCCTGTCGATGCGCTCCCTGACGGAGAGGAGAGAAATAGGGTCCTTCCAGATGAATTCCTGCAAAAAGCGGATTCTTCCTTTCTTTTTGATACTTCTCTGCACCGGATAGCACCCCTTCGATTTCGCTTAAAGAAGCCGCAACAGTGGTCAGAACGGCAAGTGTCGTTCCACGAGTCGCGTGATAATTCAGGATGACATCAAAGGCCTCCTGGGTGGCTTCCATGGTGTCTCGGCCAAGGGCTCCATGGCAGTGAAGATCAATCAGGCCGGGCGAGAGATAATCACCCTGACAATCGATCTCCTCCTCACAAAGTTGCTTCTCCAGGCTCAGGAGATCTTCAAAATCTGATTTCCCCTCCCTGAGTTGCACACTCCTAATATGACCATCCTCCTCCGACAAAAATCCCTCACCTGAGCGCAGATGCGGAGGCAGTATTAACCGTGCATTATGGTAAACCCTTCTCATGCGAAGCAACCATACCGTTCCTTATAAAAAACAAAAAGCCCCCGGAATCATCCGGGGGCTTTTCCTAGAAAAAGAGAAGTGCCTTAGCGTGAGTACAACTCGACCACAAGTTGCTCGTTGACCACAGGATTGATCTCTTCGCGAGTGGGGATACGCACGACCTTACCGCTCAGGTTTTCCTTGTCCACAAGCAGCCAATCGGGAGGCTCAACAATCTGAGTCTGCTCCAGACCCCGCTGGGCAAGCCGCTTGGAACCATCCTTAGCGCGTATGGCAACCACATCACCGACTTTGAGAGTGGCTGAGGAAATATCGGTCTTGCGGCCATTCAGGGAAACATGACCATGAGCGACAAGCTGGCGGGCTCCGGCACGCGTCTTGGAAAAACCAAGACGATAGACGACATTGTCAAGACGGGTTTCAAGAATCTGCAGCAGGATCAACCCAGTGATACCGCGGGTCTTGAGCGCTGTCTCAAAGTAGCGACGAAACTGACGCTCCAGGACTCCGTACTGAAAACGCAGCTTTTGCTTCTCAGCAAGGGCCGTTCCATATTCGGAAATCTTGCGGCGGGATCCTTTGGGGCCGTGTTGTCCGGGAGCATAGGGCTTGTTCTCAAATGCACGAGCTGATCCGGCGAGGAGTACGCCGTAACGACGGCTGACTTTTGTTTTGGGTCCAGTATGACGGGCCATGGGATAAGAAAATTAGTAGGTAAAGGCTGTGGTTGATCGACTCAGACGCGGCGCTGTTTGGGAGGACGGCATCCGTTGTGTGGAACTGGGGTCACATCCTGAATGACAGAGATTTCAAGTCCGATGGCCTGCATTGCACGCACAGCGGATTCACGGCCTGATCCCGGGCCTTTCACGCGGACTTGGACTTCCTTGAGACCGTGGCCCATAGCCTGACGGCAGGCATCCTGTGCAACCATCTGGGCTGCGTAGGCAGTGCTCTTACGGGATCCCTTGAATCCCATCTTGCCGGCACTTGCCCATCCGATCACCGCGCCGCGAAGGTCGGTAATGCTGACGATAGTGTTGTTGAAGGTAGCCTGCACATGAGCGATGCCGTGCGTGATATTCTTGCTGCCCTTGGCCTTGACGATCTTGGGTGGCTCGATCGGGTCATCAAGATTGAAGCTCACAGGGGCAGCAGGAGCAGCTTCCTCTGTCTTCTTTTCCTTGCTCTTCTTGGTCTTTGGCTTTTCGGCTTTGGGAGCTGCGACTGTCTCGACGACGGCTGCAACTTGCGCGGCTTCAGGCGCTACCGGATGATGCTCCTGGGTCTCCTCATGGCGTTTTGCATCTTGGGAGAGGCTCTCGGATGCTGGAGCGGGAGTTTCTGGTGTGACGGGCGTTTCTTCGGACATGAATGGTCTATGCTATTTCTGAACGGATGCTGGATTGATATTAATCCTTGGCACGGACAACGCCCACGGTCTTACGAGGTCCCTTGCGGGTGCGGGCATTGGTCTGGGTGCGCTGACCGCGAACGGGAAGGCCACGACGATGGCGCAGACCGCGGTAGCAGTTGATTGCCTGAAGCCGCTTTAGGTTGCCCTGGATCTCTCTGCGAAGATCACCTTCGATTGTCACCTTCTGCGCCGTGATGGCTGAGATGAGGGAACCGATCTGCTCGGGAGAGAGCTCCTTGGCTCGGATATCTGGATTGATATTGGCCTGCTCAAGGACACGCCTTGAGGTTTTGGGGCCAATTCCGTAAATGTAAACAAGCGAGGCTTCGATGCGCTTGTCACCGGGGATTTCTACGCCGAGGAGTCGTGGCATGATCGTGGTTCTGTATGGTGTGAGGCCCTGGCAATTAGCCCTGGCGTTGTTTGTGACGGGGGTTTTTGCAGACAACACGCACCACATTGTTGCGGCGGACAATCTTGCAGGTTTCGCAAAGGCGTTTGACGGAGGCTCGAACTTTCATATTTGGAAATGGAGTGAGAAAAAATGGCATCGGCCTAGGCCGTCACAAAGATCAGTTTTATGATTGGGTGGATTGAAGACTCGGAAGTCGCTGGATGATTGTTCCCTTATTGAGATCGTAAGGAGAAACACTGACAACTACATGATGCCCGGGAAGAATGCGAGTGAATTTCAAACGCAACAAGCCTGAGACCGTAGTCAGTATCCTTCTGCCTCCAGCCAACTCCACACGGAAGCGGGCTTTGGACAGTTTCTCTACGACAAGGGCCGAATGTTTTAAGCTATAAGTGGCAGGCATGTCAAGACCTCCGGTGCATTTTCTGTCACTAAAATTGTGTGCTCGAAATGGGCGGAGGGTTTCCCGTCCGCCGTCACCACCGTCCATTTGTCATCCAGAATCCTGACCCCCTCAGCACCGAGGTTGATCATCGGCTCGATCGCCAGTGTCATTCCTGCCTTAAGCCTGGGCCCTGAACCGCGACGCCCATAGTTGGGGATCTGAGGTTCCTCATGCAGTTTGCGACCCACGCCATGCCCCACAAACTCACGGACGACACCGAGTCCCTGCCTGAGAGCCTCCGTCTCGATATAGTGACTCAGATCACCCAGTTTGCACCCTGCCACGGCAAAGTGAATCGCCCCCTCCAGAAGTTTCTTTGTCGCAGTGCAGAGTCGTTCTGTTTCTGGATCCACGGCACCGCATGGCACCGTGGTGGCGGTGTCGCCAATATATCCGTCGAGAACAACCCCCGTATCAATCTTGACAATGTCACCATAGGCCAATCGACGAGGGCCACCGATACCATGAACCACCTCCTCGTTTACCGAGATGCAAATTTGTCCTGGAAATTTGCGGTACCCAAGAAAAGCACTCTTTCCTCCCAGCTCGGCCATATACTCTCCCGCCGCACGGTCGATCTCCCCGGTCGTCACGCCCGGAGCAACCAACTTTGCAAGACGATCTAAGACAAGTGCAGCCGCCTGTCCTGCAGCACGCATCTTCTCAATTTCGGCGGGGGATTTAATCGGTATGAGCGACATGAAAATAACTTTAGAATTCAGCAATACGGCTTGGGAGGGAAGCTGGAAAAATCGGTCATGATTGTATCAGTTTGCAGATGTCGGAGAAAACAGCATCGCTCTCCCTGCCCGCATCCACGCGATAAATCAAATTCGATGCGTTGCGTTCATAATAGCCGATAACCGGAAATGTCAGCTTGTGATACGATTCCAAGCGTTTCTCCACGGCAGCAGGCTGATCATCGGTTCGGCGAACCAATTTTTCACCGCACCGCAGACAGGCATCACCGGCCTTTAGGGAATTAAGCGTACCGCTAAAGGTGGCTCCACAGGCAAGACAGGAAAGTCGCGAGGAAATACGGCGACGAATCTCCTCTTCGCCAAGTTCAAGGACGATCACAAGATCGAGTGGCGCACTCAGTGAAGCAAGGGCGGTATAGAGATGTTCAGCCTGAGCCTCCGTTCGGGGAAACCCATCGAAAAGAAACCTCGTTCCATGTTCAGCGATCCATGCGGTAATCATCCTGATGGCAAGTTCATCAGGAACGAGCAATCCCTGATGCGTCCAACGATTCGCCTCCTTTCCAAGGGATGTGCCATTTGCACACTCTGCACGAAGCAGTGCCCCTGTGGAAACATGCGGGATGCCGAATGAAGAGACTATGAACTCAGCCTGAGTCCCCTTCCCTGATGCGGGAGGGCCGAGCAGCACGATCCGCTGCTTCATTCGAGCGGCCTTAGTGATGGCGAGTGAGGACAATCGTCACTCCCGCGATAACAAACAGTCCCAGTCCTGCAAACAGCCAGACCAAGGAGGTGTCACTGACCGCAGAACCGCTTACCGATGGGCGGGTACCGCTGCGACCACGCAACTTGCCTTTTCTCAAGAAACCATCGTAATGCCGCTGGAGCAGGTAGGTCTCCACCTGACGCATGGTGTCCAGAGTCACTCCAACAATAATGAGCAAACCGGTACCGCCGAAGAACTGCGCAGCCATGTACGGAACCTGAAGAGCTCGACTCAGGAGTTGTGGCAACACTGCGATAATGACCAGAAAGAGAGCTCCGGCAAATGTAAGCCTGCCCATCGTATAATCGAGAAATTCAGCAGTAGGTTTGCCCGGGCGAACTCCAGGTATAAATCCACCGTTCTTCTTTAGATCATCGGCAATCTGTGCGGGTTGAAACTGTGTGGCAACCCAGAAGTAGCTGAAACTGAAGATCAGCAGGGCATAGAGAAGGTAATGAAGCCATCCGTTGGTCAGCAAATTCGCCAATTCGACAGCCCAACCCTTGTGACCGAATGCCATGCTCAATATCTGAGAAGGGAACATGAGTATGGCCTGCGCAAAAATAATTGGCATCACACCCGAGTAATTGACCTTGAGTGGCATGTACTGCGTCTGACCGCCATAAACCTTACGGCCAACAACTCTTTTGGCATACTGTACGCTGATCCGTCGGGTAGCCTGCGTGACCGCAATGACCGATGCAATCACGATAAAGAGAAAGGCGCATAAAATCACCAGCACAACAGGACTGACATTGGATGTTTCCCCAGTTGTCGGGACAAAAGTTCGCCATGCCTGCACCAATCCGGCTGGAAGCTGAGCCAAAATACCAATCGTAATGATCACCGAGATCCCATTTCCTATACCGCGTTCTGTGATCTGATCCCCCATCCACATGAGAAAGAGAGTGCCCGCAGTCATCACCAGTACTGTAAGCAGGCGGAAGGCGAAGCCGGGATCCGCGACCAACGGAATGCCAAGCCGAGCGATCGTTTCTGAAATTCCGGGAAGAAATGGGTTTGATTGGGGACTCTCAAACGAAAGAGCGAGCAGCCACCCCTGAAAGAGACACAGTAAAATCGTGGTGTAGCGCGTGTACTGGGCTATTTTTTGGCGACCTCCGTCCTCCCGGGCAAGTCGGCCTAGTTTTGGAATCACAGCACCAAGAAGCTGAAGCATGATGGAGGCACTGATGTAGGGCATGATACCCAGGGAAAAAATTGCGCAGTTTCCAAGGGCTCCACCTGAAAATAGATTAAAAAGAGCGGCCACACCGCCACCGACCTTTGCATCCGCAACATTAAGGAACCAATCCCGCAAGACCATGGCATTCACACCAGGCGTGGTGATAGCGGCACCAATTCGCATGATCACGATCATACCGAGCGTGAAGAGAACGCGTTGTCTCAGCTCGGGAATCTTGAATATGTTGGCAAAGGCCGAAATCATTGGTGCGTTCCGAGCATGCTTCTGATGAAAAAAGCCTCCCGGGGATAGAAGGCAGCGTTAGGCGGCCTTTGCTGTTCTTTCGGCAGACTTGGCTACCTTGGACTCAAGCTTGGTTTTTTTAAGCTTGGGTTCACGCAGAACAAGTGATCCTCCAGCTTGCTCTAGTTTTTCACGGGCTGCGGCACTCGATTTGTCCACTTCAACGGTGAACGATTTAGTCACCGTGCCACGGGCGAGAAGCTTGATTCCGTCATTGCGACCATGCACAAGACGATTCGCTCGGAGCGCCGTCTCATCAATGCGTGCTCCGGCTTCAAAGCGTTCCTCCAGTGTGTCAAGATTAACCACGGCATATACGGGTTTAAAATCAGTGTTATTGAAGCCGCGTTTGGGAAGACGACGAATCAAGGGCATCTGGCCACCCTCGAATCCCAGGCGGACACTTCCACCGGAACGGGCTTTCTGGCCTTTGTGACCACGGCCGGAGGTCTTTCCGTGGCCGCTGCTTTCACCGCAACCAAGGCGCTTACGACGGTGCTTGGCACCGGGACGAGGGGCGAGATTATGAAGTCGCATGAGTATAATATGTTACAAGTTTGAACGCGTCTGTTTAATCAGGCAGCAACTGCATCAACAGCAGTTTCTGCAGTACGGATTTTTTTTCCACGGAGTTTCATGATCTCAGCGCGTGGACGCAGGCTGGTAAGTGCGGATAGGGTTGCCTTGACGACATTGGAGTGATTGCTTGAACCAAGCGACTTGGCAAGCACATCGCGTATACCGGCAGCCTCGATCACGGCACGAACACCACCTCCGGCGATCACACCTGTTCCAGGTGATGCCGGGCGAAGAAGGACTCGTCCACCGCCAAATTCCCCGATGACTTCGTGAGGAATCGTGTTCTCGGAAATGGAGACAGGAACCATTGCTTTGCGTGCTGCGTCAGAACCTTTTCGGATTGCTTCGCTCACTTCATTCGCCTTGCCGAAGCCAATGCCTACCCGACCTTTCATGTCACCCGTCACGATAAGTGCGCTGAAGCTGAAACGGCGTCCACCCTTGACGACTTTGGCGCAGCGGTTGATGAACACGACTTTTTCAATTGTGTCTTTTGGAGTGTCGTCTGCGGGTTTGTCCCGGCGAGGTCCGCGTTTGTTTGGTTTTTCGGCCATGAGAGTAGAAAGTTAGGGAAGGTTAAAACTGAAGTCCGCCTTCACGGGCGGCATCGGCCAAGGCTTTAACCTTGCCATGATAATGGAATCCACCGCGATCAAACACAACTTTGTCAACTTTATTGGCAAGACCGCGCTCGGCGATCAGTTTGCCAACCTTGACCGCTGTGGCGACATTCGCTCGGCTATTGGAGTCTTTACGAAAGGACTCCTCAGTTGTGTTGACGCTGGCCAGCGTGGCACCGGCAAGATCGTCGATGACCTGGGCGGTGATATGCTGCCCTGAGAAATGAATGGCCAGACGAGGGCGCTCCGGGGTGCCGGATACCTTCTTGCGAAGTCTGATATGACGCAGTTTGCGTGAATTGGTGGCGGACATGGTGTGTGCTTCCGGTGATTACTGGACTTGTGATTATTGAACGGTCTTGCCCTCTTTCCGGCGAACAACTTCGCCGGCATAGCGTATGCCTTTGCCCTTGTACGGCTCAGGTGGATAGTAGGCACGAATGTCCGCTGCAACCTGACCCACGAGGTGCTTGTCAATCCCTTCAATGGAAATCTTGGTATTGTCGGTGACGGCCACCTTGATCTCTTTAGGGATCTCGAAGAGGATTGGATGTGAGTAACCGACTGAAAGATCGAGTTTGTCACCCTTGACGGCGGCACGGAAACCAACCCCCTGAATCTCAAGTTCACGACGGAATCCTTGACTGACTCCGGTGACCATATTGTTGAGCAGGGCGCGGGCAAGACCATGAAGGGCACGAACGGAGCGATCTTCATTGGCTCGGCTGACAGTGAGGGTAGTTCCTTCCAAAGAAGCAGTGATGCCGGATGGGAGTTCCCAGCTTAGCTTGCCCTTGGATCCCTCGACCGTTACTTTGCCGCCTTGTTCCAAGGCGACTTTGACTCCGGCGGGGAGAGTGATTGGTGTTTTACCGATTCGTGACATGAGAGTGGGTGTTAACGGTATTGTTTACCAGATGTAGGCGAGGAGTTCGCCGCCGACTTTCTGCTTGCGGGCCTCATGCCCGGAAAGAACTCCACGGGAAGTGGAGATGATCGAAATTCCCAATCCGCCGAGAACGCGGGGAATTTCTTCGCTGCCTACATAGCGGCGGAGCCCAGGCCGGCTTATTCGACGGAGACCAGCAATGGCCGGAGTCTTGCCGACATAGCGGGGGCGTACCTTGATGCGAGGATGCGACTCTTGATTGTCAAGTTCGTAGTCCTCAATGTACCCCTCACGCTTCAGAATGGCGACGATATCGCTCTTAATCTTGGAATAGGGCACAAAGAACTCCACCTTCTGAACGCTTACAGCGTTACGGACTCGGGTAAGTAGATCGGCTATGGGATCGGTCAGGGCACTCATGAATATCAGGCGGCGGTTGCTGTTTCTTCGGTAGCCTCAGCAGTTTTTTCTGCTTTCTTGGCATTACGACCGACAAAAGGAACACCTAGCTCTGTAAGCAGGGCCCGAGCCTCGTCGTTATTTGTCGCGGAAGTCACGATGGTGATGTCAAAGCCTATGTTTCGCTTGATTTTATCAAGCTCCACTTCGGGAAAGATGGACTGGTCAGCCACACCAAGTGTGTAGTTGCCGTTGCCGTCAAATGCACGGCCGGATACCCCACGAAAATCACGGATCCTAGGAAGCGCCGTCTTAATCAGGCGCTCAAGGAACTCATACATGATCCGGCCACGCAGGGTGACCTTTGCTCCGATCGGTTGTCCGGCCCGAAGTTTGAAATTGGAAATCGCCTTCTTGGCGATCGTCTCAACGGGTTTCTGGCCCGTGATAAGTTCCAGTTCATCCTTGGCGATTTCCAAGGCGGCCTTCACATCGGGAGCGGAAGCGATGGATGTGTTGATGACCACCTTGACCAGTCTGGGCACCTGATGGACATTGTTGTAGCCGCGCTTTTCCTTAAGCGCAGGAATGACACGCGTGGTGTATTCGTTCTGGAGTTCGGCGATTGGAAGTGACATGGCGGATTAACTTATTCGACTGTTGTCTTGGCAGCTTTGGGAGCCTTAGAAACCTTTGGCTTGGGAGCACTCTTTTCCTTGGCGGGCTTACTCACTTTGGCTTCCTTGGCTGAAGCTGAAGAAGGGGCTTTCTTTTCGATTAGCTTCACATTGGAAATATGAATGGGCCCCTCGCGCTCAATGATGGCGCCGTTGGGCTGTTCCTGAGAACGCTTCACATGTTTCTTGATCATGCGAACCCCCTCGATGACAACTTGGTGCTTGGCACGGTTTACCTGAAGGATCTTTCCTTCGGAACCGCGGTGGTTTCCTGAGATGACCTTGACAAGGTCACCGGCATGGACATGAGTGTTAATGAGCTGAAGAGCGGGCATGGTCTGAAAAAATACTAGAGGACTTCCGGGGCCAGTGAAACGATCTTCATGAAGTTCTTCTCACGGAGTTCGCGTGCGACAGGGCCGAAAATACGGGTACCGCGTGGATTAAGATCCTTGTCGATGATCACAATGGCGTTGCTGTCAAATCGCAGATACGAACCATCCTCTCGGCGAACCGGCTGTCTTGTGCGGACCACGACAGCGCGGACGACATCACCCTTTTTGACGGCACCACCTGTAGCGGCCTCCTTCACATTGGCTGTGATCACATCACCGACGCGGGCGACGAGTGTGCGCTTGCCGATAACACCGATCATGGTTGCCATGCGAGCACCGGTATTGTCGGCAACATCGAGGCGGGAGCGAATCTGGATCATGGGAGTTGGTTCCTGTAAAGAAGGGGTTTCCTTAAAAAATTTTGAAGTACGGCTTAGTGACGGATCACCTCAACAAGGCGCCAGCGCTTGAGACGGCTCAGAGGACGGGTCTCCGCAATGGAGACGCGATCGCCGATTTTAGCCTCGTTTTTTTCATCATGCACATGGAATTTCTTCACCTGCTTGACAATCTTTCCGAAAAGGGGGTGAGGAACACGCGTGATGGTCTTGACCACAATGGTCTTGTCCATCTTGTCAGAGATCACTTCACCGACGCGAGTCTTGCGGAGTCCGCGGGATGCAACGGTTGGTGATTCGGAGGGTGTTTGAATTGCGGTGTCGTTCATGGCTATGGCCTAATGTAAATGGTGCAGGGCTTGATACTTGTTCTTCTTACTGTGCCTTGGATTTGGCCGTCAGTACGGTTTCAAGCCGGGCAATTTCACGGCGCAAGGTGCGCAGAAGATGAGGCTTTTCAAGCTGACCAGCCTGCTGCTGTAAGCGGAGATGGAATATCTCCTGACGCAGTTCCTTTTTACGGGAAGAAAGTTCATTAGGCGTCAGTTCGCGGATTTCGTCAAGATTCATATTCAGATCCTGTAATTAAAAGTGCCTAGGAAGCGTGGTGACGGGTGATAAATTTCGTGCGAATCGGCAGTTTGTTGGCTGCAAGGCGCAGAGATTCGCGTGCGACCGACTCAGGGATACCATCAAGCTCAAAGAGGATGTTTCCCGGACGCACCGTGGCGACCCAATATTCTGGCTGGCCCTTACCTTTACCCATACGCGTCTCCGGTGGACGGGCTGTCACTGACTTGTCGGGAAAAATGCGAATCCACAGCTTGCCTTTTCTTTTCATGTTGCGAGTGAGGGCAACACGGGCAGCTTCAATCTGAGTGTTGGTGATCCAAGCCCTTTCCAGGGTCTGAAGACCGAATTCACCAAAATCAATATTGATGTTACGCGAAGCGGTGCCAGTGCGACTTCCGCGCTGGGTCTTGCGATACTTAACTCTTTTGGGTAGCAAAGGCATGACTGTTCTCCTTAAAAATTATTGGGCAACTGCCTCGACCGGAGCCTGGACATCCCGGTTGGAAGCTGCACGATTGCCAGCAGACGCCGCATCTCTGTTTTGATTCTCCGTCTCAACGGACTTCTCTGGCTTTTTGCAAATCCAGCATTTGACACCGATTTTTCCTGCAATGGTATCAGCCTCTGCAAATCCATAATCGATGTTGGTGCGAAGAGTGTGAAGGGGTATCGTCCCGTTGCGAACCACCTCGGTGCGTGCAATTTCAGCACCGCCGAGGCGACCGCTCGCACGGATCTTGATACCATCCGCACCCATATCCATTGCAATCTGCATTGCCTTTTTCATGGCACGACGGAATCCGATGCGGCGTTCCAGTTGACCGGCAACACTTTCGGCAACAAGCGTGGCATCCAACTCCGGTTGCTTGATTTCAATAATATCGATTTTTGCCTGCTTTCCTCCCGCGAGACGCGAGACCTCTTTGGTCATGGTCTCGATTTCGGAGCCTTTGCGTCCGATCACGATGCCGGGGCGGGCGGTGAAAATTGTCACGCGCACGCTGTTCCATGCTCGTTCAATCACGATGCGTGATACGGCAGCAGTCTTGAGTTTCTTCTTGAGCCAGCCGCGGATCAGCTGATCTGCATAAAGGAAATCGGCAAATTCTTTCTCGTTGGCATACCAGCGCGAAGTCCAATCACGGGTGATCGGTAGGCGGAAGCCGATTGGGTTGACTTTTTGTCCCATAATTTATTGTTCGGTTGGCTTGTAGTCTGAGAGACTTAGGATGCGGATTCCCCTGTTACTTCAAGATTCGTTGCCTCTGGAGTAGCTGGGACTGGTTGATTTTCGGCTTTGGGTTTTTTGGAAGTTTTGGATCTGCCTGTCTTAGCTGCCTTATCGGCACGCCGCACGATCGGTACTTCGTCGGTCAGGACAATCCGAATGTGGCTGTTGCGCTTGCGAACAGGACCTGCGCTTCCACGGGCCTTCGGACGGATTCGCTTGATTGTCGGGGCTTCACCGATCACAGCCTCTTTGATGACCAGGAGCTCAGCCCTCACATTGTTGTTGTGCTCGGCGTTGGCGATGGCGCTCTTGAGAGTCTTAGCAATCAGTGGGGCAGCCTTCTTGGGAATGAATCCAAGTTGCTGGAGAGCGTCAACGGCTGGCAGGCCTTGAATCTCACGGGTAACCTCACGGGCCTTAAAGGCGGAGATGCGCGCGTAACGGTGGGTGGCGATGACTTGCATGGTTAGAAAATTAGTTCGTGAAGATTCTTGAATCAGCGGGTGGTATCGATACGGAAGGTGTCTCCCGGCTTGACTGTGTCGGAAGTGGTCGTTGCATTCTGCACAATGGCACCGCTGATGGCGTCCCGTACATCCACAACCCTGGCGGAGGCAATCTGTCTGTCACCGTGCCAGATTTGAAAGGGCATACCGGTCTTGACTCCCTGACGAGCACCGAGATTGGCGACAACAAGAGCGAGATCGGGCTTGTAATCAACCACCATTCCGCTTGTCAAACCCACAGTTCCTGTTGTGCTAGAAGCACTGTTCTTGGACGCTGTCAGTGCAGCCGATGAGCGCAATTCCTGTTCTACCTTGAGGCGGGTCTTGGCATCAATGCCATCCGAAGTTTTCAACAGATCCATCACCACCTCCGTGAGGCGAACCATCTGTTCGCGCGTGGCATCATTTTCTTTCTGCAAAAGCCGCATATCGCGAACCGCCGCCAGAAGACGGGCTCGAAGAGCCTCCTCCTCCTTGCCCGGGGGAGCAATACCCAAGGCCTCGACGCGCATGTTGAGATCGTCATACTTGCGTTTGAAGAGCTCAGTCTCTCCGTTGGCAACAGCAAGGCTCTCGGTCAACCCCTTGATTGAAGCCTCTGAAAGGATGAGTTTTTCACGGAATGAAGCGGCTCCTGCAGTTTCGCTACCCACCCTCGAAGCCGTCGAATTCTGTGCAAGGGCAGCAGCAACCGGAATGCCCACAAGGGAGGCAAGGGCAGCTGCTGTCACCGCTGACAGATGGCTTGTATGGCGTGATAATGACATGCGAAAAGGCTGGTGAGTATCTTGATTACTTCGTGACCTTGGCAGTATGAGATCCGTGTTTCTTAAAGATACGGGTGGGGGCAAACTCTCCAAGTTTGTGACCCACCATGTTTTCCGTGACGAAAACAGGAATGAAAGAACGCCCGTTGTGGACATTGAATGTGTGGCCAACAAAGTCAGGGGTCACGGTGGAACGACGAGACCAAGTCTTGATCGGCTTCTTGGTGTTGTTCTCGTTGAGTTTATCAATCTTTTCGAGGAGTTTCCACTCGACGAACGGACCTTTTTTTAGGGAGCGTGCCATAGTAAATTATTTCTTTTTGCGACGCTGCACGATGAATCGGTCGCTTTGTTTATGTTTGTCTCGGGTCTTAAAGCCCTTGGAAAGCTGACCCCACGGGCTCATGGGATGATGGCGTCCGCCACCTCCCTTACTCTTGCCCTGCCCACCACCCATCGGGTGATCGACCGGGTTCATTGCCATACCGCGGGTCTGGGGACGGATACCGAGCCAGCGGGATCGCCCTGCCTTTCCACTGATGACATTCATGTGCTCAATATTCCCTACCTGTCCGATGGTTGCGTAGCACTCTTCGTTGACACGGCGAAGTTCGCCGGAGGCCAGTTTGAGCAGAGCAAAGCCTCCTTCACGGTTGCTGAGAATTGCCTGTGACCCCGCACTGCGAACAATCTGTCCGCCTTTACCCGGAATCAGTTCGATATTGTGAATCGCAAGACCGAGCGGAATGGATTTGAGCGGCAGAGCATTGCCAACATTGGGCTCTGCGGCTTCACCGGCTGCGACCTTAAGGCCGACAGTTAGACCACTGGCTGCAAGAATGTAGGCTTTTTCGCCGTCAGGATACTGAATGAGGGCAAGTCGCGCACTGCGGTTCGGATCGTACTCGATGGCGATGACTTCCGCGACTGCATCACGGCGGCAACGCTTAAAGTCGATGATGCGGTATTTTTTCTTGTGACCACCACCACGATGCCGAGAAGTCTTGCGACCCATGTTGTTGCGACCACCGGTGCGGTGTTTACTCTCAACAAGTGATTTCTCAGGTTTGCTCTTGGTGATCTCCTCAAAGGATGGCAGCGCCTTAAAGCGTTGCGAAGGAGTCAGAGGACGAAAGGTTTTTAGTGCCATGGTCTTTGGATAGGTATGGGCTACGTTATTTTTTCCTAGGCAAGATCAATTTTCTCGCCGGGTGCGAGAGTGACAATGGCCTTCTTCCAGTGCGGAGTGCGACCATAGTCGGCGCGGCGCTCACGCTTTTTCTTGCCATCAACCTGAAGTGTGTTGACCAAGGCTACCTTCTTCTTGAAAAGCGTCTCTATGGCATGCTTAATCTCAATCTTGTTGGCGTCTGTTGAGACACGGAACACATATTTGTTGAATTTTTCAGAGAGAAGACTTGCCTTCTCTGTCACAAGGACGCGGCGGATAATATCGTGGGCTTCTTTCATGCCTTTAGCCTTGCAGGCGGTTGCCAAGTGCCTCGAGAGCATCCTTGGTGATGATGATTTTGTCGAATGCGAGGAGATTCTCGGTGTTTACTTCAGATGCCGTGATGAGCAGATCGCTCTGTACATTGCGGGCAGCAAGGAAAGTTGGTTCTGTGAAGCTGGTTGCTACGATGAGCGTGCGGCGCACACCACCATGGAAACTTTCAACGAGTGAGATAAATTGCTTGGTTTTTGGCTCCTTTAACTCGAAGGAATCCACAATGAGGACATCTCCGGAGAGAACCCGTGCGCTCAGTGCCTTACGAAAGGCAAGACGCTTGACGGCCTTGGGAGTTGTTTTGGCATAGCTGCGGGGGTGAGGTCCATGGACGACACCACCACCTACCCAGACAGGAGAACTGGCATATCCTGCGCGAGCACGACCTGTACCCTTTTGTTTCCAGGGTTTTTTGCCAGACAGATTTACTGTGGCCTTGGTCTTCACAGAAGCCGTTCCGCTGCGGCGGTTGGCTCGCATTGCGACAACCACATCGTGAACCGCCTGGGTTCCTTTTCCGTCAGTGATGATATCGATTTTGGCCTGCTTGGCCGCATCGGCTGTTAGAATGGTAGCGCTCATGGGTTACTTGGTAACTTTTGCTGATTTTTTCTTGGAGGGACGGACGACAACAAAAGTTCCCTTTGCGCCGGGAATTGCCCCGCTAACAAGGATTACTCCGTCGGCTTCACGCACCTGTACAATCTCAAGATTCTGGATTGTGATGCGCTCATCACCCATGTGACCGGGCATACCCATGTTCTTCCAAACACGACCCGGAGTCAGGCGGTTTCCGATTGCACCATTACGGCGATGCATCATGGAACCGTGAGTTTCTGGCTGGCCGGCAAATTTAAAACGTCGCACAACGCCCTGGAATCCCTTGCCCTTGGAAGTCGAAATGACATCCACAAACTGTCCATCCTGAAAATTTGTCACTGACCAATCGCCCAATTCGGGAGCCGCTTCCCCGTCCTTTAGACGGAACTCACGAATGAAACGCTTTGGTGTGGAGGCACTTTTGGCAAAGTGCCCCAATTGAGGCTTGCTCATGCGATGCTCCTTCTGATCACCAAAGCCGATTTGGACGGATGAATATCCCTCCTTTTCCTTGCCCTTGACCTGAAGAACGCGATTGCCGCCTGCTTCGATAACTGTCACAGGACGGATGCGACCCTTTGCGTCATAAACGCGGGTCATGCCGACTTTTTTTCCGAGAACACCGATGCTCATAATGCTTGTAAAAGTAGTAAATCCTAGTGGTGAACAGATCGTCAGATCTTAATGGTGATATCCACACCGGCAGGCAGATTGAGCTTACGCAGCTCATCCACGGTCTTCGCAGTGGGTTCGAGAATGTCGAGGAGGCGCTTGTGGGTCCGAATCTCAAACTGATCCATTGACTTTTTGTCAACATGGGGGGAACGGTTCACGGTGAACTTCTCGATGCGTGTGGGAAGAGGAATGGGTCCCGTTACTTTGGAGCCTGTGCGTTTTGCGGTCTCGACAATTTCGAGAGCGGAGATGTCCAGAAGTCGGAAATCGAAGCCTTTAAGGCGGATACGGATGCGTTGTCCAGCGGCCATAGTCGTAAGTGGTTAGTTTTTCTGATCGAGAACCGCGGCCAATACCTGAGCCGGGACTTGTTCGAAGTGAGAGGGCTCCATAGAGTAGGATGCACGACCCTTGGAGAGTGAGCGGATTGCAGTGGCGTAACCGAACATTTCGGAGAGGGGAACCTCTGCGTTGACATTGGTGACGATGGTCTTGGTTTCAATCGACATGATCTTGCCGCGACGGCGGTTGAGATCACCCATGATGTCACCCTGATACTCTTCGGGAGTAACAGCTTCGACCTTCATGATTGGTTCAAGGAGAATGGATTTAGCATTCTTAAGACCATCTTTCATGGCAAAGATGGCAGCCATTTTGAATGCCATTTCGTTGGAATCTACATCGTGGTAGGAGCCATCCACGATCTCTACATGAACATCAATGACGGGGTAGCCACCAACAACTCCATTGAGCGCTGCCTCATTGAGACCTTTGATGACAGCAGGGATGAAATCCTTAGGAATGGAACCGCCGACTGTTTTATTCTCGATAGTGACCCCCTTGCCCTTTTCATTCGGGGCAAGCTTGATGACGACATGGCCGTATTGACCACGACCACCGGACTGCTTGACTAGTTTTCCTTCGCCACCTGCAGGATTAAGAATGGTCTCTTTGTAAGCAATCTGGGGCTTACCAGAGTTGGCCTCGACCTTGAACTCACGGAGCATGCGATCCCTGATGATTTCGAGATGCAGCTCACCCATCCCAGCGATGATGGTCTGTCCAGTTTCCTCATCTGTGAAGACGCGGAAGGTTGGATCTTCTTCGGAAAGGCGTTGAAGGGCATTCCCCATTTTCTCCTGATCAACCTTGGTCTTAGGCTCGATGGACATCGAGATAACAGGATCAGGGAATGAAGGAGGCTCTAGAGCGATAGGCACATCTTCGGTACAGAGCGTATCGCCAGTCGTGATGTTTCTGATGCCTACGATTGCTGCAATGTCACCTGAGTAACAGGTATCGATATCTTCGCGTTTGTCAGCTTGGATCTGAATCAGACGGCTGATGCGTTCCCGTTTACCGGTACGGGGATTGAGTACGGTATCACCCTTACTAAGTTTTCCGGAATAGACGCGGAAGAAAACGAGCTTCCCTACGAATGGATCGCTCCAAAGTTTGAATGCAAGTGAACAGAAGGGCTCAAAATCACTGGTTGCAGCGAACTTGTCATTCCCGTTGTCAGGGTCCATTCCCTTTGCGGGAGGAATGTCAATCGGGCTTGGAAGATAATCAACAACAGCATCGAGAAGATACTGGACGCCCTTATTCTTGAAAGCTGAACCGCCAGCAACCGGTACAAATCGGTTGGTAATCGTCTGGCGACGGATCGCATTTTTAAGGATCTCGCGAGTTACAGGCTTTTCTTCCAAGAAGAGCATTCCTACCTCTTCATCAAGATCCATCATCTGATTGACGAGATCCTCGTATGCGGCCTGCGCTTTGGCTTTTAAATCTTCCGGGATTTCTTCCACCGTATAGTTTGAGCCCATGCTTGCGTCATCGGCATAGATGACAGCCTTTTGGTTCACTACATCAATTTGCCCCTGAAGATGATCTTCGGCACCTATGGGAATCAGAATCGGCCAAGCGTTGGCACCGAGTTTGGTACGCATGTCAGAAACGGCGTTATCAAAATTGGCACCCGTGCGATCCATCTTATTGACGAAGGCGATGCGGGGAACATTGTATTTGTTGGCTTGTCGCCAAACCGTTTCAGATTGTGGTTGCACGCCGGCAACACCACAGAACACGGCAATTGCTCCATCAAGCACACGGAGGGAACGCTCCACCTCAGCCGTGAAATCGACATGGCCTGGTGTATCGATAATGTTGATTCTCTGCTGGATTCCGTCAAAAAGCTTAACGACATTTTCCTGCGGGAGCTGTTTCCAGCTACAGGTGGTGGCGGCAGAAGTGATGGTGATTCCACGCTCCTTTTCTTGCTCCATCCAGTCGGTAGTCGCCGCTCCTTCATGCACTTCGCCGATCTTGTGGATCATGCCGGTGTAAAAGAGAACCCTCTCTGTAAGAGTGGTCTTGCCAGCATCAATGTGAGCGCAAATACCGATATTACGCGTGCGATCCAACGGAAAGGCACGATCCGGAGAGTTCGGATTTTTGGTTTCTGGCGAGGCGCTCATGGAATGAAAAAGAACAATTTGTTAAAGAACGATGAAGGAATTGATTACCAGCGGAAATGGGCAAAGGCGCGATTGGCCTGCGCCATTTTATGCAGATCATCACGCTTCTTGATAGCGGCCCCTTGTCCAGCTGCCGCCTCTTTGAGTTCGGAGGCGAGCGCCTTGTGCATTGGGACGCTCTTGCGGTTACCTGCAAAAGTCACGATCCAGCGCATGGCTAGTGCTAGTTGACGATCAGCGGGAACCTCCATGGGAACCTGATAGGTGGCACCACCGACTCGGCGGCTCTTGACTTCAAGCCTTGGACGGGCATTGTCCATGGCTTTTTGCAGAACATCCAGAGGATCAACTGCTTCCGAACCGTCACGAGTACTCTCGATCGCATTGTAAACAATGCGCTCTGCAAGCGAACGCTTGCCACCACGCATCACCGTGGTGATGAGGCGGGCAACCAGAGGGCTGGCGTAGCGAAGGTCGCGTTTGACCTCCTTTTGAATAACGCGTTTGCGACGGGACATGGAAAAGAACGGTTGGTTTGTTAAATTTGAGTTTCTACGCGGCGGGACTATTTTTTCTTGCCCTTACCGGCTGCCTTTGCTTCTTCGCCCGGCTTTGGACGCTTGGCTCCGTACTTCGAGCGACCACGACGGCGACCATCGACTCCGAGCGCGTCAAGCGTGCCACGGACGATATGATACCGGACACCAGGAAGATCCTTCACTCGCCCACCCCTGACCAGAACGATCGAGTGCTCCTGAAGGTTGTGTCCCTCACCACCGATATAGGCAATGACTTCCTGCCCATTGGTGAGGCGAACCTTGGCTACTTTACGAAGTGCTGAATTCGGCTTCTTGGGGGTACGAGTCATCACCTGAACGCAGACGCCGCGGCGCTGAGGACAATTCACAAGGGCGGGTGATTTGGACTTCACCCTTACCTTTTGGCGACCCTGTCGTACGAGTTGGTTGATGGTTGGCATGTGAGAATGGTTTGTTCCGGCGTTGTTCTTCGTGAGGCTCCCGGCTGCATTCTGTGCCACTTTTCAGCGGAACGATAGACCACATCACTGCGGCGCTGGCGAAATTCCCGAAGAAGCCGGGAGGTGGGAATGTAGGGAAAGCACGCTCATCTGCAAGAAGATTTTGTGATTTTACCCCAGTTTTTTTGGCCTGAAGCGGGTGTACGATTTCAATATTTCGCTGCACAGCCCCTTTCTCAAGCCTTCCAGCCATTTTAGGGTCGTTTTTTATTACGATCGAGCCCGGAGCATCTTTTTCCGAAAGAGGGAAAGTCTAGCCCCCGGCAACGCTTTTTCATCAGTCTAAAAACGCAAACCTGAACGGCGATACACATTGCAAGATATTCGTTATACAAAGAACTACATTATCATTGCTTTAATCAAGGGATGATGTGTCTCATCCGCGCAATGATCCGATACCCCCATTCCGCAAACGCTCTGAATATACCGACTTTTCGGTAAAACCACCACAGAAGCTCTCCTGCACGACTTCCCTGGAGATTCATAAGACGGAAAATCGCTGCTGCCCCGTGGAGTATCTTTCCGTTGTTTTCAATCAGAGTGACCTCGTTCGGCCTCCTGTCGGCACAAATTCCATAACTGGTTCCGGCACCACTCTGTGCAGGCAATATGCGAACCCTCTCCCCTGCACCATGCGCCATCATGAGAGCCGAACGGCGGCAAAACCGACATTCTCCGTCATAGAGAAGGAGTGTCCGGTGCGGTCTATGTTCTTCCTGAATACTCACCATCAAAACTATATGCGGTGACTTTTGTGAAAGATAGTGCTCTTTGCATTGGCAGTCGACCGCACCACACATCATTGGACTCTGGCAACACTCTGCCTTAATGTGTCCGCCATGAGTTTCCGACTCCCAACAATCATTTCTCTCCTCCTTTTGCTGGAAGGAACTCTCTTCCCTCTCTCGCTGCGGGGACAGGATGCGGAGTCAATCCTTCAGGCAGCGAGGATGAATCCGACAACACACACGGCGACATTACGGGCCAGGATCCGGGGGGAGAATGCCTCTATCCCCATGACCATCCGTCTCAAGAATCATGTCGTGCGCTACGAACTTGAAAATCCCAGCCAAACCATCTTCCTCACCCTCTTGCCTGCCGAAACCAAGCTTAGTGAAGAAGTAAATGGCAAGACGAAACCTATCTCTCCGATCCATTGTCACGACATCATTCGGCAAACAGGGATCACCTACCAGGATCTTTCCCTGGGATTTCTTTATTGGCCTCACCCCGTCATTCAGGGCGAGGAAACAGTGAAAACGCGCCCTTCTTGGAAAATTGACCTTCAAGCTCCGGCAGGCGAGCCAATCTATGGTCTTGCCAGAGTCTGGATCGATAAGGAGAGTGGGGCCATTCTGCGCATTGAGGGGTATGATAAAAAAGGCCTACTCCTGAGACGCTTCGAGGTCATCTCAGGACAAGAAATCGACGGATTCTGGACACTAAAACAGATGCGTATAGAAAGCTTCCTACCCGGCAATGGCCACGAGGCAACCTCCAGGAACTATCTGGAGATCTTGGGCAAGGAGTGAACGAGAGACCTACTGCTCAGCAATCAATTCACTTCCATCTACCATCTCCGACTAAACCTTTTCCGTTGCAGTACTTCCAAAAAGCCCCGATGGCCGCAGGAGGAGAATAAGGATCAGGATGCCAAAGGCGATCGCATCCCGGTAGGAGGATAGAAAAGATCCTCCGAGCAGGCATTCGCTCAATCCGAGAAGCACCCCACCCACAGCCGCACCGGGCAAACTTCCAATCCCTCCGAGCACGGCAGCCACAAAGGCCTTGATGCCGGGTAGAGTTCCCATCAGGGGCTCGATAGAGTGGATATTCATTGCGTAGAGCACGCCGGCTGCACCGGCAAGAGCCGAACCAAGAGCAAAGGTCACGGCGATCACCACGTTGCTGTTCACCCCCATCAGGGCGGCGGCATCACGATTCTGAGAAAGTGCCCGCAGAGCCAGCCCAAAGCGGGTGCGCAGGACAATTTCCCGAAGCGCAATCAGAAGAACCAGCGTCACCGCGATCACCAGAAGATGGTTCCCGGAAATCGAGACTCCGGCACCTAGGGAAAATCGAATCGGAGGCAACAGATCAGGGAAAGCTTTCTGGTTTACCCCAAAGAAAATCTGTCCTCCGTAGGAGAGCAAAAGGGACACTCCGATTGAGGTGATCAGGACTGCAAGCTTTGGCTGATTACGAAGTGGTCGGTAGGCAAGTCTTTCAATCAGCACTCCGAGCAGGGCGCAGACGATCATCGCTGCAAGGATAACAGCAGCAGTGACCATCCAAGGATCGGGAAAAATCCTCGTTGCAAGTGGTGCTGCATAGTATCCGGCAAAGGCCCCCACCATGAGCACATCACCATGCGCGAAATTGATGAACTTCAGGAGTCCATAGACCATGCTGTAGCCAAGGGCAATCAACGCATAGATCGCCCCGAGGGAGAGACCATTGATGAGTTGCTGGAGAAATTCGTGCACCGGATAAGAAAAAGCCAAAAGCCCAAAACGAAAAGCTAAAAGCCGATTATTGAAAATTTATCCCTTACGGTATCTTCATTCACTACCTTACTGAGTGCAGCCATTCAGAAGGAGAGCATGGCCAACAAGCGTAGGAGTAGAAAAGGCGCAGGAAGTTTCAATGCCCCGCAAGGCGTCGTGAGCAAATGGCGTAGTAGACCTACGCCGAGCGATCAGCAACGCAGCAGCGCGAGAAAATCCCAAGCCTAAAATTTGAGGGCCACTTGGGAACCGAGTACCAGTTCGTTACCCAATGTTCCATTTTGCTGGGGATTCATGATGTATTCTGCAAACGGCTTCACAGAGAACCATTTGTTCACCATGATCTGATAATCAAACTCCAGAACTCCACCCCATGTGGGCTGCGGCTGGGCGGGATAGACCGCCGTCTTAGCAGCTGTGCTAGCAGCACTCGAAATGGCGTAGGTCTGGTTGTAGGCAGAAGCCGCCTGAGAGCTGAACCATGCGGTGCCGAAGGCAAGTCCCATGCGGTCTTCCGGACGACCCGGGATCAGTCCCTGGTACACCAAGCCGGTCTGGTAGTAGAAGTCGAGCAGGCTGTATTGCTGTGGGGAGAAGGTGAAGGCGTTAAACATGTAGAGTCCCTTCTTGGAGAGGGTCGGCTTGGCGGCCTCTGTCGGGTTTTTGGCATCCACCACGCTCTTGCCGTCAGCTGAAAAGACGGTTTGTTGTGGTTCATGGACACGATAGAGCATTTGATCAGCCTGCCAGTAGAAGGCCCAGGCACCCATGTTGAATGGGCCGGCGTTATAGGCCTTGGCAGATTTTCCCGTTCCGGACTGATTCACTGGGAGGAAGTCTTGATTCTGAATACCCCACCAGATCATACCAAAGGCATATTTTCCTTCGAGCTTGTCCTTCCCAAATTTCGGCTCCCATCCAAATTCCGTCACACTGTAAAGACCGTTCGGATTTCCTGTATTACCATTTGGCTGACCTGCTCCCACGGCATTCCATCCGGCACCCCCAAAGCTAGACACACCGTTGTTGTTGATTGTTCCCTTGGACGCAGGATTCGCCTGACCCTGCTGATTCTTGGGAACGGATGTGTAGGGAGCAACTTGTGTCGGGCTATAGACTGATTGAGTGGCTCCACCGGCATTGGGAATCGCCATATAAAGACCGCTCATGACATAGGTTTCCTTGGTGGGCTTCACTTTCAATGTTCCTCCCCAACTGTCATAGGTACTGGACCAGGGGATCTTGGAAGCCGTATTTCCGTTGTATCGGGCATTGCCGGGCCAGTGTTGCTTCGCGCCACCACCCATGTTGGCACCGATTCCCTTGTTACTCGCAATCTGGTTGTTCATGAAGAGCTTAGAGAGGGGCTGCTGCAGGAACTGGTCATAGGGATTCATCCACCCAGCATTGATCATCAGCTTGCCATTGGATGTGGTGTATTCCAAATACTGAGCCATCAGGCGGAGTTCCTTCCCACTCTGAATGTTGGAAGGATTGAATCCGTTGGCGGCACCCGTGATGTTGTTGATGTCATTCCCATCCCGGTAGCGAAGGTTTGAATATGCCTTGAGTCCTGTCAGGCCAAAAACCTTGCCAAAATCATAGGCGAACCCGAGCTTAATCTGCTCGTCAAAGGCGCTTCCCGTACGATATCCCCCTGTTGTATTCCCATAGTAGTTTCCCTGCCAGTCACCAGTCACTGTCAGCCCGTAATCGTCGGCTTTCTTACCTAAGCCAAGCCAGTTGGCCGTGGCACCTTTTCCGCTCCACCAACTAGCCAAAAACGATTTTTTAGACCGGGGATAAGGAGTTGCGTTTTGAGCATTATCCAGTTCCTGAGTCGGATTCAAAAATTTAGGGGGGGCATTTTGCGCCGTGGCTTGTTGCCCGGTCAGGCCGCCCAGAATCACAATCCCTACCGCAAGGAGTGATATTTTGCGTAATTTCATGAGAAGCATACCTTATCGTCTGGTTAAATAAGGAAAAGACTTTCTTTGTTACGATATCGCCACAAAAAAACCCGAAGGGCGTCTCTCCCTTCGGGTTTTTATGAATGCCTTCTTTGAGGCAGGTATTGTGTACTTAAGCAACAGGCGCTGCCGCAGCAGCCTGATCACGCTCTTTCATTGCAGCCTTGCGGCTCAACTTCACGCGCCCTTTGTCATCGACGCCGATGCACTTGACCCAGATGACATCTCCACTCTTAACAACATCCTCAACTTTGTTGACGCGGGCATCGGCCAATTCGGAGATATGAACAAGACCATCTTTTCCGGGAAGCACCTCGACGAAAGCACCGAAGTCTTTGATTGAAACAACAGTACCTTGATAGATGTCACCCACCACAATTTCCCGGATCATCCCTTCGATGATCTCCTTGGCGCGCTTCAGGCTCTCACCATTGCTGGAGTAGATGTGGACGGAGCCATCATCCTCGATGTTGATCTCGGCACCAGTCTCGGCAACGATGCTCTTGATCGTCTTGCCACCAGGGCCAATGATCATGCCAATCTTGTCCTGCGGAACCTTCACGGTCTCGATACGGGGAGCATACTTGCTCATCTCGGTGCGGTGTGATCCGAGCGTCTGCTTCATGTGATCGATGATAAGCCCGCGATTTTTGCGTGCGTCGTCGATTGCCGAGGCCAGAAGCTCGTGGCTGATACCTGCAAGCTTGAGATCGAGTTGGAAGCCGGTGACTCCCTCCTCTGTTCCGCAAAGTTTGAAATCCATGTCACCGAAGTGATCCTCACTGCCTATGATGTCGGTGAGGAGGGTGTGGCGGGTGAGATTACCATTGCCATCATCCTCGGAAACAAGACCGACGGAGATACCGGCAACCGGCCGCTTGAGCGGAACTCCGGCATCCAGAAGCGCAAGCACTCCGGCACAGACTGAGGCCATCGAGGTGGAGCCGTTTGACTCCATGACCTCGCTGGTCACCCTAAGCGCGTACGGGAAATCCTCCTGCGAGGGGATCACTGGGAAGACGGAGCGCTCGGCAAGGGCACCATGACCGATCTCGCGGCGATTCTGACCACCGAAGCGGCCAGTCTCGCCCACACTGAAAGGAGGGAAGTTGTAATGGAGCAGGAATCGCTTGGTCGTTTCACCGCCACCGTATCCATCAATCATCTGGGCTTCATCGGTGGTTGCAAGCGTTGCAAGGGCCATCGCCTGGGTCTCACCACGGGCGAAGAGGGCGGATCCGTGTGCACGGGGCAGGATGGATGTCTCGCTCGTAAGCTGGCGCAACTCAAAGAGTCCGCGTCCGTCACAACGCTTCTGCTTGTCGAGAATGCTGACGCGGAATGCCTTTTTCTGGAGATAATCAAATGCTTGGGAAATTTCAAATCCCGTTGCCGTGGGGAAACTCTCAAGGATCTTGGCCTTCACTTCCTCACGAAGCGCGCCGACAGCCTTGCCACGGGCAACCTTGCTAGGAGTATAGAGAGCGGCCTCGATACGATCACCGGCGACGGCATAAGCGATTTCGAGCATTCCCTGATCCACGGCAAGGACGCTGTATTCGCGCTTGGGCTTGCCAGCGGCAGCGATCAACTCGCGTTGGGCAGCGATGAGGGGCTTGGACTCAACGAGGGCAAAATCGAGGGCCTTCTTGAACTCCTCTTCAGGCAATTCATTGGCCGCACCCTCGATCATGATGACCTTCTCGCCATCGCCGACATAGACAAGATCGAGATCGCTTTCTTCACGCTGAGTGTGCGTGGGATTGACCACGAACTGACCACCGATGCGGCCCACACGAACAGCTGCAATGGGCTTCTCAAAGGGAATGTCTGACACACAAAGTGCGGCAGAAGCTCCATTGATTGAGAGGATATCAGGATCGATCTCGCCATCAGCAGAGAGCAGGATGCTGATGATCTGGGTATCGTAGAAGTATCCCTTCGGGAAAAGGGGACGCAGCGGACGGTCTGTCATACGGGCAGTGAGGATTTCTTTTTCACTGGGACGGCCTTCACGCTTGAAATAACCGCCTGGGAATTTGCCCACGGCGGCAGCCTTTTCCTTGTAATCTACGGTGAGAGGGAAGAAATCCTGCCCATCCTTGATGCTGGTGGCAGAAACGGCGCTGACGAGGACGATGGTCTCGCCGGAGCGAACCATCACCGCGCCATCGGCGAGTTTGGCAATCTTGCCGGTTTCAAAGGAGATAGGGTTCTGGCCGACATTGGCCGTAATAGTGGTGTGTGACATGGTGTTTGTTTCTTGGGTTGGAATAAGGATCCGACACGGGCGAAAATATTGATTGCCCTTGGATGCGGATGGCCCCCTGAACGGGTGCCGATATTGGGTAATGGGTTTATTTGCCTTTCTCTCCAATCAGGAGAATCCCTCTTAACCAAGAGGTGATAAAAGGTAGGGTAGGGAGGCAAGTGTGCCGGATTCCCGATCTCCTCACACAGGTCTTTTCAGACCCGCAGAGAAAAGCCGGGCCCCCGAAAATAGCTACTTGCGCAGATTGAGCTTCTCAATGACTGCCTGATAACGCTCTGAAGCGGTATTTTTTAGGTAATCAAGGAGACGGCGGCGTGTGGCCACCATTTTAAGAAGGCCACGACGGGAGGAGTGATCCTTGGCGTTGCCTTTAAGGTGCTCTGTCAGCACCGTGATTCTCTGTGTGAGATTGGCCACCTGCACATCGGCACTGCCGGTATCGTTATCATGCAGCCGGAGTGCTGCAATTTCTGCTGTTTCTGTTGTCGTCATTTTTTTAGGAAGGGAGAAGCTACATCATAGAAGCATTAACTGACAAGTTTTAAGTCAGGGAATAATCTGGTCGATTTAGTTGCGCAGAAAGTGGCACATGTAGCCGCCGGGGTTCTTTTGTAAGTAATCCTGATGATGCTCCTCGGCTGGATAGAAAGTCGTCGCCTTGGTTATCTCAGTAACTACGGGCTTCTTCCACTTTCCTGATTTATCGACTTCCCCCTTCACTTTGAGGGCGGTTTGTTTCTGCTCCTCACTCGTGTAGAAGATGGCCGAACGGTATTGGTCGCCGATATCGTTTTCCTGGCGGTTCAGGGTGGTGGGATCATGCATCCTGAAAAAGAAGTGTAGAAACTCATCGTAACTCAGGACGCTGGGATCGAAGGTAACTTTTACTGCTTCAGCATGCCCGGTGTTGTGGGAACACACCATCTCGTAGGTTGGATTTGGGATCGTTCCTCCAGTGTAGCCAACCGTCGAACTGATCACGCCGGGAATCTTGCGGATGATCTCCTGCATTCCCCAGAAGCATCCTCCGGCCACAACAGCCGTTTCCTGTGTTGGTTTTCCCGCGGGAGACTTGAACAACCCCGCCTTGATAAAAGGAGCCACGAGCGATCCGTAGCCGGCCTTCTCCATCTGATCAACGGGTATGAATCGGAGCGAAGCTGAGTTAATGCAATAGCGCAGGTGGGTGGGGCCGGGACCATCGTCAAAGACATGGCCGAGATGTGAATCAGCCCCCTCGGAGCGAACCTCGGTGCGTTCCATCCCGAAGGTTTTATCAGTCTTCTCCACAACGACTTTGGGGTCCACAGGCTTACTAAAGCTGGGCCAACCGCAGCCGGAATCAAACTTATCGAGCGAACTGAAGAGAGGCTTTCCTGAGACGACATCAACATAGATTCCAGGTTGATGATTGTCCCAGAACTCATTATGGAAAGCCGGCTCTGTGGCCGCATGCTGTGTCACCTCATACTGCATGGGAGTAAGCTTCTGTTTACGATCCTCGTGTGGGATGGGTAGGAACTGGTTGCTAGGGATCATAGTGTTTGTGGAGGTATTTGGTGTGGATTGGCCAGCTTTGCCCTGCTCGCATCCGGCAAGAAGGAGTATGATGAGAAGTGGGTAAACTTGATTCCAAAGAAGTTGTTTCATAACTCATCAGAGCCTTTATCTGTGATCTTTATTCCCATAAATCTTTGGGCAGCTTTAGATTCCTCATCACAGGCGTTTTATTTCAACCATCCCCCCGAGCGCCTGAATCGGGATCAAACTCTGCTCCTCTCGAACCCAGATGGCGATGGCTGTGGATGGCATTGAATGGTGTGAGGGTAGAGTGATCGCGGCCTTGTAGCCTCTTTCTCCATCCGGGGTTAATTTAGACTTCAGGAGGGCATATGCCACAAAATCATGATGCAGAATCCGCCCTGCATTTTCACCGCGAGTCACGGAATTGCTGAGGTCGCACTCAAGAAGCGCCACCTCGATCACATACGAAGTGATGTGTCGATTCAAAGGCTTAAAAAGAAGCTCTACTTTTCCGCTATCAGAGAGTGTGGCATTGAGTGATCCGGTAGTTTGCACGGAAGTTGGGATCTCGAATATGTCCGGTTTCCATTCCTTCCCGTTGAGAAAAAACTCGGGTGTGTAAATGCTGCCTGTGTGCAAAGCATTCGCATAAGAGCGTTGTCTGACACTGTAATCTGCCGAAGCATAGGGATCCGTCCACCCAAGGTAATTCCAGTAATCCACATGAAAGGCCACAGGGACGAATCTTTTCCAAAGCGCGGGATTCTGTTTGAGACTGCTGAACCAACTCTCTGCCGGGGGGCAACTACTGCATCCCTCGGAAGTGTAGAGTTCGATTAGCTGGATTTTTGCCTCTTCGCTATGTAGCGCCAAAGGGGTGAACCCTTCGGCCCTGTGAAGAGCTGTTAGAGTCAGGAAAAGGAGGCAGCTGAGACGGATGCGAGCATGACTAAAATTAATCATTTTTCATAGCTTTGTGATCCGGGAATATCAGATCCGGGAAAAAATAGATCATCATCGGAGCCGCAATCGAAACCAGAGCGAGAGGGACATAAAGCCAGGCCGTGAAGATCGCGGAGAAATAGCAAATAAGAGCGACAAGACTCAGAATGTTTCTCCGTGCATGCAGGGAGTGCTGCGCTTCACTCTGCTCTTGATGACGGGCGATGATCCTTCTCAGGATGTTGAAGGAAGTCCCGCTTGCAAATGCCACAACGGCGTAGGCGGAAACGGCTAGGGGTGCTGCGTGATTCTCTCCCAGGTAAGATGTCACCCATGGGAAGAGGGACATCCAAAAGAGAAGGTTGATATTGGCCCAAAGGATGCCCGCATCGACCTTGGTGACAAGGTGAAGAAGGTGATGATGGTTGACCCAATAGATCGCTACGATGATGAAGCTCAGCACATAGGTCAGCAGGGTGGGGACTACCTTAAGTACGGAATCGAGATTCGGTTCATGGGGCGCTTTCAGGTCGAGCACCATGATGGTGATGATGATGGCAATGACACCGTCGCTGAAGGCTTCCAATCTGTTGGGTTTCATGGTCATGGGTATATGGAAAGGCTCAGTTCAGAGCATGGAAGATCCAGAGCTTCACACGGTGCACCGGAGTGGTACCGCATGGTTACCGTTCCGTGAGTCAGGGAAAGTTCCGTAAAGCTGACCGTGCAGGCATCGGGTCGGTGCATGCAGATCGAGTAGGGACCTTTTGCGGGAAGATGTGAGGAATGCAGTCGTCTCAGTGAATCGAGGGAAGACTGACCATGATCAACCGTTTCAGCCTGACATGTATTGGCCCTGACTTTCGAGGCTTCGGCTTCCTCAAAGCCGGATGAAAACCAATGTCTTTTTTTCCAGTCTAAGGCGAGAAACTCCGTATCGGTCACGCAGGAGCGCCACTCTTGAAGTCGTTGTTCTACAGGTGAGATCCCGATCAATCGGAAGGGATTCAGACAGGAATGAGGAAATGTGGAGAAAATCTCCCCCGCAGCGTCAATCGTGTGTTGGCAGAGTAGTTGCGGAATAATTTGCCCCCGACTGAAAGCCAGCGGAGTCATTAACTGAGGTTTTGAATACCAATTGATCAGGGCAAAGGTCAGTCCGAGGTCATTTGATCCGATCCATGTGCCCCCCGTAGGCTCGCTCGGAAAGATAGCTGTTCTGGAATTGCACTGATGAATCGTGGGAGGGATGCCTGCTGGACGGCTGCGTTGCTCGTCACGATTCATGAGAAGATGAAAGCCCTTGTCTGCCGGAAGGAAGGAGAGTGTGCACATGTCGCGAATACGTATTAGTCAGCAGCAGGATGACAGATGCTTCGGAGTCGGTATTTTCTCCATTCGCTAAGAACACTCATGATGGCATCCGACTGATGACCCAGCGCCCTGTTCTGGGCGGCAATAGCAAACACAATATTCCATTGCTTGAAGAGCAGACCGTAGGCATCCGCAAGGGATTTGGAGGCATCATAGGCGCTTGTTGGTTCCGATGAGGCGCCGTTGAGTTCCAGAATCCAGAACGCATTCCCCTTTGTAAGCTCCTCAGCGGATGAAAACCGGAGATCATACCGGCCGACAAAAAAACCATTGATTTTTTGAGAAATCTCATCGATCCGGCTCTCTAACTCACTGCTCCAGAGATACATCCCATCTCGAAAAATGCAGCCCTGAGCATGATTGCCCGCCTCGACCAGACGCACGCTCTGCCCCGATGGAGGAATCTCTCCGAGCGAATCTTGGAAGCGAGTGAGATAGGTCTCCGCAAGAAGGGATGCCCTTTTGTCCGCTCGAATCAGTTCAGCGATCGTGTGGCTGCCATCACCCTCAATGACGGGAAAGATCTTCTCCGTCATGGCAAGTATACGCCCCTTATTTTCGTTGGGAAAACGATAGTAGAAGACACCTGCTTCATAAGGCCCCGCAATATATTGCTGAGCAACGATTGGCACATCGACTTGCGACAGGTAGGCACGCGCCTGATCCTCACGATGGATCACTTTGAAGCCGCTTCCGCGTTGCCCGACATCCGGTTTGAGAATAAACGGATATTCCAGTTCCCCCCCGATAAGCAGACTCTGCAACTTGCCCATGCGGTCTCCTTCCTCCGTAAGAAGATAACTTGCAGCAACGAATTCCGGGCTGCTTGTCTGGAGTTCATCAAGGGTCTCGAACTTGGACTCGCCGATAATCCCCCCGGTCAACATTCCCGGATTGGCAGAGGTAGGCAGGGAGATGCTGCCATATCGGATGGAGAGACGGAGAAAGTTTGCGACAACGGGCAGATAGAAAAACCATGCAGGCCAGAATTCCCACTGCCAAAGCTTTCGGAAGAACTGCCGGCAGCGCATCGAGCTCGCGCCTCTCATGAGAAAATGGAGGAGAATCACAAAGGCCAACAGGGCACAAACAGCCAAGACCTGATTCTGTCGAAGTTGATGAAAAACTCCCGGCGCCGTCGCGCCAAGTCTGTGAACCAACCAAAAGAGGAGCGTCACCCACAGTGCGGCAAGTACTCCGGTGGCGCAGATGAAAGGCAGGGCTGGCATTTTTAAAAAACCAGCGGAAAGATATGTCGGCAATCTCATCCCAGGAACGAATCTAGAGATGACCAAGGAGAGCATTCCATAGCGTTGGAACCAGAGTTCGCTCTGATTGATTTTTTGCCCGGCAAGTTTCTTGTTTCCCAAAATTCGGTTGGCCAAAGGACGACCACAATATCGCCCCAGAAAATAGAGCCCCAGATCACCCGCCCAGATGCCTAAAAAACAGGCCAGAAAGACCCGTTCCAATACCTTGGCGTCCGCCAAGGCAAGATAGGCGCCACCAAGCGTGGCCGTATCCTCGGAAATAAAAGTGAGCAGAAACAGACCGGTAAAAGTCCAGAAATCGTGGCTCATAAACTGGGGCGCTCCAGAGAAGCCTCAAGCAGTTTGCAGTGCGGAAACCGAGCGGTAATGCAAGGTTGAGGGAGCCACGCCGAATTCCACTGGAAGTCGCACATCCATCTCCATGCACATCATTCCGATGAGGGCATAATGATGGATGGCGTGGGAGATGCAGAACATGATTTCCCTTTCAATCGTGGAGGTAACAAAAGGCGATTCACCCTCATCCCCGGATACAGCACAGCGGATTTGGATGGAGTGTTTAAGCAGCCGAGCATCCATGGTGCGCGTGAATAATCGGAGTTCCACTGTTCGTCCCAGAGCAAACTCTCGATCAGTTTCAAGTCGCTGGTCGCGGCCGCGTGCATCGTAATCGATGAGGAAATGGTCAATTCCGGTGAATAATTTTTCAAAGTGATCCAAGCAATGCCGGTAATGCCCCCCAATGGTGGCACCCCTGGCAGAGCTCAAGGGAGTCTTGAATGACTCGTCATTAAGAATACGGAGAAGACCTTCGCCTTGATCGAGAACCTGTTCAAGAGCGTGGAGCATCAGTGGTCTCATATCACGGTAGAATCTTTCCAATGACGGGGATGGATTTTCTGGAAAGGAAGAGGAGAACTGCGGAGCAAAATGCCACGGTTAGCGCGAGACAGAAGAGCAGCCCATGGTCTCCCATCACATCGATTCCTAGAACCGTCAGGTGGCTCATGATAGCGCCACCCATGACTCCTAATGCAAGGATCGCACCGATCCAGGTAGTGCGTGGGAACAGAATCAGAAAGGATGCTATCAGCTCGGCAACTCCTGATCCGATACGCCCCCACGGCTCAAGTCCTACCTTGGTGAAGATATAGACCGATTCAGGTGCGGCGGAGAATTTGAAATACAGAGTCTGAATCAAAATGGCCGCAGCAACGATCCTGCAGATCCAGAGTATCACTGTAACGAGTGGAGAATTCGGTTTCATCAGTTTCAGATGTAATAGCTGATTTCTGAGATGTTAAGTGGAGCCGGGCAAGGTTAAAGAATCGTTTCGGGAAAGATGAGGGTTGGGATTAGGATCGGAATCGCTCATTTCCCCTTTTTATCCAGGAGGAGAATCCAGTTGGCGTCTGCCTTCTTTAAGTTTCCTACCGAATCCTTGTTGAAGGTCTCCCTGATGCCTCTGCTGTATTGCAGTAGCAATCTGCCATCCACGATCTGAAAGGCGGCAGGGTCAATGCTCACCGTGCTCCCTTTGGAGACGCCATAAGCACAAAAGCCTCCGAATTGCGGAGCGTACTTTTCAGGGTTGGCATCGAAGGCCTCCTTGTGCGCGGCACTATTGAAATGGTAGATCACCCCGTCAAAGGTGGTCTGGAACTGGGATGACCCAAGAATTGGAGCGTTGTCCGTGAAATAGGCGACGGGATCGTAACCTTTGATCCCCAGACCGGTCCGATCGACATTCTCCAGAGACTTTGAAAATCCAAATTGTGCAGAGAGGATAAAAGCCATTGCCAAAAATACATGTAGTCGAAAACTGTGGGGGGCTTGCTTGGTCTGTTTGATTTGCATAAAATCCATGGGTTCATTTTGAAGTGATTTGTTTATGAGAGCTGGCGCTTATTCTGATTGAGCAACTTCCCATGGATTTTATTCCATAATTTTTTATCAGCGTTTCCCTAGATGGATTTATCATGGACAGAGTGCCACTGAGTTGAAAGAAGGGGCGCTGGATGAAATGGATTCATTCTGAATGCTATCTCTCCTTTTCCTGTCTCAACCTCCTATCCCATGTCTGGATTTTTTAAAACCGGCTACATCGTTCGTTTTGCCGGCTCTCGCGAAGAGGTAAGGGCGGCGCTCCGTCTGCGCTATGAAGTGTTTAATCTCGAACTGAACGAGGGGCTTGCCACCTCACATGCCGAGGGATTGGACGAGGATGAGTTTGATGCGGTTTGTGATCATCTCATCATTCAGGAATCATCCTCGGGGGCTGTCGTGGGAACTTACAGGATGCAAACCGGTGCCATGGCTGAACGCAATCTGGGGTTTTACAGCGCGAGGGAGTTTGATATGTCAATTTTTGAACCGCTGAGAGGGGAGATTGTGGAACTAGGCCGCGCCTGTGTTCACAAGGATCATCGCAGCATCGTCGTCATCAGCCTGCTCTGGAAGGAACTCGTCCGCTATGTCATGTCTCATCAGGGACGCTATATGATCGGTTGCAGTTCCCTCACCTCCCAGGATCCGGCACTTGGGAAGGCGATGTATCTTCGCTTCGAGAGGGAAAAATATCTCGTGGAGGAAGCCCTTCGCACTCTTCCTATGCCCGACTTTGCCTTGCCTGATGTCGAACCTCTCGCCGAGTCGCCTCCTCCGCCAAAACTCCTCCGCGCCTATCTCGGGGTCGGGGCAAAAATCTGCGCTCCTCCGGCAATAGATCGGGAATTCAAAACCATTGATTTCCTAACCATGATCGATTCTAGAAACAGTTCGCCGATCGCCACGGAGCGCTTCGTGGAGAGGCCTAAGAAAGAAGGGATTAGCAGTCCATGAGTTTCCCCGGATTTCTGCGTGGTTCCGCTCGTATATTTTCCCTTCTGGGAATCATTGTGACGGGGTTTCTTGCGTACCCGGCATTTTTAATCCGCTTCACCCAAACTACTCTCAGTGGAAAAATTGCCTGGATGCAATGGATGAGCCGCCGTTTTCTCCGACTGCTTGGAGGTCGCGTCTCCGTCCAGGGTAATCCTCCCGAGCGCGGCCTCGTGGTCTGCAATCATCTCGGCTATGTCGATATTCTGGTCATCGGCTCGGTGTGTCCGGCAATATTTGTTGCTAAGAACGATGTGAAGGGCTGGCCTCTCTTTGGCTGGCTCACCTCACTCGCTGGCACTCATTTTGTGCAGCGAGATTCACGACTCAAGGCGGCGCACCAGATCAAGGGGATTTCCTCGCTTCTAGCAGAGGGGTATCCTCTTGTTCTCTTCCCGGAAGGAACCAGCTCCGACGGGACGGGTGTGCTTCCGTTTCGCAGTTCACTGCTTCAGGCCGCCCTGTCCACAGGCAGTTCCATCACGCCCGCATCCGTTACTTATCGGTTGAAGGAAGGAGGAGCCATTGCCACCGGGATCGCCTACTGGGGGGAGATGACCTTCCTTCCTCATCTTCTGAGTCTTCTTTCAGGAAAGCCGTTTGTCGCTCTTCTGAATTTTGGGACGCCGTCTATGCCCGATCGCGGGCGAAAGGAGGCGGCGCTTCAACTCCACGCGCAGGTAGCTGCTTTGCTGGAAAATTCTAAACTGTGACTTTTACTCCGATGAGATTTCAGTAGTTCCCTAAATCAGTTTTTGCAGCTTCTCTTTGGAAACATTGTCTCCAGTGAGCACGAAGCATTTATTCCCTGAGGTCCAGGTGGCAAAGGCAAGTCCCTTGTCGACGTGCATCTGGGGAAGGGATGATTGAGATGCGTCAGCCAGTGCCGATTTATCGACCACAAAAAGGTGAGCAACCTGATTGTTTCCCAAATCGAAGCATATCAACGAAACCTTGTTTCCTCCAATATCGAAGCTCTGGCAACCGAATGAGGAAACCCCTTTCAATCCTTGAGGAAGGACAAAGTCACTGGGCGCGCCACGATCAGCGAGCCATTTCCTAAGCGATTGCGGATCAGAGCTCATTTTCTCAAGCGCAATTTTCCCCTGCTCCTTGATATCGAGTGCTTCTCTGGAGAAGGCAGCCACGGTCATTCTGCCGGAGCCGTGATGGAAGGATACGATTCCCACAAAGAGGACGATTGCTGCTGTCAGGGAGACAAGCATGCTGAGTGGTCGGTAGGGCTTGGATTGCTTCAACGCCAGCGGGGATGTTTTTCTCGCAAGGATGGCATCCCTCAATCCTGCTGGAGGAATCTCACTTTCAAGTGCCCCGACCATCTTTTGGTCAAAAGCAGATTGCCTCTCAAACCATGCCCCCAGATCGGTGTCGATCCGGGCGAGCTCCAAAGCCTCGGTAAAAAACGGATCCGCCTCATCCGCACTTCCTGTGCGGTATGCTTGCAAAATCAGTTTGGCTTCTTGTGTGGTCATTTAGGGTTCTCAGCGGTTTTTGGACAGCTTCTCCTGTTCATTAGAGGGGAACGGAAGGACATTTATTCCATGGAGTCGTGATATTTCCTCCACTCTTTGACGGAGAAGATCTTTCGCTCGGGAAAGCCGTGACATGACTGTTCCTATGGGGACATCCAGAATCGCGGCGATCTCCTTGTAGCTGTGCTGATTCAGATAAAAAAGCGTGAGGATGACCCGGTAGTGAGCTTCAAGATCATCAAGGGCACCAAGCAATTCGTTCCGTTCTGCATCGCGATGCACGGAACTCTCCACGGTAGGTTCAGGAAGATCCAGTTCCTCATCATCGAGTGAGAGCAACGGCTTATTCTTATGATACTTCGCCACGTATTCCCGGTAGAGGGTTGTGAAGAGCCACTGCCTGGCCTTTTCCGACTCTCGAATCTGATCCCCTTTTGCAGCAAAGATTGCAAATGCTTGCTGCACCAGATCGGAGGCATCCTCCGGCTTGTGAGAAAGCTTTAATCCAAAACGATAGAGATCGCCGTAGTATTCATCGACCACGAGTTGAAACCAGTCATTGTCCATCGGTAGAGTGAGACAAGAATGATGTGAGCCTTAAGGGTTGGAAACCGTTTTCTGTCACTTTCTGTCATATTGGGAAATGCCCGAAGGGATAGAGAACTTGTTTTTCTCACCGTCCATGTGTTTGCTTTCCAGCTGCCCATGAGTGACATTCCCCAACCGAGCGAACCTACCTCAGAAATCTCGAAGGCCTATGCCCCTGGTGAAGTCGAGCAGGCTTGGTATGATCGCTGGACAACTTCAGGTTGCTTTACCGCCGATCCAGACTCGACAGCTCCCGCCTACTCCCTCGTCATTCCTCCTCCCAATGTCACCGGCGTGCTGACACTCGGGCATGTCCTCAATAATACGCTGCAGGATATCCTCGCCCGCCGTGCTCGCCAGACCGGGCATGAAGTTCTCTGGCTCCCGGGCACTGATCATGCAGGTATTGCCACACAGACTGTCGTCGAACGCCAACTCCGCAAGGAAGAGAAAAAAACACGCCATGATCTGGGACGCGAAGCATTCCTTGCCAAGGTATGGGATTGGAAAGAGAAGCACGGAGGCATCATCATCAGGCAACTACAGAAGCTCGGGTGCTCCTGCGACTGGAGTCGAGAGCGCTTCACGATGGACGAGGGCTACGCGCGCAAGGTGCAGGAAGTCTTCATTGATCTCTACAAAAAGGGCCTCATCTACCGCGGCAAGCGGATGGTCAACTGGTGCCCCGTATCCCTCACGGCCCTTAGTGACGAGGAGGTCATTCCCAAAAAACAGAAAGGATACCTCTATCATTTCAAGCTGGAGGTCGTCGAAAGCCCCGGCACCTGGCTGGAAATCGCCACCACGCGTCCCGAGACGATTATGGGGGACACCGCCATCGCGGTGAATCCCAATGACATGCGCTACTCACATCTCATCGGCCAGCATGTACGCCGTCCCCTCCCCCTGGAATCGGAATATCTCCTACCGATCATCGGCGACGAGGCAGTCGATTTTGAATTCGGCACAGGTGTCCTGAAGGTTACGCCAGCCCATGACAAGGCCGATTACGAGATCGGCCTGCGTCATCAACTCCCCGTCATCGACATCATGAATTCCAATGGAACGCTCAATGACCTTGCGGGTGATGGCTTTGCGGGATTGGATCGATTCGAGGCTCGCGCGGAGGCTGTTGAACGACTGCGCGAACTGGGGCTGCTGACCAAGGAAGATCCGTACGAGAACAATGTCGGCTTCAGTGAACGAGCCGATGTCCCGGTGGAGCCTCGCCTGAGCGAACAATGGTTCCTGAAATACCCTAAGACCATCGAGGCCCGTTCTGCCGTGAAAAACGGCTTGATTCGCTTCTTCCCAGATCGCTGGGAAAAGGTCTACGACCACTGGCTCGAGAATATCCAGGACTGGTGCATCAGCCGCCAACTCTGGTGGGGCCACCGTATTCCTGTCTGGTATCCTCCGGAGGGAGATGAAGCTGGTATCCGTGTCCAATTGAAATCCCCGGAAAACGGTTGGACTCAAGACTCCGATGTTCTCGACACTTGGTTTTCCTCTTGGCTCTGGGCTCACGACACGATGGATGGAGCGACTCATGCCAAGTTCTATCCCACCAGCGTTTTGGTCACTGGTCCCGATATCATTTTCTTCTGGGTTGCCCGCATGATCATGGCAGGACTGGAATACACAGGGGAAATTCCCTTCAAGGATGTTTATTTCACCGGCATCATCCGCGACAAGTCGGGACGCAAGATGTCGAAGAGTCTTGGTAACTCGCCCGATCCGCTTGACCTCATCGCCAAATACGGGGCTGACGGTCTCCGTTTTGGCATCATCAGGGTGGCGCCGCAGGGACAGGATATCAAGTTTGACGAAAAGGTCGTCGAGGAGGGGCGCAACTTCGCCAACAAGCTCTGGAATGCCTGCCGCTTCCGCGAGATGCAGGGGACGAGTGAAGGCGCGCCGGATCTCAGCCAACACGAACTCCCCGCTATAGCCATCTATGTGCTGGCAAAATTCGACAGCATGCATGGGACTCTGCTGGAAGCTTACGCCAACTACCGTTTCCATGAAGTCGCGGGATTGCTTTATGATTTTTTCTGGGGAGATTATTGCGACTGGTTTGTCGAGGCGGCGAAGCCGATCCTCCATAGCGAGCAGAGCAGCGATGAAGCTGCCCGCCGTGCAATCCTCGCGACCATGGACTCCGTCCTCTCCGGCGTACTGAGACTCCTACACCCTCTAATGCCCCACATTACGGAAGAACTCTGGAAGCGAATGGGGTTTACTGCTCCCCTCTCCGACTCGGGTACGGGTGAACGGGTGGGTTTCCTCCTCTACACACAACCGCCGAAGGAAAAACTCCTGACCGGCATCAGTGAGAAAAAAGTCTCTGAGGCAACAATCTCGGTACCTCTTCTCTATGAAACCATCGGCATGGTTCGAAACCTTCGTGCAGAATTCAAAATGCCACCAAAGCAGGAAATCCGTTTGATTGTCTCAGGCCCGACGGCCGATGCCCTTCAACGAGACAAGTCGATTTTTGAGGCTCTTACCAAATCCCAGGTGGAAATAAACCCTCCGGAGCTTCCTCCATCGGGCACTCCAAGTGTGCTGACCGGTTTCGGCAGCATCTACCTCCCGCTTGAAGGACTCATCGATCTGGAAGCTGAAAAGAAGCGCCTCACTGCGGAAATCACCAAGGTCGATGCGGAATTAATCAAGGTGGATGGCAAACTCAATGATCCCTCCTTTGTGGAAAAGGTTCCCTCCAACGTGCTTGAGGAACACCGCCAACGCCGAGTCAAATGGAGCGAGAAGCTCGAAACTCTCCGCGCGTCACTGGCTGCCCTGGGTTAATTTTCCTTCAAGTTTAAGCGTTCCGGTTTCATCCTTCCACCATGTCCTCACTCGACCGCCTCTTCGTCTTCATCATGGCAGGTGGGAGTGGTGAGCGTTTCTGGCCGGCAAGTCGTTCCGTTACACCTAAACACCTCCTCAGACTTCTGGGAGAAGAGACTCTCCTCGAGCAGACTGTCCGCCGATTCGAGGGGATCGTCCCGTTGGAGCAGATCTTTATTCTGACCAACACAGTTCAGATCGACTCTACGATCGCTGCGATTCCCTTCCTGCCCAGGCAGAACATAATCGCCGAACCTGCCAAGCGCGATACGGCACCCGCCGCAGCTCTTGCAACAGGCCTCGCCCTGCGTCAACGCAAGGATGCCATTGTTGCTCTCTTCCCCGCCGATGCGATGATCCATGACACGGAAACCTTTCGACGGCAGCTTGCTGAGTCGGCAGATTTTGCAGCCGAACACCCGACGATCCTTACTTTCTCAATCACTCCCTCCTACGCCTCCACAGGCTTTGGTTATCTCCAACTCGGATCACCGCTGCCTTCCCAAGGCACCACAAGATTTGTGACCGTGCAACGCTTTGTCGAAAAACCCGATGTGGCCCGTGCTCAGGAATTTCTGAAAGGAAAACAGCATGGCTGGAATGCAGGCATGTTTCTCTGGCAGGGATCACTTTTTCTGGAAGAATGTGTAAGGCAGCAACCCGAGTTGGCTCATTTTATTGAGGCCCTCGGGAATACCCCGGATGTCGGTTCCTTTCTGAAAGAAACATTTCCCAATCTTCCCAAAATCTCCGTTGACTACGCGATCATGGAACATGCCTCCAGCGTTGCCGCGGCCATTGCAGAATACGACTGGGACGATGTCGGTTCCTGGGCGGCGCTTCCCGCTCATCTCGGCAAGGATGCCAACGAGAATACCCTGAAAGGCTCGGTAATCTCGCTTGATTCGTCACGGAACATTGTTGTGGCAGGGAAACGAACCGTGGCTCTCTGCGGCGTCAGTGATCTCGTCGTGGTGGAGACCGAAGATGCGATCCTTGTCTGTCACCGCGACGCCGTACAGCAGATCAAGAATTTACCTCTCCCGCCGGAACTAAAATAGGGCGGCAGGATAAATTTCCTACCAGCTGTAACGAAGTCCACCGTTATAGCCGAGTTCCTGATCAGTCCCCCAATACTGGTATTGGGCCCCGGCGTAGACGGCCCATTTTTCATTCACCGTGAGTTCCAATCCGGCCTCCACATTGACTGCATCCGCACCCCGGTTGACCCCGAAAACCGTGAGCGATCCCGGTTCCGGAACAGCCGCGAAGGAAGCATTGACCTGACGGTTCTGCGCCTGATTGGCAAGGAAGTCATGCTCCCACGAGGCAAAAGCCTTGGGGGTGAGAATGAGAGTCTTCGAGAGCCTGATGGGAGCCTCGATCTGAAAGCCGGGAGCAAGAATCATGGAGCTGGACTGGGCGGCATTGACCTGCAGATTCAGAGAGTTGGCTCCCGTCTCCGTGAATCCCTGTTGGAGTTGGTAGACATAGGAGAAAAGAAGACTTGGCGTAAAGACAAGTGGCCCCAACTTCTGCTCATAGCCAGCGTTGAGAGCGGCGACCAAGCCATCCGATTGCCACCGCCCACTGGCCTGACGGTTGATAAACCCAGCGGCGGGTGAACCAAAGTTGATCTGACGTGTCGAGCTGTACTGGAAGTCGCTGTAGCCCATCAATCCTACAAAACGGAAGTTGCCGGGATTGTATTTTTGGAGGAGGGCCATGTTGACGCTATTTGCGTAAAGGTTGGCGCTCGTGTACTCGAAGCCTCCCGCATGATCATATCCGTACCCCATTACCACGCCCGTCGTGAAATCCTTGGTCACGGCATACTCTACTCCGAGGATCGACTGAAAGATATTGTAGTTGAAATTTGCTAGACCGTCTCTGGCTCCGGTCATATTAGCCTGATTATTACCGACATCGGTGAAGACACTCCAGCGCTCGTCCTCCGGAAGCTTGATCTTTTTGCCACTCCAGGCGGCCCTCATGCAAGCCTGACGGAAGCTGTTGATCGATTCCATTGTGACGCTGATAATTGAGGCATATGGCTCGGCAAGGATCTGGTCGAGTGCCTGCTCGGTCTGCGCAGCGGTTGGCAAGAAGGCAAGAACCGTGATGACATTATTGAAGTCGGTATTGCTCGTGAGTTGGTTGTTGGCCACATGGTCGATCAGCCCCGAAGCGTTGTAGGCATTAATATTGAGAGGCTTTGAGGGATTGATATTGGATGCATAGACCTGCCCTGTGGCGGGGTTGATCGGCACTGAAGAAGCCTGGGGCGTACTAGCGACCGTATTGGTGCCACCACCTGTACTACCTGATACCACCGAAGTGGTCGGAGGATTCGTTGACCCCGGAGTGCCGGATGCCACGGAATTAGGAGGGGCATTTGTGGTGATTGGAAGTCCGTTTGGATAATAGTTTCCACCAGTAATATTGGTCTGAGTATTCAACCAGAAGCGGACAGAAAGACTGTAAACATCCGTTCCAATCCCAAGGGTATAGGTAATATTTGGTGCGCCGGTCACCGTGTAGCTCGTCGGCTCTTGGCGTCCGCTTTGAAACTGGGCAGTGGGATTGCCATTTAAGAAATTGTTCTGAACACCGAAAAATGATGTCGGAATCCCTTGGCTGGTGTTGATAAAGCTGAAAACCACGCTGAATTGAGACGATTGGGCTGCTGGATAGACAATCGAAAAGACATCCATTTTTTGACCAGCAGCCCCGGCATCAACCTCAAAAGTGATCGGATTTCCATTGGCGGAAAAAAGTGAGCCGTATCCCGTCACCGAGGCATTGCCAATCGTGTTGAAGCCACCGGGAGAAAAGGGAGAAACTAGACCAACTGAACCCGGAATAACCTGTGCAAAGAGGGAGTGGCTAAGGAGTCCCAACGCAAGCGGAAGGATCAAGAATCGGGTGGGGGCTTTATTCATGCAGAGATTTTACCGAGAGGAGTGAGGCGAGGTAACTCCTGCTGAATTCATTGCAGGCGTGCGTCCTTGAGACAGAGTCTACCTGGCGGTTCATCACGATAGACAAGCTTGGCATTAGAAATTATTACCCAATGTCATATTTTCTTCCTTCGGAGTGAGAATGCCAGAAGAACAAGGCCTCCAAACCCGAAGAGAGCCCAGGTCGATGGCTCAGGAACGCTTCCGACCACCATGCTGTTCACCCCGATCACATTGCCCGCGCCACTCTGCGTTGCTTGGATTGAAAAAAGATCACTGGCTCCTTGGAGAGTAGCGGTACGACTCCAGGAACCACTTCCCGACAAGGAGACGGTATATTCTGTAGCCGAGATCCGGGTGAAGTTGTAAGTGAGCAGGGCACCGGATGTGGCAGTCACCCCAGTATCCACATTCCCAGTTCCGTCATTGAAGAGCCAATGACTTCCGGAAGATGAGGGGTTGTAAAACAGATTGTAGGTATCGGCACCTATGGTGCCGAGAATTAGCCTGTATTCACCCCCGGAGGAGTTGATTCCATTGTACCCAAATTGATAGGAGAGATAATAATCCGTGTCGCTGGTAACTTGCCTTGCCGCTGTGGAAACGTCACCGGAATTGGTGGTGGCCATCACTCCGAAAGAGGAACTTCCCGCGGGAGAATTAGTGATGCGTGTCACGCCACTGCTAATCCAATCTCCAAGAGCAACACTTGTTGCCCCACTTAGGCCATTGTAATCCTGTCCGTATACATAGGGAGAGTTTGTGGCATTGTCCGTGCCGAAAACAAATTGGGCCTGCAGAGATCCCGCCACCACCAGGAAGCAGACTGGGATCAAATGGCAAACCGATGAAAAGGATATTTTCATGTTCGAGAGGGGTTAAATAAAGAATTATTATTCCACTTTATTTTGTCAAGAAAAAGAGAGGAGGAAAGCGGCTAATCCCTCATTGTAAGGTTCTTCTCTTTTATCGCTTGGGAAGGCGACGGAAGATGACAATAAGTCCCGCCATTCCTGCCAGCAGAACGCCCAGAAGGATCAGGCATTTCTGAAAAATATCGTCGATGGTCGCCCTGGTTTTGGCATGGGTTTCGTTGACAAGTTGCAGGGCGGGCATCTTCCCCTGTTCATCGGCTGTCAGCATAGAGTTGAGTTGTTTTAATGTCCCATTGAGTTCGCGGGAGGCATCCACAAACTGCCCCAAGGCCGCCGTGGTCTTGTCGGGAGTCCAAGGCTGATCGGTCGGATGCTCATTGCTCGCCTTTTGGATGCGTTCCAGTGATTCCGCCAGCGACTTGGTATCTGCCAGAGTCGTCTGAAGTCCCGGAAGCAGTCCCTGGATCGTGGAAGCATTGGTCTGAAGTGTGGCTGAGAGCGTGCCGGGAAGCTTTTCAAGCGCCGAGGAAGCTGCATCAGCACTCTGTGTGAGGGAGATGATCGAGGGTGATGCACCGGTCTGTGCGATCGTCAGTGAAGTCTGCATCGTGAGAATGCGGGAGAGGCGCTCGATATAGAACATCATCCTCTCTCCGTACTGGAAGGCATCATCGACCCTTCCGAGAGCGTGACGCAGGTCTCCCAGAACAGGAAAAGCACCCTTCCATTGATCTTTTGCCCCGCGCACGGTGGCCAGATCACGCAATCTGATATCCGCGACATAGCAGGATTTCGGATGCTCCTTTTTCCATGCTTCTATCGCCGAGGAGAGCTGCTCCCTTTTGAGCGGCGAGAGAGCGCCGGAGAGAATCGCATCCATGTCCTTCTTCATCTGCCGGTGGGCTGCAATCAGCGGCTTCCCAGCAGGGCCGAACACCTCCGGCACCCAGTAGTTCCGAACCACCCAGTCTGAGAGATTGATGAAAACAGCCATATCGAGAAGGCTGGCTGCCGTTTCCCGTTCGGCAGCAATTTCCATGGAGGCAGCCGAAAAAAGAACCTTCCACTGCTCGGCAGCCGAGCGCTTCAGCGGGGTGGTCTCAGTGCGGAGATATTCATCGAGTGCCTGCCAGATCGCCATCGTGTAACGGTCAGAGAAATCCATCATCTCCTGCTGGAGGAGGGATGATCTGGGATATGTTTTCTTGATTGCGGAGAGATCACCTCCTTCAAAAATCTCAGGCCGGTTTCCCTGCCGATGGGAAAACATATCGAAGGCCAGAACGCTCATCATCATGCCTCCCATAATGATCAGAAAGAGAATGCCGGTCGGCACCAGGTGAACTAAGCCAGATTTTCGCATGTAAGGAGCAAAGCAGCATGAGGGGCGTTTGACAAACAGACACCGTGGGGCAATCTCTCTTTAACCCCATGAAAACACTGCTTTTTCTCATCATTGCGCTCATCGTCTTAAGCGGCTGCTCCTCGACTAACTACCTGAGCTACTCCGGCACCGGCATCCAGCAAGGCAGGGGGGGGCCTATCAGTCGCTGCATGGGATCGACCTCTGGCAGGAGGGAGCTCCCAACCGTCCCTTCGAAGTGATAGGAGTCATCACCGACAGCCGACCCGTCGGCCCTTGGACCATGGGACCGCGAGCCGCGACAGTCGCTAATCTGGCAAGAGAACATGGTGGCCAGGGGGTGATTCAGCAGTCCGATGTACGGGAATTCGTCGGATACAGCACAACCCAGAACGCCAACTGGAATCAATATCAGTCTAATAACGGAAATTGCCGGAACCGTAATTCCTATGGCTACGGCTATGGGAATGCCACTGCCAATTCAACCACGACTCCGCTATACAACGCCCACGCGCGGTATCTCGTGATCCGCTACCGTTGATGGCTTGGTGGACAACCAGAACGCAAAAGGCGTTTCCAACTCAATATCCCTCGAAGAGGCTCTTGGAATTGGCGTTCGGATCGTGAATTTTTGGCAATCCCAGTTTCTGTCCACTGAGAATCTCCCACTGCTTCTTCTGTTTTGGAGTCAGCACGGCCAGCATCTTCTTCGAGGAATTCTGCTGGTTGCGGTGGAGATTGATATCCTTACTGAAGTTAGAAATCTTCCCATTATTAAACTGCGTGGTGATCGCTGATGCAGTGGACTGATTGTTCTTCTCGATCACTGCAAGCGAAGCCTGTTGCTGGGGTGAAAGGCCAAGCAGTTTCTGCTCAGAGACGGAGGTCAAGAGCGTGCCACCGAGCATCTGGCGCTCGATCTGACGGAGTCGATCCTGCTGGGAGGGGCTCAGGACATCGATTGCTCGGCTGTTAAACTGCCTGCGGAGATCCTGAAGATCCCAGTTTGCACGCAGGGCGGCGTCCTGATCGGCCATCCCGATGGCCGTGATCTGATGGGCCCGCTTTTTGTATTCGGAACGAAGGGAGTCCAGCAGGGCACATTGAAGTGAGGAAAGCTTCAAATCAGCGCGCACCGGTTCCAGACCAAGCAGAACAGGCACGGAGGCGGGGCTGTCGGTATTTTTTGCCGAGAGCATCGGCAGGGTCAGCAGGAGAACTGCAAAGAGGAGGAAGGGTGCGCGTTTCATTAAAGTAATCTATGACTTAATCGGCTAGGAAGCCTTTGAAATAATGTCTTCCAGTTTGACGATGTCCTCGCCGAACTTGCGGATGCCCTCAGCTAACTTGTCGGTAGCCATGGCATCCTCGTTGAGTGCCCAGCGGAAGCTCTTCTCATCAACGGGAACCTTCTTGATGTCGAGCGTGTTGGCATTTACAGGATCAAGGACGCGTGCCAACGGTTCCATCGACTCTTCCAGTTTGGCAAGGAGGTCGGGACTGATGGTGAGCAGGTCGCATCCCGCGAGGGCAACGATTTCTCCCGTGTTGCGGAAGCTGGCCCCCATGACCTGGGTGTGATGACCGAATTTCTTAAAGTAGTTGTAGATCCCATGGACGGACTGGACACCGGGATCCTCAAGACCGAAATATTCCTTGCCGGTCTTTGTCTTGTAGTAATCGTAGATTCTGCCCACGAAAGGGGAAATGAGGCGAATTCCTCCCTCTGCGCAAGCGACAGCCTGAACTAGCGAAAAAAGGAGGGTCAGGTTGCAATTGATCCCCTCTTTTTGAAGGATCTCGGCGGCACGAATACCCTCCCATGTGGAAGCGATTTTGATGAGGATGCGTTCTCGGCCAATGCCGGCCTTCTCGTAGAGTCCGATCAGGTAACGGGCTTTTTTGAGTGTTCCCTCGGTGTCAAAGGAGAGGCGTGCATCGACTTCGGTGCTCACACGACCCGGAACAATCTTGAGGATTTCAAGACCAAAGTGGATGAGCGTGTCATCAATGATCTTGTGAAGAAGGGCAGAGCCACTCAGTGAGTACCCGCTGTTGTCCGCGATTGCCTTGTCGAGAAGTGTGCGGTATTCCGGTTGAAGAACGGCCTTGAGAATCAGCGAAGGATTCGTTGTGGCATCCTGCGGTGTGAATTTCCGGATGGATTCAAAATCACCCGTGTCGGCGACAACGGTAGTGAACTGCTTAAGGGCCTGAAGTTGATTTACGCTCATGGTTGAAGTCTTGGATCGAGTTGGGTTGGAATGCAATTCTGGAATTCGGCAACAGAGGATCAGAATCCCGTCAGAGTGCCTGTTCGCGGTGAGTGCTATGAAGATGGATCGTCTTGGTCTCTAAATCGTGTACGGCCTTGATATAGCGAACCGTCCGACTGCGGGAACGCATCACGATAGAGTGGGTAATCGCTGTTTTACCGATTAATTTTACCCCTGGTAACATCGGGCTATCACTGATTCCTGTGGCACAGAAGATGGCATTTTCTCCATGTACGAGATCATCGGTGTGATAGACACGATCAAGATCCTCCTGTGTATGAGTCTTGAGCAGATCCGTCCGTTCCTCTTCATCCCGGGGCCACATTCTCAGAAGAATATCGCCTCCCAGAGCCTTAAGAGCAGCCGCAGTCAAAATACCTTCAGGTGCCCCGCCACGACCGACATAGAGGTCAATACCGGAATCATGCAGGGAAGGAGCAACTGCCGCGGTAATGTCTCCATCGGCAATCAAGCGCAGGGAAGCACCCACCTTGCGGGTGGCTTCGACATAGATCTGGTTGCGGGGACGATCAAGAACACAGACGACAAGCTCGCCGATTCTCTTCCCAAGTGCATCAGCAGCAAGTTGAAGGGTTCTTTCAAATTTGAGATCAAGGGTGATTGGAGGAATCATGCCGCTACGGATGCAGCGGGCAATGCGGCCGCCGTAGGAAAGCTTCTCCACATAAAAGCTTGGGATATTCACCATGCTCCGCTCCCGATCCTCAGGGACCAGCACCGCTGCCATGACCGAGATGGAATTGGGCATCCCCTTGGAGATGTTGCTCGTGCCGTCAATGGGATCGAGGGCGATATCGAAACGCGGGTGATCCTTTCCCCATCGTCCGAGCTTATCACCAAGAAATATCCCCGGAGCGTTATCCTTGATTCCCTCACCGATCACCACCTCGCCGCGAATGTCGACGAGATCAAACATTCCCTGAATCGCATCACAGGCAGCGGCATCAGCCGCTTCCTTGTCTCCCCTCCCCATCCAGTGCATGGAGTGTAGGGCTGCATTTTCAGTGGCACGGACGAACTCAAATTCGACCATCCGTTCTAGATCTTTTTGCATCGGTATTTTGTGAAGGGGGAGATTGGGGGGATGACGCACTTAACAAGTGCAGACCTTGCTGTCAACGAATACAGGCAGCGATGAAATCACGGAAAAGCGGATGGGGTGAATCGGGCTTGCTCAAGAACTCCGGATGGAATTGAACTGCGATAAACCAAGGATGATCCTGTATCTCGATGATCTCCACTAGCGCACCGTCAGGAGATGTCCCTGAAATAATGAATCCCTTGGCCTCCATCTGCTCTCGGTACTCGCTGTTGAATTCGTAGCGATGTCTGTGGCGTTCCGCGATCTCCGTGTGACTGTAAATCTGATGGGCGAGCGAACCGGGTTTGAGGACGGTGGGCCAGGAACCGAGACGCATCGAACCCCCCTTATCCGACACCTTTTTCTGTTCGTCAAGGAGAGCAATGATGGGATGGGGCGTTGCCGGTTCGAATTCGGTGCTGTTTGCCCCTGCCAAACCGCAGACATTACGGGCAAATTCAATGGAGGCGATCTGCATTCCAAGGCAAAGACCAAGAAAGGGGATTTTCTTTTCCCTTGCATACCTCGCAGCTGCGATTTTCCCCTCCGTACCACGATCCCCGAATCCCCCCGGCACAAGAATCCCATCCACGCCGGAGAGGTACTTCTCGGCCCCCTCCGCCTCGATCTCCTCCGCATCGACGATCTGAAGATCGACGCCGCAATCATTGGCACCTCCCGCATGACAGAGTGCCTCATAGATACTTTTGTAGGCATCCTGGAGCTCCACATATTTTCCGACAACGGCAACCGTGACGCGGCGCGAAGGATCAATGATAGAAGTCACGATTTTCTTCCACTCGCTCATATCGGCACGAGGGGTATTGAGCCCTAACAGCATACAGACTTTCTCATCCAAACCCTCAGCCTGAAGCATCAGCGGAAATTCATAGATCGAATGGTCCACATCGATGGCCTCGATCACGGCATCAACGGGTACATTGCAGTAGAGGGAAAGTTTTTCCCTTACCTCAAGCTCCAACGATTTCTCCGTCCTGCAAATCAGTACCTGTGGCTGCAGACCGATCTCACGAAGCTTGGCCACACTCTGCTGGGTCGGTTTGGTTTTGAGTTCACCAGCGGCCTTAATGAAGGGAACGAGTGTGACATGAAGAATAATCGCATTCTGCGGTCCCACCTGGAGGATAAACTGACGAATCGCCTCCAGGAAGGGCAGCCCTTCGATATCCCCCGTGGTACCCCCAATTTCGGTGATGAGCACATCGGCATTACCCACATGTTCAAAGCTGCGTATGCGCCGCTTGATCTCATCGGTGATATGAGGAATGACCTGTACCGTCTTGCCGAGATAATCCCCACGGCGTTCGTTGGAGAGCACCGTTTCATAGACCTGCCCGCTGGTAAGATTGTTCTCCCGCGTCAGGACGCATCGAGTGAATCGCTCATAATGCCCAAGATCCAGATCCGTCTCGGCACCATCGGCCAGCACATAGACCTCTCCATGCTGGAGAGGATTCATCGTGCCTGGATCGACATTCAGATAAGGATCAAGCTTCTGGAGCGTCACCCTCAGCCCTCGTCGTTCCAGAAGAGTTCCAAGAGAAGCAGCAGCCAACCCCTTCCCGAGCGAACTGACCACGCCACCCGTCACGAAAATGTACTTCATGGATCGGCATGATAGCGGCGCGAAAAAGAAAATCCAGCTCCGCAGTGATTCTGGAGAAAGTTTTCTTGAAAAGAGGGTTAAAAACTCACACCCAATGCCCGGGAGAAGCAAATCCTGCGCCGTTCATTCTCTTCGTCACTGAGGACGGATACCATCGCCCCAGGAGTGATTTCGGGTAGCTCAATCCAGGAGCGGCAACCACCGAATCTCTGCTCCATCGGCAAAAGAACAGGGGGTTCCAGGCGATAAATCCTGACAAACGCGACATGGATGCCAAGGGGACTCTCACCCCCCTGTCCCGTGTCATAGGCAAACCGCTCTTCAATAACCGATTCATGAAGCACATGAAGATCCGCAAGCCGCCTGACGAGTTTCAGATCATTAACTCGACCGCTCCATTCGACAGTTGCCGTATAACTGACCACCACGGAATGTTCAGACTGCTCCGGCAGGACGCAATCGCTGGATCGTACCTTTTCGATCTGGGCGTGATACCATGTCGGGAAAAGATAAAATTCGTTGTGCTCAAATCCAAAACCTTGCCCTCCTTCTGCAATCCCCCCCTTGCGCAAGAGAATACTTTGCTCCCCGTTGCCGAGAGCTTCACACACAAGTGCCCATTCTTTGAATGCAATCGCCATACCCGATCCAATACTCCCTATCAGTCCCTGTCTCAAAGTAATTTTAGTCCATTGGGTTTGGATGCTTGGCATGAGCACGCTTCGCCCGCAAGAATTGCCCCGCATGCTTCATTGTTTCGATCTTCATCTTCATACCTATTACTCCTCGGATGGTTGCGCCTCTCCCGAGGCGATGATCGCTGCTGCAAAGAAGCGCGGACTCAGCGGAATTGCTGTCACCGATCACAATACCTGTGATGCGGTGAAGCATCTCCAGCTCGCGGGTCTCATCCGTGAGGATGGTGCGGCGGTAAACGGATTTTTGATCATACCGGGGGTCGAGATATCGACGGCAGACGGGCATCTACTCTGTCTGGGAACCACTCTCCCCGACATGAAGGGATCTCCCGCCATCGAAGTGGTAGCAGCTATCCACGAACGCGGTGGCATCGCCATCGCTCCCCATCCTTTCGACTCATTCCGTGCTGGGATTCGTGAAGAAGTCCTTGATCAACTCTCCTTGGATGCTCTGGAAACCTTCAATGCCGCGGTCACGATGAAAAGCTTCAATGAAAAGGCCGCAGAGTATGCTGCTCGTCGAGGTATCGCCGCCACCTCCTCAAGCGATGCCCACCATGCCTCCGCAGCCGGCCTCTGCTCGACTGCCTACGAGCTTCCGGAACTTTCGCTTAAGGCACTTCTTGCCGCGGTTCCACACGGGGGAAAGCGCACGGAAAACTACCTCTCCTTTGCCGAGTCGATGAAAAAAAACTGCGGGAATTGGTTCCGGTTTTTTAATCCGGCGCCCAAGCCGCTTGCTTAGCTGCCCGGTTGGTCTGCTTCTCTCCTGTCCGTCACCTTTAGTCTCACCACTTCCATTTTTCATGATCGAAAAACATCTCCTTCAAATCACCCGGGAACTTGGCGTTACCGCCCGTCAGGTTGCCGCAACCGCTGTGCTACTTGAAGAAGGGGCGACTGTCCCTTTTATCGCCCGTTATCGTAAGGAGCGTACCGGTGAACTCGACGAGGTGAAGATCACCGCGATCCGCGACCGTATCGAGCAGTTGGAAGCTCTCGATAAACGCCGGGAGACGATCATCGGTTCACTCGCAGATCGCAAACTTCTAACCGCCGAACTGGAAGTCAAAGTCGGGATGGCTGAAACGCTGGCTGCACTGGAAGATATCTACCTTCCCTTCAAACCACGCAAACGCACCCGAGCCACCATTGCGAAAGAACTGGGGCTGGAACCCCTGGCTGATCTTCTCTGGACGCAGGATCCGGCAATCGACCCCGAGGCGGAGGCGGCTCCCTTTGTCGGCAACTCCATTGAAGTTGATGCCAAAAAATCCAGCGTTGAAACCGTGCCTCAGGTTCTGGCCGGAGCACGCGACATCATCGCCGAAAGAATCAACGACGATGCAGTCGCTCGCGCACAGCTTCGAGGTCTCTATCTGAACAAAGGAGTCATCAAATCAACCGTCATCTCCGGCAAGGAAGAAGAAGGCGCCAAGTTCAAAGATTACTTCGACTGGAGCGAACCCGCCTCAACCGCCCCTTCGCACCGCATTCTAGCCATGAGGCGCGGCGAGACGGAGGGATTCCTCTATTTCCGACTGACACCGCCGGAGAATGAAGCCCTCGGCAGTCTCTACATGCTCTTTGTCAAAGGCGACTCCCGTGCCTCTGAGCAGGTCCGTCTTGCTTGTGATGACTGCCTGAAGCGACTCCTCGGATTTGCGATGGAAGTGGAAGCTCGAGGCTTTTACAAAAAACAAGCGGACGAGGAGGCAATCCGAGTCTTTGCCGATAACCTACGCGAACTGCTGCTCGCCTCTCCACTGGGACAAAAAATCACCCTGGGCATCGATCCCGGTTTCCGCACCGGCTGCAAGGTCGTTCTTCTGGACCGTCAAGGTAAACTCCTCGCCAATGAAGTCATCTATCCCGGAAAGGGACGCAACGACGAACTGGAAGCTGCCGAGGCGATTCTCAACATGGTGCGACTTCACAAGGTCGAGGCTATCGCCATCGGCAACGGCACTGCATCACGCGAAACGGAAGCCTTCATCAAAAAACTCGGGCTTCCCTCCTCCATTTCCATCGTGGTTGTCAGCGAAAGCGGAGCCTCCATCTACTCTGCGAGCGAAGTGGCTCGTGAGGAATTCCCCGACCTCGATCTCACCGTGCGGGGAGCCATCTCCATCGGACGCCGCCTCATGGATCCCATGGCAGAGTTGGTAAAGCTCGATCCAAAGTCCATTGGGGTTGGTCAATACCAGCACGATGTGGATCAGGCAGCTCTCAAGCGATCTCTGGACGATATAATCGTCTCCTGTGTGAACCGTGTCGGGGTAGAACTCAATACTGCCTCCCGTCATCTCCTCTCCTATGTCTCAGGGTTGAACTCCCGCACCGCGGCAAGCCTCGTCGCCCATCGCGATACCAGCGGCCCATTCAAGTCGCGCGCCGAACTACTCAAAGTCGCAGGCCTTGGGCCGAAAGCCTTTGAACAAGCTGCCGGATTTCTACGCATCCGCGGTGGTGCCCATCCACTGGATGCAAGCGCCGTCCATCCTGAACGCTACGCCATCGTGGATCGCATGGCCTCCGATCTTGGCTGCACTGTCTCGGACTTGCTCAAAGACTCTGCAAAGCGTACCGCGATCAAGCTTGATACTTATGTCACTCCAGAAGTCGGATTGCCAACGCTCAAGGACATTGTGGCCGAACTTGCCAAACCGGGACGCGATCCACGCGAGCAGTTTGAGGCCTTCAGTTTTGCCGAAGGGGTTGAGAAAATGGAAGATCTTCAACCAGGCCTAAAACTCCCCGGAATTGTGACCAATGTCACCGCATTCGGTGCCTTCGTGGATATAGGGGTACATCAGGACGGGCTTGTTCATGTCAGCCAAATCAGCGATGAGTTCGTGAAGAATCCAGCCGATTTTCTGAAAGTCGGACAGCGTGTGCAGGCAACCGTCATGGAAGTGGATCTTTCACGCAAACGCATTGCTCTCTCACTCAAAACAAAAGTCGATCTCACACCCCGCCAACCCAAAGGCGCCTCCGGTTCTGATCGGGGCAACGGCGACATGAGCCGCTACTTGCGGAAGGACTCCGGAAAACCTGGCACCGGTGGAGGGGACTGGTTTTCCATGGCCCAGCAGAAGAAATTTTAGAAGGAGAGTGGCCCGGTCCACCTCTCCAACTTAGACCTCCAATCTGGAGCTAGGGTGATCTGAAGAAGATTATGGTTGATATGAGCCAACTCTGGCAGATTCGGTCGTGTAGCAAAAGCGAACATCATCGCAGAGTCGGGTATGATCGACATGCGGAATTTTCCCGGAAAATCGTGTGTTATCAGGTATTCTAAGGAAACAGAATCCCCAGCATAGGCATTGATTTTTTTAGATACGAATCCGGCAAGCCCGGCCTCGGGATTCGGATAACGAATGGCAGGAATTCCCCGGTTTGCCAGGAGAAGATCCATCCGGGATCCTTCCATGCATCCGACACGGAAACGCGAGATATCATCAAAGCGTACCAGACCGCTCTGGATCTGTGCCGTGGTGATGGAAGATGCGACCGTGCCGGTAAAGAGTGCTATAAGCAGTACACCGACCAGCATCCAAAAGAAGGTGATGATCCGACCTGCTGCTGAAAGAGGGGTCTTATCACCGTATCCCACGGTCGTCATGGTGACTGCCGAGAACCAGAGCGCGGAACCAAAGCCTTCAGCAGAAGGGCCACCAAAATGCCCCTGTTGATACTTCCTCTCGATAAGAACCAAAAGAAAACTGAACGCTACCATCCCTAGATTCATCATGAAAAGTATCAGCAATACTTCCTTATTCCAAACATAGGAGCAGAGCGATTTCATCGTCTCCAAAAAAGACTTATGAAGTGTTACCACGGCCCCGTGACTGAAGAGATATGGTTGCGTGAATTCAACATCCTTAGTCCTTTCACTGGAAATGGCACTAACCGGGGTAAGATCACAGATGCCATCATGAAGTTTTTGATAGATCTCGGGAAGCGGCACTTCGACATAATCATAGGCGACGCCTAGTTGTCCGGCAATTTTTTCCCAGAGATCGATACTCAGACCGCTCCATGCACCATCCTGGTCCTTGAATGAGTAGGGAGGGCGGTCATAGACGGCAACTTTCAGCCTTCTAACAGTCGCTGACGGAGAAGTTGTCGGAGATTCAGCAAGGACTGAAGAATGCCAACAACAGCAGAAGAGCCCCAGAAGAAACAGCAAACGAAACTTATTCATGCCTCTCTCAGTATCAGGTGGAGAAAATGGAGCGATACCATTTTTCCAGACGGACAGGTCGCTGATGACACTTGATTATAAAACATTTCTGGGACACTGATTTCCCATGCAGAAAGCACCCCTTCCCATTGTAGCCATTGCAGCCATTGCAGCATTCACCCTCTTTTTCCTCACCCCCAATCTCTCCAATGTCCGCGTGACCGCCGGATATGCCAGCTACATCTATTCCAAGCCGATCTTCGGGAGAGGGGAGTTCAAGCAGGTAATTTTCGGGCCAGCCTCCACGGGACTTCGCTGGCGGCTTTTCGGACAAGCGGTCTCGATCACACCTTTTACCTATTCGGAGGCGTTTGACGCAGACAGATCTATCCTCGCCAAGGATAAACTCCCACTGTCCAGTCAAGCTCATATCGTTTGGAGGCTCAAACCCGATGAAATATCGGTGCGCCGCTTCATGGAGGAATTCGGAGGTTGGGAAAATACGGGCGATCCCGACCGGATCGCCAAACAGGCCTATACTCAATTTATTTGCGAACCCTTCCGTACCATCACGCGTTCAGTGGTAGCTCAGTACAACGGCCTAGATGTCAATGAATTCCTTCCCCAGATTTCTCACGAAATTGAAAAACAGGTTCGGGATCTCCTGAAAAACACCCCCTTTGAAGTCATGTCCGTCGTCATGGGAAATGCATCCCCCCCACAGCAAGTCATCGTGGCCATTGCAGGCAAGGTCGCCCTGAATCAGACACTGGAACAAAAAGCTGTTGAGGAGCAAATCGCTGAAAAAAATGTTCTTATCGAGCGTAAAAATGGCGAAGCCGCTGGAGCGCGAGCCTCGGCGCAAGCCATCGAACAAGCCAAAGCAATCTCCGTGATTACCTCCGTGCTTAACCCCCTCTATATCCAATATCTCCAGGCGGAGAACATTAAGGGTGCAGACCGTGTCTTTGTTCCGCTCAATAATCCTCCGCAGCTCGTCATGCCGATCAGAGAGAAAAAGTGATGGGCACTAGGCCCATATTTGAAAACACGGCGTCATCCACCGGACACACGATGAGTCCCTCTAAAAAATCTAAGCAAAGAAAGAAAGTACTTCCGATCAAAAACACGGCACGCAAAAAAGGTAAAAAAGCTCCCGCTCCGACACCTGTTAACACCATTCGCAAAGTACCATGGAAGGAGATTTTACTGGGAAGCGAGGAAGATGAGTGGCTGACTGGCAGGATTTAGCGACTCCATCGCTCACTGTGAAATATCGGGGCGACAGGATTCGAACCTGCGACTTCTTGGTCCCAAACCAAGCGCTCTACCAAGCTGAGCTACGCCCCGGAATCGATAATCCTAGTCGCAAAATGCCGTGTCAGGCAAGAAGCGTCTGGAGAATAGATGCTCTTTTCTAAGCCGCCTAGGCAAGTAGGGCTGAAAGAATATCTTCAATAGGAATGCTAGCAATAACGGATGCCCGGTCGCTGATGGCGAAGGGGAGAACCAATTTTCCGCCGTGCAACATAGAGCCACAACTATAGACGACATTGGGAACATATCCCTCGCGTTCGTTGCCTTCAGGAGACAGCAGCGGTTCCCTTAGGCGTCCAATCACCTTGGTGGGATCATTCAAATCCAGCAGCGCAGCTCCGATACAATATTTACGCATCGGACCAACCCCGTGCGTGATGACCAACCACCCCTTCTCGGTTTCGATGGGAGAACCGCAATTGCCGATCTTCACCGACTCCCACATTTCCGCAGGGCGCAGAATTACCTGCGGATCACTCCAGTAATGGGGACTGTCTGAAAACATGATAAAAAGATTCTCGTCATCCTGCCTAGAGAGCATCGCGTAACGCCCATTAATCCGACGGGGGAAGAACGCCATTCCCTTGTTCTGCATGGCACTTCCATTAAGCGTCAGGATACGGAAGTGAAGGAAATCTTTTGTCTCGATGAGCTGGGGAAGAATGGAACGCCCATTGTAAGCCGTGTAAGTGGCATAATAGATGACCTTTCCATCATCCCCAATGAAGCGGACAAAACGGGCATCCTCAATCCCGTTGCTCTCATTCGTTGAAACGGGAAAAATAATCCGTTCGCTCATCGCCAGTTTCTCCGAAAAAAGAAGTTCGTAGTTTGAATTGGCCAGCCACTTGACGCTCTCCAACGTCCGCAGCATTTCGTGGTTTGCCGGTTGCTGCTCGCGCAGGATCGTGGCGATGCTCTGGTTCAAATCAGCAAGTGCAAAGTCATCCGCAAGATGCCCCATGACAGCACCAACATACGATTCTTCCAGTCCCATTTCCGAAAGTTTCATGATGAAGAGTTGCTTCTGATAGCTGGGGTTAGGAACCACTTCCGGAAGGGTCACAAAACGGGAGACAGGATCGAAAGAAATTCCTCCCTCAGCGGCAACCACACCTGAGCGGAATTCAATGGAGGAAATATGGCCCTCCCCGGTCGCACGCAGACTCAATACAAACCTGAGGGATCCTTCCGGAAGATTGCTCTGATCCGGATGGGGTACCATGGAGGGATTGAACAGCGCCGCAGACTCGAGGGCATACTCCCCGGAAAATAGCGCTCCGATCAGCAATTCCCTCTCGCGGGAAAGCTTTCGATGCGTGAACACATGATGCTTAACCCGTAAGAAATGTGCTTCCAGAACTGATTGGGTATCAAGATGCCGTGCGTCAAATTCCGCCAGTACCGCGGCGAGTTGCATTCTCACCTCTTCCTCGGTGAGTGCGAGTGCGCGACCGATGATCGTGGTGACACGGTGAGTCTCCGCCGGAATGATGGGACGGATAATGACACGCGCACTCTCCGGAAGAAGCGTCACCTCATGACGGCAAAGTTGGATGAGATTCATCATGGTTGATCAGGCAGCTATCGGTGCGGGAGGAATGAGATGCTCGGCACGGTTCATTTCGACGAGTGCAAGATGAAAGGCCAGCGATGATTCCGCCCCCTGATTTTCACTCACCCGGTCACAGTGCAATCCGTCACTGCAACCACCGGTACTGAAATCATATAGTGGCAGCCCCAGATCGTTGCGCCCCAGAAACCACTCAAAGGCCCGCCATGCCTCATGCGTCCAGGCAACATCTTCTGTCGCTGCAAAAGCCTCGTGGCAGGCTGAAATCATCGCTAGAGCCTCCAGTGGCTGCTGATCAAAATCGGCCCGCGCACCATCCTTTTTGTAAAATCCATTACTACCGATAGGGCGGAAACAGCCTGCCTGCGTTTTCTGAAGTGATGTCAGCCATCGAAGCGATTTCAAACCGATCGCAAGAGACCCCTCATCTCTCATGGACTGACCGCTCAGGATAAGTGCCTGACAGAACCTTGCATTATCGTAGGTGAGACTCGCCTCGAACCAAAGCCAGTCTTCCGTGGCATATTCCTCCCAGAGCATCAGGAGCCTTGAGACAAGGTGCCCACGCAGCAAACTTGTCTTTTTCTCCCCCGGAAACCGTCGCTGATATTCATGGATTCCCAAGAGGGCGAAATTCCAAGCCCTTGGCGAAGTGAATTCCGCCACCACGCCCAATCCTTTCATAAAAAGCTGTTCGCAGAGCCTTCGGTGCCCTTCGTCACCGGAACGCCCAACGCCTGTACCAAGGGCCCAGAGTGCACGCGCATGACTGTCCTCACTCCCGGCAACTTCAAGCCACTGCCGTCCATGACTCATGAAATTGCGGAATCGTCCACTTTCATAATCGAGTGCCGCCGCGAGGAAGGCGAGATAGTTGGTGGCATGACCGGCAAGACTCTCCTCGGGTGATTCCCCGCCCACCTCATCCAGCAGATTGCAGAGGATATAGGCCCTGGCATTGTCATCTGTGCAATAGCCCTCGTGAAAATTCGGCACATTGAAAATTGCATGCTGAAAAATGCCGGTTCCATCGCTCATCCGAATGATATGATCAAGACGCAGTGGAGGTAGCTCCGAAGGGCGACTACCAAGCGTCCACCCTGCAAAGGCCGCGCGGGGCATTGAAAATCCTGACTTCCTGTCGGCGCGAGCTTTTTGAAATGTCTGAAGATAGCGCCGAGCCACCGCCGGCCAGATCATCGTGCGTCCGATCGCATAAGCATCTCGACGAATTGCCTCCATGCGGGAGGGATCATGAAGGAGTCCAGATACTCCTTCGGCGATTGCCTTGGAATCGCGAAAGGGAACAAGCACGCCTCGCTCCTCCGAAAGCAATTCCTGAGCATGCCAGTAGGGTGTGGAGACCACGGCCTTCCCTGCTCCGAAAACATAGGCAAGCGTACCCGAAGTCACCTGCGCGGCGTTTAGGTAGGGGGAAGATAAATGTCAGTCGCTCCGATGAATTCCTTAAGATCCTCCGGGGAAACAAATCGGTTGTAGAAGATGACATGCTCCTTCACCCCGCAATCCCGGGCAAGCCGTTCGAGACTCAAGCGATAGCGTTCCCCCTCGGTCGCCAGCAGATGGGGGTGTGTCGCACCGAGCACCAGATAGACGACATTCGGGTGTCTTTGGACAATTTCGGGCAAAGCCTTGATCACATACTCAATTCCCTTGCCGGGAGAGATCAGGCCGAAGGTCAACAACACGCTTCGCCCCTCCACTCCAAACTCGGCCTTGTAAAACGAGGAGTCCATGAAAGGAAGATCAGGGATGCCATGAGGGATCACATCGATCTTTGCCTGAGAGACATCATAGACTTCACGAAGAATCTCTGCCCCATGTTGCGCCATCACCACCAGTCGGTCGCTGCAACGGGCCAGTTCAGTCATCACCTTGCGCTGTGCGGGACTGGGCTCCCGAAGGATGGTATGGAGCGTCGTCACCACCGGCATCCGTACCTCCTTGAGCAAGGCAAGCAGATGACTTCCTGCGGCCCCGCCGTAAATGCCAAATTCATGCTGCACGCAGAGCACATCGGCCCTGTTAAAATTCAGAAAATCAGCGGCCCGTCTGTAAGAGTCGAGATCTTTCTCCAGAAGCTCAAAGCGAACCCTTGATGAATAATCATAGCCCTCTTGGCGATCATTGACTGCGCCGACAAAGCAGTCCGCATCGGGAATCTCACGGGCGACAGACTCGCACAAATCGTGCGTAAAAGTCGCAATTCCGCAAAGCCTTGGCAAATAATCGCCCAGGAAGGCGATGCGCTGCGGTGGAGCGGAAGGACTCAGGAGCTGAAACCTAGTCCCAAAAAACACACTCCGCAACAAGCATTGTAATCAAAGAGATTCTACTGTCACCGCCGTCCCGTAGCATAGCACCTCCGTAGCAGATAGGTTGGCCCCTAGGTCTGAAGCATCGTAACGCACCCCAATGATTGCGTTAGCACCGAGTTGGGCAGCATGGAGAACCATCTGATCATAGGCGTGCTGGCGTCCCTGCTCACACATCTCCGTGTAGGCACCGATACGACCGCCGATGATGCTTTTCAGTCCACCCAGAATCCCCTGAGCGATAGTGGGCGATCTGACGATCAGACCACGCACCATTCCCTTATGAGCAATGATGCGATAGCCAGGAATATCGAAGGTCGTGGAGATAAGCATTGAGGGGGGATTATAGAAGTCGGGAATCGGAGAGCTATCAATCAGTCATTTCACTGGTGAGCATTCCCGCGTAACCCAAATTTTCAGGATCAATCTCATCAATCACGACATGGGTGTATTCTGGCTTTTTATTTAGCACCGTTTCCAGCGTGCGAGTAATCTCCGCAACGATCCGTGCTTTCTGCTCAGCAGTAACTCCGTTACGCAGGATTCGGACATTCACATAAGGCATAAAGAGAAGGATGGGAGATTACTCTGCTCTCTTCCCTGCATCGGCCTTCAGCCACTGCCAGAGACGCTCCAGCCCCTCAGCCACACGCAGCTTGGTCTTGGCGAGTTCCTCGGTGGTAAAGATTCCAGATGCGGGTTTCTCCGATGCATAGAGGTAATACTTGATCTTTGGCTCCGTGCCGGAGGGACGCACGGCAACTTTGAGCCCACCCTCAATTTCAAAAACGATCATTGCTTCCTTAGGAATCAATACGCCTTCGGAATCATGGATGTCCTGCTGATCATAATCGAGGACGGAAAGCACCTTAGCCCCCTTGATTTCCGCAGGAGGATTGCCCGCATAGGAATCGACCAATTTCTTGATTTTTGCAGCCCCTTCAGCTCCATCGAAAGTCAGTGACTCTCCCCTCTCCAGATAGAATCCATATTCCGCGAAAATCTGATCAAGTAGTGTCACCACGGTCAACCCCACAGAAGCTGCATAGGCGGCAACTTCGGCAAAGCAGATGACGGCCGCATTCCCATCCTTGTCCCGGACGAAATCCCCCGTGTTGTAGCCGTAGCTCTCCTCCCCACCAAAGACGAAGAAGAGGGAGTCCTTGAGTCGTGCATCGCGAGTCTCATCCTCGGACAGCTCGCGATAGCGGGATCGAATCGGCTCCGGCAGCTTCTCTTCGTAATCGCGCTGCTTGGCCCCGATGTATTTGAAACCGGTAAGGGTCTCCACACACTTCACGCGAAATCCAAGCGCGATCTCCTTTTGCAAATCAGTCGTCACCAAACTCTTGATCACCACGGCATGATCACGGTTGGCCTCGTTCAAAATTCCTTTCTCAAAGAGTCGCTTGAGTCGATACCAAACCATGAGGGAACCAATCTGATTTCCGGTGAGCAGCACAAGGTTTCCACCGGCTCCCCGTGCGGCAATTCCCATACGGTCATCATCGGGATCGGTTGCTTGAACGAGATCGGCTTTCTCCACATCGGCAAGGGCCATACCGAGACTCAGGGCCTATGGGTATTCTGGATTCGGAGACTTGACGGTCGGGAAGAGACCATCCGGCACCATCTGAGAAGGCACTGGCCAGCACTCCACTCCGAGACGATGGAGCATCGGGACGATGATGACCCCGCCGACTCCGTGAAGAGGAGTATAGACGGTCTTAAGAGTCGGTTTGCGCTGAAAAAGCTCGGGATCAATGATGAGCTTCTCAAGACGCTCCATGTAGGCTTCATCAATTTCACGACCGATTTTGATCACCTCTCCATGCTCCGCTTTAGGAAGGGCCTCGTAGGAATCGCCGTCACCGGCATTCACCAGATCAATGATTGCCGAGGCGTGAGGCTCGATTACCTGCGCTCCATCGTCGAAATAGACTTTGTAACCGTTGTAGGCGGGCGGATTGTGGCTCGCGGTGATATTGATCCCAGCAGTGGCATTTTTATATCGCACGGCAAAGGAAAGCTCGGGCGTCGAACGCGGCCCCTCAAAGAGCAGAGCATCGCAGCCCAGTTCAGTCATGACCTTTGCCGCGAGATCGGCGAACTCGCGGGAGAAAAAACGGGTGTCGTAGCTGATCGCGATGGAGGCGCGTCCGGGACGATTCTGTTTGATATGCCACTGACGGGAATAGATGGCGAGGCCCTGAGTAGCACGAATGATGTTGTAGTCATTCATTGCATTCGTCCCGATGCAGGCATGTTCGGGACGACCATCCGGACGGCCTGGGCCTTCTTCGGCCTTGGTCAGCACGGCTCCAATAGTCTTTCCACGCAATCCACCCGTACCAAAAGCCAGTGTGCGGAAGAAGCGGTTATTCAGCTCATCCCAGCGTTTCCCCTCAACGAGTTCCGTGATCACGGCAATCGTCAGGGGTGATGCGGATCGGGAGAGCATCTTGCGGATATTCTCCGCTGAGGAAGGGAGCAGCACGCCGGTATTTTCAGCTGCGATGATTGAGTCGAGGAGGGTTGTCATGGAAGGATGTTTGAGTGAAATGGGATTTGCGTTTAAACAATCAAGATGCGTCCCCTTCGGCAAGCGATAGAAATTGTTTTTGAAAAATACCGGGCCATCTTCTCGATCGGTTTGCAGAATACCTTTGTTTATCGCTGGAACTTCCTTCTTCGCTCACTCTTCGGCCTGATCCCCCTTTTCGGCACGGTCTTCATCTGGCGCTCCATTTTTAGCGGTTCCTCGGGTGAAATCGCGGGTTATAACTTCGGAGAGATGATTTTCTATTTTCTCATTGTTCTGTTGGTTGAAAATCTTGTCACGCCGACCGAGGATGAATGGCAGATCGCCGCCGAGATCCGCGAAGGCCAACTCAGTTCCCTGCTGCTCAAGCCCTTTGATTTCCTCGCTTACCGCTCCTGTATTTTCATCGGTTCGCGTCTTCTCTATACGGCGGTCACACTTCTGCCTGTCGCAGCCGTTTTCTGGTGGTTTCGTCAATATCTTCAATGGCCGACTCATGGCATCACCTGGCTTTATTTCCTTCCCAGCACCATCATGGCGGGAGCAATCCAGTTCCTACTCGCTTACGCGCTTGCCATGCTCGCCTTTTGGATTCTAGAGATTTCGACCGTTGTCTTCATTCTTTACTCCTTTGAATATTTTCTGAGCGGTCGGCTTTTTCCGCTTGATGCCGTCCCTGGCACAGCCGGCACTATACTTCGCTTTCTCCCGTTTCCCTACGAACTTTACTTCCCGGTGGCTGTGCTGATGGAAAAGGTTCAGGGCTCTCAACTTTGGCAGGGACTCGTCATTCAGGCCACATGGGTCCTCCTATGTCTGCTGCTTGCCAAGGGGCTTTGGCGTACCGGGTTGCGTCGCTACGAAGCGGTTGGCATCTAGGAGTCTTTTTAGTAACGACTCATGGATCGGTAGATGATCGGAGATGATCCGCACCACGGCTCCGGTCGGTATGCGCGTGCAAAGGGACGCTACATCAATGGAACTCATCCTGATACAGCCGTAACTAGCCGGGCGACCAAGCAGATTCTCTTGGGGGGTTCCGTGAATGTAGATGCCGCGCTGAAAAGCATTCCGATTGCCCGGCTCCAAACCTTCCAGCCAGAGAATACGCGTGACAATCGGATCACGACCGGTTGCGTTTGGCTTGAGCACTTCACCCGTTGGCGCGCGTGATTTAAAGACGGCTCCAAGCGGCTGACCCATTCCGATCTTGGCTTTGACAATCAGCTTTCCAAGTGGCGTTGCATAGCTGCCCTGACGATCACCAACCCCGAATTTCGAGGTGGATACAGGATAGAGACCATCTGCTTTGCCATCGGTCATGAGGAGCATCTTCTGATCTTTCACACTCACGATGATCTCGTGATGCGGATCGGAGGGAAGAATTTCGGTGCTTGTGGAAGAAATTCCCTCGGTTCCTTGCGAGATTTCTGCAGCAAAGGACATTCCCCTGAACGAAATCAGCAGGGAAAATAGTATGAGAAAGCGTCGTTTCGGTAAATTCAATCCGCCAGCTTCGCGCAGATCACCTTATCCGTCAACTGGCACACGCTTATTGATTCGGAACAAGATGCTCTTGCGTAATCTCCACACGGGCACCTCGACCGACAAGATCATAGAGATTTGCGACATCCGCGGATCGCATGCGGATACACCCATAACTAGCCGGAGTGCCAAGCATCGCCTCTTGCGGTGTACCATGGATGTAGATACAGCGGTTGAATGCGTTGCGGTTATGCGACTCCAGACCATCCAACCAGAGAATGCGCGTCACGATCGGGTCGCGGCCCGGAGCATTGGGTTGCAGAACCTCACCGGTGGGACGGCGTGAATGAAAAACCGCCCCAAGCGGTGCCCCTTCTCCGATTTTCTGCCGCACACAGAGACGCCCAAGCGGAGTGGCATAACTTCCTTCACGGTCTCCGGTTCCATATTTCGACGTCGAAATTCTGTAGAGTGCCACAGGCTTTCCATCTGTCAGCACCAGCATTTGCTGATCAGGCACGCTCACGATCATCTGGTGATGTGTATCGGCGCAGCCAGAAAGGCCAAGCACCAAGGCACCTACAAAATACACCCAATGTCTTCTTGTCATCATAGAAGTGATGCCGCCACCTCGGCGGCAAAATAGGTCAGGATCATGTCCGCTCCGGCACGCTTGATGGCGAGCAGAGATTCATCACGCGTTGCTTCATAATCAAGCCAGCCAAGCTGTGCAGCGGCATGGATCTGGGCATACTCCCCCGAGACCTGATAGGCGGCCACCGGCAACAGTGTTGCCTCTCGCACCGCACGGATGACATCGAGATAGGCCCCGGCGGGTTTCACCATGACCATATCAGCTCCTTCCTCTTCATCCAAACGCACCTCCAGCAATGCCTCCCTCACATTGGCGGGATCCATCTGATACCCGCGCTTGTCGAGCGGTGCGTGAAGACTCCGGCTTTTGACTGCATCCCGGAACGGCCCGTAATAGGCAGAAGCATATTTTGCGGCGTAGGAGAGAATCCCTGTGTGCTGATATCCCGAATCATCAAGTGTCTGCCGAATGGCCCACACCCGGCCATCCATCATATCCGAAGGAGCCACAACATCCGCGCCGGCCTCAGCTTGGGCCAGAGCCAGTCGGGAGAGTGCCTCGACCGTGGAGTCGTTATCCACACCTCCGCATGGAGCCAGCAAACCGTCATGACCGTGACTTGTGTAGGGATCAAGTGCTACATCCGCAATGAGAAGCAACGATGGGCATGTCGATTTGATCTGGCCGAGCGCCTTGAAAAGAATGTTGGCAGGATCAGAGGCATGGGCTCCCGAAGGGTCTTTCAACGATTGCTCAATGCAGGGGAAAAGTGCCACCGCAGGAATTCCCAATCCTTCTATCTTTCGGCACTCCTCGACCGCGGAATGAAGCGTGTGTCGGACGATGCCCGGCATCGAATCAACCGGTTCCGTCTCTCCTTCCCCTGCCTGCACAAAGAGCGGCTGAATCAAATCTTCCCGGCGAAGCGCCGTCTCACGAATCAGCGAACGAAGGGCTGGAGTGGCACGGTTACGCCGCATCCTGCGTACTAGATCGACACCGTGGTAATCAGAAGACATCATCCTATCTTTGCCAAGGAAGCCATTGAGTCAAGGGAAGTGAACATTCCTGATGATACATCTTGAACCCTGGCGCAAGCTGGTGAATAGTAGCAACCCCTTTGACCCTATCGTCCAGTGGCCTAGGACACTCCCCTTTCACGGGAGTAACACGGGTTCGAATCCCGTTAGGGTCGCGCTTTTCTCTCTGTAAAAGAGATGGCACTCTGTACTCGGAAAGCGTTTGGTGATCGTTGGGGGGCATTAATAATCACTTGAGACCGTTCTGCGGCGGGGAAATGCGGGGAAAATTTTCCAAACATTTTGTGGAAATTGGGGTTGGTAAATCCCAAAACTCGTCATGAAGCCAATCATGAAAATACCAGAAGTTGCCGAATTCCTTGGTATCGGTACCAGCACCTTGAGAAGATACATCCGTCGCCGGCTCATCGGCTTCGTCGTTCTTCCGGGCAACGATTACCGAATCCGGGAGATTGATCTCAAAAAGTTCCTTGATGATCACGGGATTGACCCGACTGACCCCGGGGATCTCTGAGAAGCCCTCAGAGAATCCCAAGTCTCTTTCGGAAGGCACGCAGATCCCTACGCATAGGAAGTTTGGGAGTTCGCGCTAGGTACTGAAGTTTTCGGTATAGAGGAGTCCAGGAATCAAGCAGCTCCCTGACGGGTTGAGTGTGATAAGTGACACAGACAGTTGATTCTGAACGGATGCAGGTAAAACTTTTCAAGCAACTGAGCACAATCATCGTCGCACTCGGCATCGAAAGCCTAGACGTGAAAAGCCAATGTGGATCGAGGCTAGAGGCTAGTTGAAAGTAGCTGCGCACGTTCGGGATCAGGTAAAGTTCATCTTCCTCATGTTCATACCCGAGCACGGTGAAGATGCATTTTCCAGCCGATCTCCTTAACTGAGCGGGCCGATTTCCAAGAGAGTCTAGCGAAACTCTCTCGATGCTTTGTGATTCGATTTCATCTTTTCCGAGAGCATGAACCATATGGTGCAAAGGAGTACCATCTGCATCACTTTGGAGCTCATGGAGACGATTCAAGAGATACTCAGTTTTTCCAACATGCCTCGGCAGGATCAGCGTTTTGGTCATGATCACTCCTTGTCGATCAGCTGCTGTAAGATCTTAATAGATTTCTTGAGCCTCCGGTATCCCTGCGATTTGGAAATCTTCAACCAGCGGGAAACCTTTTTGTAATTTTGGCCATCACAAATCACGGCGTGAGCAAGTTTTTGGTCAAGTAATGTAATCCGATGTTCCCTTAGAGCCTTTATTAGTACTCGCTCGATCGTTCGAAGATCTTCCTCATGGCTTTGTGTTGGAAGGGTTGAGGCCCCTTCACCAACAAAGGGCAGCATCCGCCGTTGCTCTGCAACGATCTTTCTGCGGACTCTCAGCCGAACGAAACGGACTGCTGCATTTATCGAGCGCATCAGCTGATCTGCGATCAGATCGTGGTCAAGGGTTGACGTTACTTGGACCAGCCGCTGATTTCCCACCAAAAAACCACCAATCAGAACGATCAACGCATCTTGCCTCACTGCGGATTCGTGTCCTTGCAGGATTGTTCCTCCAAAGCGATCCAACGGTACTAGTGTTGTGATTTGCTCATTTAAGAGATTCGTGAGGGCATCAAGACTGCTTTGATTGGGTGCTTCTCGGTGCTCAATCCAGGCCGTAATAAGTTGGTTGGTCGGTTTCGATTTTAGTAGGGTTTCCATTTCCCCTATGGAAATCTTTCCTGCTTGCCAGCCGCCGAAAGGCATTCGGCTGGCCGCTCATCCACCACCGCGAAGCGTCCCAGATATTCGACACTTTATGCTGCAAGCGGCAGCGTATTGAGAGTCCTGGGAGCCCCGACCCCAACCGTAAGATTGGGGAGGATGTTTGCCGTGCGTGGGGTGTGCGTGTGACCGCAGATGACGCTGATCTTCCTATCAGGAAACTCCTTTGCGATACCACCGATTGCACCACCTGCCGCAATGTTTACAAAATGGGGATAACGGGAAGGTTCGCACTTCCTTCCACCGAAGCGGAGTCCCTGCCGGAAGGGTGGAACATGCGTTGCAACTACGACACGTCGGTAGAGGGAGAGGGCTTTCGGCAGAATGTTGCGGAAAGTTTCGGCACTCTCATCTCCCAATGCTGCGATTTTCTGGAAAGCCTGATGACGTGAACCTCGAAGTTCCTCAATCATCCAGAAATCTGCGTTTCTTGCCCACGAACGACTCCCAAGGCCAGCCCGACCATCGGCCCACCCGCGGTGTCCAATGAGGCAGGTGTCGTCACTCAGCGGAATGATTTGTTTACCGTCCAGGTGGGTCAGATTCTTGTTGCCGATGCAGAGGCGGTTAATCCTAGTTTCGACTCCCTCAATCGACCCGCCAAAAAAATCGTGATTCCCCAAGGTGAAGTATATCTGCTTCCCGGGAAGGCCAGTTGAAAGTTCGATCAAATGCTTCTCTACTCGAGAGGCAAGGGAGATGTCTCCAGTAATGAGGAGCTTCCTAGCGGCATGGGTTTTGAGATCCTTAAGGAAGCTTGTGAGTTGATTGGAGTTCAGGGACTCAAGATGCAGGTCAGTCACCCAAAGGAGATCATGTGCGCAGTGTGTCTTCATAAACCTTCCACGCATGTAACTCCTACACTGGTTCACTTTTTTTGAAGAAAGTGCATTTTTTCTGAAACAAAAGGCCTTTCACTCGCGTGGTATGGGTATGCACCCATTCCATATTCAACCCGGATCTATGGTCCGCCTCATCAAACGCTCCGCCAGCAAGAACCCTCTCTCTCCTCCCGCTAGCTGGGATGAATGGGATCCAGCCATCGGTTATTTGAAGCACAGATCCCTCCCCGTTGAATACACACTCCGAGGAAGACTCATGATCCCAATTGAGATTGGAGAATCCATGGAGGTTCTGCGTATCGATCGCAATGGCATCCAAGCCTTGGGAATTTTCCATTCCTCGCCGGTACGGGAAATCGATGAATTCTGCCGCGTGGTTACAAACAATTTTATCTACGAAGTCACCGTTCTCCCCATTCACTCTTTAAACCGGCACGACATCCCATGACATCAAATCGTCCCTATCTCCTCATCGGTGACATTCATCACCGCACATTGTTTGCTGAGACAATCGCAAGCCGCTTCGAGTCCACTCACACAATCCTCTTTGTAGGGGACTACTTTGACGACTTTTTCGATGATGCCAAACAATCGACCGAAACCGCCAAGTGGCTCAAAGGCTCCCTCCGAAATCCCAACCGCATCCACCTACTCGGCAACCACGACCTTCACTACAGCCCCTTGGGCGCTCTGACTCTCAGACCGTGGGAATACCAAAAGCCTGCCCGCCTTTACCTCTGCAGCGGCTATGAACAGGTCAAAGACAAGGCTATCAATTCCGTCCTCTCTCCAACCGATTGGGAGCTTCTGAAACTTCACCACATGGCCCACGGCTGGCATGTTACCCATGCTGGTCTACACCCTCACTGGTTCCAAGAGACATCGCCTGAAGAAACCCACAAAGGTATCTGCTCGAAAATTCAAAAAGCGGAGGAAGTCACTTGCAAACAGGAGTTCCACCCCCTCCTGGGAGCAGCAGGTCGCTGCCGTGGAGGCAACTTCCCCGCCGGAGGAATCATGTGGCATGACCATCTGAGAGAGGCCACTCCAATGCCCGGAATCCGGCAAGTCTACGGACATACTCCAACACGCGAGGGCATCCTGAGACTTGAGGAGAATCGTGGCATCAACATCTGCATCGACTGCAAGCAGCTAGAGCTTCTCGAAATCCTTCCAAACGGTGAAACACTAATCCACGAAAACTGCTGATCAACGCAGCAAAACACACCACCGAACAGAACCAGTCAGGATTCCAGTTCCCCCCTAGCCGTGGGAGGGTGTGCAGAGGGAGGCGATGGCGATGAATTCGCCTCCTTTTGCAAGAGAGCATCAACAACAGTTCATGACACTTTCAATGCCTTTAAAATGGCTGATTTGGTCTGATCTGAGGATTTGTCTTGAGAAGAGATCATCTTCACGGCTTCACGCTCCCTCAGAATTGTGTCCAACATCAACTCCTCTAGAAATCGACACCCTTGCTGTTGACGTACTGCTTCGGCAATCCGATCCCTCCCCAAAAGCAGGAAGGTATCTCTCAGATAGGGGGGAACTTTTTCGGCAGTACTTTCGAGCATCGACCGGTAATCGCATTCAACGAGAATTGGGAGAACGATCAAATCGGAACGGAAACGATTTCCAAGTTCTCGCGGAATATATTGAGCCAGAGCATTTAACGAAGGTGCTGGATCTGCCTGGATCTGATGTACGAAACCCAGGGAGGGTTTCATGCGATTGTCCCAAATGGCCTGAAAAGCTCCGGCCGCTATGATCAGCGTTCTATTAATTAGTACTTCTCTTGCTGCTTCAATTTCACTATCGGAAAATTCAGTAAGGTCGTCTGTTAGTCCAGCTGGGATTGCCAAATCCAGGAGACGGAAAATCTCGGTCCTCAAAAAACTCTCCCATGAAGATTCGCCTGCAATTTTATCGATCTCGTCCAGAAAAATGACGACCCCGCGACTGTTTCTGTTTTCATAAAGAAATCTCACGATGCTTGGCCATGTGATGACGGCTCCTTTGTTCCCAGCGCCCAGTAGCATCCACTCGGAAGTGCTCAGTAGAATACTCTTCACCCCTAGTTCTTGGGCAACTTCCCTTGCAAGAAAGCTCTTCCCTGATCCGCTACAACCAATAATCAGCGAGTTGGTGCGAGGCCAAACTGGTAAAGTGTGACGTTGAATTCCAAAACATGCATTGCCCACGGCAACCAGTTTTTCAAAAGCTTGTTTTTGGTGATCGAGAATGTGGTTCTTAACCGGATCGTGTGAGGAGGCAGAAGCCATTCGTGAGAAGTGGTGGTGCGAGGTAGAGCCAAGAGGAGGGGGAGAATTCCTCCCCCTCCCATTGTCAGTCCTTGATTGCTATTTTTTGAGGCTCTCCTTGATCTTTTTGACCCAGGTTGGATCCATCACTTTTTCAAGACACTGCCATTCCTCCTCTTCCGAGAGCTCTCGGATCACATCCTCCAGGGGACAGAGAGCCTTGATTTCCGTATCATCCATTTTTGCTAGGAAGTCAGCGATCGGTGCTGATTGCCTACCCCGGCAAAGAGTGTAGCTGGGATACTTGGCTCCTTTGGGATGACTCTTCTCAATCATGATCTGGACCCCCGCTGCATGATCAATCGGATCACAGACCAGTTCGCCATTCTCATCTACTTCACGGGTGAGTTTCCAGATCTGATGACCAAGACCTGCGACCCCTCCTCTGGATGCGTCATACCCTGAGCTGATGAAGAGACGAGCAACAGTTCTTCCCTCTTCTTCGAGCAAGCACCAGAAGACGGCGAGTGGGTCGCTCAGCAATCTCACTCCCTTCTTGTTCGTCTTACTGAAGAGCGACTCGCGGGCGTTGGCCAAGCACCAAGAATAAGCGTGGTCAAAGACACTTCGTGCATTGCGACGGAGGGTTTTCGGATGGGCAAACCGACCTCCCTCGAAGTTAATGGCATGAACGGCCATCATCCAGCCGAAAGGACTGGACTGAAAGGCGGGAAGTATTCTCAACCAGGTTGACCCTATGGGCAACCTAAGGCGGCGATCTTCATAGGTCTCCGTTAGTATCTTATCTTGATAAACGCTACGTTTTGGTTGGGTCCAAGGTGTGGCGTCTGTGTTTGTGTTGTTCGCATCAGTAGACGCGAATTCGATTGGTGTTCTCATTGGTGTTGTTTTTGTTGCGGGATAGGCATCTGCCCCCCTAGTTAACGCCACCCAGACAGCCAAACTTCAGAAACTCTTCAGAAACTGACTGCCAAGATGACAATCAGAGAAATTTTTGCTTGCTAGGCGAGTCCCTCGACAGAGGGGCTCAGCCTGCAACTTCATCGGTACGCGGTTATTATCCTCCTCACTTGATACTCTCCATCGACGCACCGTTTTGTGGGAAAGGGTGCGTGAGGTTTAAACTGAACCGATCAAGTAGATTCTGTCTTTAACAAATCACTGCATCTTTAGCGTTTCATTCGGAGGTTTAAAGACGAAGATAATATCTGTGTTTCGTCCTAAAATCATTTCGCTTAATACGGCAATATGAGGCCCAGTTGCGAGAGATATTTTTCCCTTCGATCAGCGTGTCCGCGACATCTTCTACGATGAAGCGATGATTCCTTTATTCACGGGTAACTACCTATTTTTAATGCATCGACTTTACCCTAAGCTTTTTTGAGTAAAGGCGGACATTCCTAAAATAACTGGAAATTACTCCACCTAGGCGTAAGCTTACAGAATGAACACGAAAACCTCATTCGGCTCCAAACTCCGAGAGGAAAGGGAAAAGAAAAACATCTCCCTTAGAGAACTCGCTAAAAAAATCGGGGTTTCTGGCGCCTTCCTATCGGACATCGAACTAGGGCGCAGATTCCCTTCCCACGACAAAATCGAACTCCTTGCAAAGGAGATCGGGATACTCGTTGAAGAGCTTTCGCAATACGACTTCCGCGACGAGGCAGAAAGCATTCGCCAAATGATGTTCGCGGACCCAAAGGCAGGAATGGCGTTCCGCACGCTCAAGGAAAAGCTCTCAAGCGGAGAAAACCCCGCAAAAATTCTTGAGCGACTAGACGACTCCAAATGAAGGAGTATCGAACGAAAGAAGGTACGTTCCCTCTTCGGCTTGTGTACGAACCGAAAGAGATCGACGACATCTGCATTGAGGCCCTTCGAGCGGCTAAACTCCTTCCTGACCGACCTGAGCCCATCAAGATCGACCTGTTCCTAGAAAGATATTTTCAAGTCGTCGTAGACTACAACAACCTCGGGCCGGGTATTATGGGCTCCACGATCTTTAATTCTAAAGGTGCCGTAACGGGGTTTACTGTTGCACAGTGGATAGAAGAGGAAGGCACAGAAACAGCTGAGCGCCGGGTCCGCTCAACACTCGCACACGAAGGCGGACACGGGCTCCTCCACCAAAAACTTTTCATCCTAGAACAAACCGGAGATCTCTTCGGACGGCGCGAGCCAGCAACTGAACGCCCCCGCAATTTTATGTGCCGCTCCTCGGACATAGGAGCGGTTATGGAAAAACAACCCAAGTACAACGGACAATGGTGGGAGTGGCAGGCTAACCGCGCGATCGGAGGACTTCTCCTCCCGAGAATACTGCTTACAAAGCTGTCAGAACAGTTCACGGATGAGACTGAGTTTGGCCGAAACATCAAGGAAGCACACAGGGCAAAAGCCGAAAAGGAAGTGGCCGAAACCTTCGAAGTGAACCCTGTTGTTGCAAGGATCCGGTTGGATGAGATCTACCCGAGAGAAAAAAACAAAAGATTCTGAGCAGTAGGCTTGACACGTAAGCTTTCACAGCTTACAATGCCTTTATATGAATATCACTATACATGTACTGAAGCTAGGTTCGACCAATCCCGAAGCTTTCGAAATTGCAGAAGAACTATTGGTCGCTGATCTGATCAAACAGATCGTCAATGAGCAGCACGAACAGGTTGATCTGTTCCAAAACGGGTGCACAGAACCGCATCAGCGGCACCACAGCGCAAAAGAATCCGGAATCAAACACGGTGACCACCTCCACATCAAACACCGGGAGGTACACGTACATATGGACGAACAGCGGTTCGTTTCCCCCAAGGTGACTACCGGGGCCGTCCTTTATGATCTCTGGAAAGTCCCGAATGAGCAACAGCTCTACAGGGACGCGAGGGGCGACAAGAACGACGAACCGGTATTCCGAGATTCGGAAATCTTCATTCTGGGTGACCAAGACCACTTTCATATCTCGGACAAGGTGTTCAGCGGCTACCATATCATCGTGAATACGGAGCCGAAAACTGTCCATCGGAGGCTGCTCAGCTTCGACTATATCGTCGAACTGTCAGGTGAACCTCGCCCCACCGGCGCAGACCCCGACGTGACAGTAGGATATGAGGACGCGGCCGAACGGAACCCCGAAGGGACACTATCCCCCGGCCACTTCGTGAAGGTAAAGAATGGAACGATCTTACATGTCGCACCAACTAATAGATCTTAACCCAGACCTCAAACGTCTAAGGGAAGACCGCTACGACATCAAAATTGTCGACGGGGACCTGATGGTAGGCAATGTGCCTTATCTGAACGCCGCAAAGCAGGTGAAAAGGGGAACCCTTCGGTCCAAGCTAAACCTATCGGCAGACATTCTAGGGAGACCGGACCCACACACTGTAAAATTCGACGGCGAATGCTGTCCATGCAACCAACATGGGCAGCCGATGCTGACTCTTTTGCCGGGAAGGAACGAAAAGGACTTTGCTACATTTTCTAGGAAGCCCCCTCCTCCCAACGACCACTACGATAACTACTACGATCAGATTAAAACATACATAATGTTTCTCCTCACCCCAATTCACACCATCGATCCCTCCGTCACTGCACAATGGCCGACGGTGGTGGAGGCAACCAAAGTGGAGTCCATCTTCGTCTACGAGGAGACAGCTTCAAGCCGCGCCGGGATCAGCGAAGTCACGAAAAAACTGGCCCAACACCGTGTGGTGATTATTGGGGTTGGGGGAACTGGTTCCTACATCTTGGACCAAATCGCCAAAACGCCCGTCAAGCAGATCGACATCTATGATGCGGACACTTTGCTAAACCACAATGCCTTCAGGGCACCTGGCGCACCTTCCATAGAGGAATTACGGGCATATCCCAAGAAAGTTGTCTACTTCGCGGCACAGTATTCCAAAATGCACCGCGGCATTAAAGCCCACGAAGAAAGGATCGAAGCATCCAACGTCGAGCAACTGAAAGGTACTGATTTCGTATTCTTATCCATGGATTCTGGAGAACAAAAACGTCTTATCGTATCCAAGCTCGAGGAGTTTGGTATCCCTTTTATTGACGTCGGGATGGGTGTCAAACTAATTAACGGCTCACTTGCTGGAACATTGAGGGTCACGGTCAGCACTAATAAAAAAAGGGACCATGTGGTGAAGATGAATCGGATCTCCTACGCAGATGCCAACGACGAGAAAAATGACTACGGCGAAAACATCCAGACAGCTGATCTCAACGCCCTCAATGCTATCCTAGCAGTGATCAAGTGGAAGAAGCTACTAGGCTTCTACGCCGACTTAAAACAAGAATTCAATAACACATTCTTCATCGAAACAAACAAACTGTTGAACGAAGACCACTGTGAGGAAGCCATACAATGAAGGGGGTAGACGCATTGACACATGAGTTCTTGGAAACATTTCCAAAAGAACTTGAGGAAGGAAAACTCTACATCTCTATCAAATACCACTCGGCAGCCCACAATTGCTGCTGTGGTTGTGGGAAGAAAGTGATAACTCCTCTCTCTCCCGTGGGATGGACCCTCAGCTTCGACGGGAAGACGGTCTCACTAGATCCGTCCATCGGTAGTTGGACGCTCCCCTGTAAATCACACTACTTCATTACCAAGAACAAGGTAGAATGGGCAAAAAAGTGGTCTGAAGAAAAAATCGAGAGGGTGAGGCTGGCAGATTTCCAAGACCGTCAAAATTACTATACCAAAAAAGAAGAGGAATCTTCCAACAAAGCTAAAATCAGAAATCAAAAGGAGCTCAAAAGAAAAGAGAAGCAAGGAGTCCTTCAAAAGCTAAAAAACTTGATCAAACGTAAGTGACTTATTCGGAAGGAACCTAGGATGGAAATAAATTCTCCTATAATGATATTCATAGAGAAAACTGGGTGGTGTGGTCGTGACCTGACCCCCACAACACTCTCAAAGTAATGTTACTTGTAAAGTGAACATAGGTATTAACCGTGGAGACTATCGGAGATCTCTAGATTGCTTTATTCAGGTAGTCCGGACTTTGGATTTATTGAAATTCCAAAATTGCTCCAAAAACAGTGAGCTAATTCTCCCCATCCTGTCATACTTCTAACAACTGAGCCCGTAGTTCTTTCCCTCATTACTATTCCGTGCTCCTCAAAATGAACAGCTACATCAAGTTTATTGGTTAGTATTTGTAATAAAATATTCGAGCAATCTTGTGGAGTTCTAACAACAATTACTCCTCTTGCTACACCATCTTGAATACCAACTTGTAATCCCAGTGGGTGAAACTCCTTAAATGTTTTAGCACGGCTATTAAGTCTTTCTCCTCTCTCTTTGTCTTGCTCGTCTTGTGGTACATATACAATAACTGGCTTCCCCTGACATAGAGTAGCAGCAAGTTCTGAATCTTTGCCAAACGTATCACCATCTTGAGCACAGTAAACTGTAACTTTAGCGGTCCTAACAAGAAGACACTCAATAACTCCTTTATCAACACGACTTTCACAATAACAAAGAGTTGGGTCAAAGTAGCGAAGATTTAGCTTTGCAATATTCTGCTCCTGGAACACTTCTTCTACAAATTTTGCCATTTCAACGTATTCTCTATCATCCCGCATAGAGGTTGCGACATAAACATCAATCGTCTCGATATTTCGCAAATAATGGAGTTGGTTTCTTTCACCAACCATTTTTAGTTTTTCAATCTTTTTAATTGTTTCCTCTACTTTTAATAAGGTTTTCGATACAGCTACCTTATTTTTGTTTAACTCGGCTAATGACCATAAATCAATTTTATTACATTCATTAATATCAAGAAGTTTTTTGCTTTGTTCTAAGTCTTCATGTGATATTTTTTCGGCAATCTTTTGTTTCAAGGTATTAACATCAAAACCGTTCCATTCAGTTTTATTATCATCAATTACTTTAAGAATTGTTTCTGTGATGGAGAGTACTTTATGTTCAGAGTAGGTACGCTGGCCTGAAACATAACCTAAAAAACCTCTATCTAATGGAGCAATGTTATCAACTAACAACCATGGTAGACGAGTTTTAAATTCTTCTACATCAAATTGATGTTTTTGAATATAATTATCTATACTCTCTAGTTGAGAGAGCACTGAAAAGCCGCGCCTAATATCTCCAAAATGCCAAAGAGCATCTCTCATAAAATGATGAAATCCATCAAGAAGTTCATCAGTAGTTTTAATTTGTTCTTTAAAATAATACTTAAAGAAATGACGATTTACGGGTTCTATTTTCCATGTGCTAAGTATAATATTGAGTCTTTCCCTATCAATTACATCTCCTTTTTCTGTTAACATGCGACTTACAACTTCTTTTAAGTCCTTAGGGAGTTCTTTTAGTATTGGCAACGAACGCTGAACTGCTTCGATAAATTTTTCGGCTGTTATACTCATATTTTTTATTGGATATATTTGATTGCTAACTTAACTCAGAAAGACTGCATACATTAGGGTGAGTATTTTGAGATTACAAATTAGAAGCTTATATCAAGCCGCCCAATTAGGCAATTTAGCAAATTATCTAGTAGTTGGTCAGTTTGATTTTCGTTTTTTTAATCTGAATTATTATGATCGATCCGTCATCTATAAATTAATGGTCGTGTGAGTAATCATCCAATTCCAATTGAACTATCTCGTTCTTTCTGGGATGAGCTAAACGCAGCGCGTGCATGAATTTCCTCCACGATTTATGGGATCGGAAAAGTCCTCTTAGGGCGTAAAAATGCTTATCTAGAGCTGGATGACCTATTTCTTCAGATAGCCACTGGTGATGTCTTACCTTACGCGATCCTCTTAAGAGCATTGGATTTCGTCTTTCTAACTCGTCAATGACCCCAGATTCTAGTCGGGCATAAACAATATCTTTCGTAATCTTACCAATTAACGGAGGGCGCTTTGTATCAGTAATTGATTTCCACTCCCATCCATTTAGTCGAAATATCTCCTCGTAAAACCAGTCGGGGAATCTCTTTGTCCATTTTCCGTATTTTTCTTTTACAAAGTACGCAGCAAGTAGCTCTTGTAGCGCATTTCTATGTCTACGAGCTTGATACCCCGTAGCTTCTTGGATCAAAGCTACAATACCAACTTTGGCAACGGAGGTGATAATGATTTCAGCCTGCTCTGCATACTCTTCTGCCCATTTTGGTAGCGCATCTTTTAGTCTTCTTAAATCAAGGATTGCTCTGCAAAAATCAATTACCAGTTCACCTTCATAACATAAAGTAGAGGCTCCTCGTTCATCAGCAATATTCAGTGGGGTAAGCAGCTTTTTTCTAACTGCCTCCATCTTCTGTGATCTCAGGTACGGATTATCAATTAATGAAGCAAGTTGTTTAGGGCCAATAGTTGCCGAGTTGATCCCAAAAAACATAAAAAAATGAGCTGCAGAAATAACGCAGGATTCATTGGGAAGCACATAGCATTTCACACTAAATCCTCCTATAGGAAGTTCTCCTACGCTTTCGTAACGTAGAGCATTATGAATATCAGCCTTAATTGAGTCACTCTTCATTTGGATTGCCAACCAATAATCGGCACCATTCCCAAAGTGAGCCCCTAATACAGTTGCAGTCTCTGTGGTTACCCGCCGCTTTCCAGAAAGAATTTCACTAATCGTAGATTGCGTAAGAAGTGAATCTTTGGCAAGTTGGTAGGCAGTCAATTCCCTTTGATCTAGCCAATGCTTTAGTGCGGCAGATGGACTAAGGAATGAAGTTTCAGACATGCATTTATAACACATCGCAAAAGTACTTACGTCAAGCATAAGTACTTTTGCGGCATACTTTTCTAGGCAGATTTATTACCTCCAGTTTACATCAGTCTTTTTGGAAAAGGTGCTTCGTTTTAATAGACTGAAATTTTTCCACGCATGCCTCTACCCTCTTGGACGCGCGCATTTCAGACAAAGGGTTCGTCCTCCGAAAATCCTTATGTGGGGAGGGCAACCTCAGCTTACATCGTTGCAGCTTATCGCAAGTGCTATCATCACCACATCTCAGGACTGTCGAGGCTTTTTAACATTTTTCTCAATTTATCGACTGTTTCCTTCGAGATCGTTCCGACCTGCACCGCGGAAGTGTTCAAGCAGGGTTGCTGGCTAGCCGTGCTTTCGAAACCCGCAAGATCAGCTTCTTCCTTGCATCGAGATTTTAACCGTTTATCAGCCCCGGGTTGACTTGTTGGTAACGTGACCTTTGATACGCCGTAATTGCGTAGAAATTCAAATGCGCAGTGAGCAAGAGCCGCTGATTCAACTGCTATAGCCGGTTGCCCTGTACTAGCATAAATGTTAAGAGCAGCAATAGGGCTCGCAACGATTGCCACGTTTGTTGACTCATTAATGAGGCCTATCGTGAAAAAGCTCTCCTTCGCTCCAAGAGATTGTATGGTGCCGCATGTAGTGGATTCGGTCGCGACACCGAGATTACCCTGCTTATTTGTTTTAGGGAAACATGCCGAACCCCACTTGTTAGCCCAAAGACTCATTGAAGTTACCAGGTGCTCAATGAGAGCAGTGGGTATCTTTTTTACCTTGCTGAGATACTGACGGACTTCAGGAAGCTTGCTTGCATCGGGTGAAGCGAAGCGCTGGATCTCAATTTCTGGGTCGATCAATTTTTGACTCGACTCCGCAATATCGCAGGCGAGCTTCTTCTCGGTTGTAAAAATAGC
>Ga0194052_1000071_pt1 | contig 76364 bp, 49 predicted proteins | sample SepL226m_MetaG_FD_160117 | JGI IMG/M metagenome (GOLD analysis project Ga0194052, IMG submission 160117) | Anoxic zone freshwater microbial communities from boreal shield lake in IISD Experimental Lakes Area, Ontario, Canada - Sep2016-L227-6m | ecosystem: Environmental > Aquatic > Freshwater >...
ATATCTTACTACCGTTCATCATGCTCATGCCACACAACTTATCGTACTTGTACTTCCACTAAACCAATATCCTACCGGTGTACATGTAGGTGCTGCTGTAGGTGCCGTTGTATCTTTTATTATCACATACGTATTACTATTTGTTGGTCATCATCATGCATCACTTATTCTCATGATCACATTCGTCGTTCACTCCGCTGGCGTAAATCAAGTCGATAAACTGTTTGCATTATCTATCCATGTACTTCATCAGTTTATTGAAAATGCTACCGCTGTCTTTGGTGATGGTCAACTTGTATCGGTTCATGTACATACTATTGCTCACGCATAATTTCATGGCGTTCCACTTATGAAATTACTACATGTTAATGTCGGTGCTGGTGGTGTGGTACTATCTATATGTATTGTAGCTGCTGATACTTGTGTAGCATAATTTCATAAGCTATCTGCTCCGTACAGACAAATGTATTGTCCATTATTTGACTCCGTTGTCTGATTTATGCTTGTCGCACTTGTATAGGTATACATTCCTGCATTTGTAGGACAACTCGTCGTTGGATTATACGTCCATTTTGCTGTCGCACTATCTCACCATGAGGCGGTTATTGTATCATTTGTTGTCCATGTTGCCGATACATTATCCGTAAATGATAATACCGGTGCCGTCGTATCTCTTGTATATGTATAATTAATTGTATTTGTCCTTCATGCAGCATCTGATACACATAAGTACAATGTACGTGTTCATTCTATACTATCTGTTATCGTTCATCCGTTCAAATATGCTGTTCATGCACTCGTACAATCTGACGCACTTATCCAGCTATACTTAGATGTAGATAAACTGAAATTATCACCTGCATATCATACGATCGGTATATTTGCTGTATATGATCCACTGGTAGGTACTGCACTTACTGTTGGATTTGTTAAATCTACATATGCACTATCTGATTGACTCGTTGTGTTACATAATCATGCATTATTACATATGGTAGGTGTCACATTACATGATCATGGATTTCATTCTCATATAGAACATGTTGTCGTCGTTGATCATGTTATTCCTGATATAGGATCAGAATAATAGAATGTCGCTGTCGGTGTACTTGTATACCATCATGCAAATGCAGTATTTCATGTATATACTGGTGCTGTCTGGTCAATCTTGATACTATTTGAAGATACAGAACCAGAGAAACAATTATTCAAAAAATCACACATATTGGATGCTAATATAGCACATGCCTGTGATGGTCATTCCAAACCACCAGTACCTATCCAACATGATGTTATCAATCATGTTCCCCATACTCATGTATCCGTAAAATAGAAGGTAGAGAGCTGAGGAGTTGTGTACCGACCAGTTGTATATGTTGTTTGTGATTGTAATGTCGGTGCTGTTGTGTCTAATATTATTATACCTGTAGTGTCAGCTGTTATATTTCAAAGAGCATCTTTAAATCTCATGTAGACTACTTTTGTTCCGTCTCCTGTAGGTAATGTATTATTCATACTTGCACTACATGTTTGTCGACTTGTTGGACTTGCAGTATTTCAAAATGCTACCTGTACTCATCCTGCTCATGCATCGGTCGCACAGGTGGTGTTAAGTGTAATACTGGTATTCTTGGTATATAGAATAGTAGGTCTTGATCATGTTGTATAAGCAGTAGCATAAGCCTTATCTTCATATTGGAATTCTGTAAATGCTCGATATTGTTGATTGGATAATGTCATACTTGGTGTATCACTATGTAATACCATCCACGACAATCCAATACCTGGAGAGACTCAATTATTTACTATCTTTAATGTTATTTTCTTTCGTTGGTTTACAGGAACTGGTACTGATTGAGAAGTAGATCCTCATTGCCAAGTATTGGTATCATCTAAATAATAAATGCTTTCATATCCATCATTATTATAAGGTTGTATATATGTTCCTGTTGTTCCATAATACCAGAAAGAGACTACTCTCGTAGAACTTAATGGACTATCTAGTCCTATATATACATAATCTGCTTGTGCCGCATTACTATTTATTCTAGATACCTTGGTTATAACTGATTGACTACCTGTTCTTAAAGAGTTATCAATTTGTTGTTGTATATTTGTAACTGAACCAAATCAATAATTACCATATCAATCATAAGCACTTCCAAAAGCCAAAGACTGATATCCTTGAGGGAATATATTTGTTGTCGCATTTCGATAACTATTTATAGGGATACCGTTATTTATCAAAAAACTTCAATTGATTGGAGCTGTTGTATCTATATGTATCGTAGCGGCTGATGCTAATGTCGTATAATTTCCTACCGCATCCGCTCCATATAAACAAATGTATTGTCCATTATTCGACTCCGTCGTCTGATTCATACTTGTCGCACTCGTATAGGTATAACTTCATGCACTCGTAGGACATGTCGTGGTTGGATTATATGTCCATTTTGCTGTCGTCGCATCTCATCGACTTGCGGTAACTGTATCACTTTGTATATATGATGAAGAAACATTGTCTGAAAATGATAACGTCGGTGCTAATGTGTCTATTGTAAAATTCCATATTGGAGAACTTCGACTACTTGCATTATTAAATAGATCAAACGCATAAACTCTTCGATAATACGTACCATCTCATAATGCACTTGGACTTACTGAGGTAGATAAAATACTTGCTGTCCTTACTATATTTGAAAATCATGCATCTGTAGCAACTTGGTAGACATATCAGCTCATACCTACTCCTGTATCTGTTGATGTAGACCATGATAGTGTCGGCATTATCGTAGTAGATGCGCTATTATTTCCTGGAGAACTTAAACTTGGTGTCGATGGACCATATCCATCATATATATATAAAACATCTGTTCCTGTCGCTAGATTTCCAGCTACATCTTTTACGGTAAAGTTTATTGTCAGATTTGTCTGATATTTTAGATTTGAAATATAACAATATCATGAGGTTGATGTTCAAACATATAATGCTGGAGCTCGTACTCATCCTGCTGCTCATCATGTCGTATATCTACATGAACTTGTATCTATTCCCACCCCATCATCTACTTTGAGTTTAGCATCTACTCCTACTATATTTAATATTCCAAAGTAGTAATTATATGGATTATTATATCCTGTGGTTCCTGAATATACAAATGGTGTTCACAAAATTGGCCTAGAGCTTTTTACTATAATATTGTCACTAAAATCTGATCACGTATTCCATAATTTATCTACAGCACTGACATAGACTGTTCTTGTACCATCTCCTCCACTCAATGCCCGTCCTGTTATCGTAGTTGGACATCATGCATAAAAAGTTCACATTAGACTTGGATTTGAAGTATTCCCCACATATATTCCACTAAGTCATATTCATCATACATTATCCGTAGGACAATAACTAATTGTTAATGTAACTATTCATGTGTTTGTATATGTAGCACCACTGTTAATAATCATTGTTCATGTGCTTGGTGCCGTTGCATCATAAATATATGTTCCTGTTGCTCATGTAGTTATATTTCCTGCATTGTCCTGAATAGAAAACTTGATATTGATATCTGCTCATGGATTTAATCATGTCATATAACAATATCCTGCTGTAGAAGTTCCTCCATAAAGTGCTGACGCTCGGCTACTTCCTGTCGTATACATACACGTTCCTGTATTCAATCCTGCCGTATCACTTACTGCTCCACTGATATCTATAATTCATTTATAGTAGTAGTTATAATTATAGATATTATATCCCGTCGCTCCACTTGATATGTATCATTGTCCTACCGTAGGTGGCGTAGTATCAACGATTAACTGTCTACATTCTGATCGGTTTCCCACATTTCACAATGCGTCTACTCATCTCACTCTTCGATAATACGTATTTCCATTAGTCAATGCTGTGGTTGTATATCCCGTTACTGATGGTGCACTTGTCTGTTGTAATGCTGTACATGAGCTATTCGTATGCACCTCTACTGTATAATATTCTAGAGTACTACATCATTGATCGTTTACAGCACTCCACCTCAATGTCGGTGTCGTTGTTGTTACGTATCATGATGCTGGTGTTGATAATATTGATGTTGTGGGTCAGATTTTATCTATATTGAAATTGCTACTTGTTTGGATTGCTTGTGTGTTTGAGGCTGCATCGGTAGATCTATAACATACCTTGCTTTGTGTATATGCTGATGCTGTTCATGGCACATTAAATGCTGATGAATACGTCGATAATGACGTAGCATCACAAGTCGTTCCTATACCCACTATCTTGTATTGACTTGAACTACATCATGCTCATCAATCATTACATGATAATGTTGTAGACACATCACTAGCACTACAGGTCGCTCCGTTTGGTGTGATTGTAGTTGTCGGTGCTGTCGTATCTAATGCATTTATGGTTATAGTATTTGGACTTTGGTCGAGGTCTACTCATCCATTACTTGTACCTCCATTGTCTTGTACCTGGAAGGTAAATGTCGTATATGGACTTCCATACGCATTGGATGGTGGTACATATTTTAAATTTCCGTTGTTTATATCTGTCGCTGTGATAGATTGGCCAGCCGAGATATTACTTCCGTTTAATTGAATAGTTCATAATGATGGTAGTGTAGTTATCTTTACGTAGCTCAATGTATTTGCTGGACTATCACTGGTATCTGTAAATCCAAAACTTCCTGTGGTGAATGTGTACTGAGCCGCATTAGTGGTAGAGATAGTAGCATTAGTTCATGCTGGTGCATCGTTGATCGAATTTACGTTGAGAGTGACTGTTCCATTGCTAGATGCATACGACATACCATCATATCCATTTCGTCCAAATGAAGCAGTTCCATTGTAGTTGGCTGTCGGCTGGAAGACTAGTCCAACACTATTTAATGCCGTTCATCCATATTTTCGACTATGTGAATTATATTCTTGAGCAATCTCTGTATCGGATAATGCACGACTAAATATCTTCACTTCACTGATATTCCCTTTCCATCTTTCTCCATCTGAGATACCCATACCTCCTATACGTAAGTAATCTCGTTGGGCTGCGCCTGGACATGTTCAGTTGGTTGCTACCTGTTGTCCATTCAAATAATATTTTAAACCAACACTAGAATCATACGTTGCTGTCACAAATACCCAATGGTTTGATTGAAATCATGTAACAGAACCTATCTGACCACAAGGATAAAATTCCAACGAATTATTAGGATAAATATAAAGAGCAGCATCTGAAGAACTATTGGTTTGTATGATTGCACGATAGTTACCATCTGCCTTTGTATCATATACTCGAGCTGACATGGTCCATCTATTTTGATTGCCTCCAGAATAATTTGTATCTATATAATCGTTTACTCAATCAAAGTACATATTTGCATTCGTATCATATGACATATTAGATACGTCTGCTATATTGTTTTTTGTCATATCTATAAGTGCACCAGTAACACTACGCGTATTATTTGTATACTGAGAAACATAATTTCTGTTTTCATTTTCTCTAAATGGACCCGCTCGGTAAACAGTAATAGGCACATTGAGTGTAGCAGAAAGAGGGTTTATTGCTCGATATTTAGCATCATTTCTTGTTATAGTATCATACCATACCACCTTTGCCTTATACCAGCCGTCTCCCATATCTTCATATTGACTAGTACTTTGTCGTCCTGGTATATTTGAATAATGTGTAAATATAGGGCTACTCGCCATAGGGACATTGGTCTTGAAATATATACTAAATCCATAATTGTTTCCAGCCATAAGACTTCCTCACATATCGTGATACACTCATATTCATGGATTGTTGGCGTTAGATAATCGACTTACTCAATTTGCAGAAACTGGCGTAAGTGTTTCTGTATATACAGGTGCTCATTTATAATATTCTCCATTTGTAGCCATAGAATATGTTACATCACTTGGCACGTTATTATATACATAGAGTGGTGTATTAGGAATGATATTTGTCGTTGGTTCTCCTAGATATGACTGAGGATTGTTGTTGTCTACATTAAAGATAACTCCTCCTGTACTGATATCTAATCACCGCAAATATACTGTTCAAGCCGTCTGTTGCGTAATTCATTCACACTGTGCTCAGAGATGGAGATTTATAGCGTTGGTAGATGGTCATTTGAACGCATAATATACTTTTTTCCACGTACTCGTATTCAATCCATCACCTACTCAAAATGTTTTTCCTCATATAGTCTGCCATGCTTGGGTATTATTTACCACTACAGCAAAATTACTAGCTGTACCGAGTTTTACATACATACTTACGATATAATCTACTCACGAAGTCACGGAGAATGTTTGATAGAGATCTCGACAAGTAGTTGAGAGATTTAATCTTGCAGCAGTAATTGTCCCATCTGGAGCTAGAGCTGAATTATTTGTATAACTACCTGCATTTTGATTCCATGCAGTGGTATTGCTAGAATATATAGAAGTATTACTTATTCATCACTCTAGTGCTGTGGTATCAATTTCTTGGTTTACAGAAACTGGAATTCCATTGTATTTCAAGACTCATGCACCAGCACTTGGAAGAGAAGTAATCTTAATCTTACTCATAAATCATCAACTAGTATCATTGAAATTATTAATAAAATTATATCCTGAAAATGGATACAGAACATCTTCCATTGCCTGTAAGGTGAAATTATTGACGGTTGGAATGATATTTGTCCATCCATATGTTGCAGCTTTTGTTGTTGAAATATTTCCCAAAGCGTCTCTTACTCTAGCTTGTATAGTTATTGCTGCAGGATCGTTTTGTATAGGTAGTGCATAGTTTGCTGTGGATGTCCAACCTCCTCGGGTTGTTCCATCGATGCTGAATGAATATGGTGAAGCATCTAATCATGCTCATGCATCTGTAGCAGAGGTGATAGTGAGAGAACCCGATGTTCATTCGAATCATGTAGCATCACTGAAGTTGAATGTCGGTGCTGTATTATCTAGTGTATAGGTATAATAATTTGGACTTAGACTTGCGTTACCGGCAGCATCACATGCTACAACAGACAAATTTGTAGTAATATAAAATGTCGTATTGAATCGTGTAGCTGCTCAGCATGATGGACTTGTAAGGTTCGTGGTATATTTTATAGTACCATCACTTGAACTACACGTCACTCCTACTCCAGATGGACCAAAAGTCGAAGTTCCTGGTGAACACGTAGGTGTAGCTGGTGGTGTCCTATCTATTCATCCTATCGCTGGCGTCGAATTCAGATATCCTGTATTTCCCAATGCATCTACCGCCCTATAACAGACATACTTTCCATTGTCCGCTTCTGCTGTAAATGTTGTACTCGCATAAGCAACAAATGTTCTCGTATTATCACAGGTCGTACTCGTTGATCATGCCGTCATCGTCAACGTTCCATCACTCGCACTCGCTGTAATCGTCTTGGATTGTGCTGGGCTCGTATCTGGTTGTGTGATAGTAATCGTAGGTGGTGTCCTATCTATTCCTGTGATTACTGTTGAATTGAGATATCCTGTATTTCCATATGCATCTACTGCCCTATAACAGACATACTTTCCATTGTCCGCTTCGCTTGTAAACGTCGTACTTGCATACGTAACAAATGTTCTCGTATTATCACAGGTCGTACTCGTTGATCATGCCGTCATCGTCAACGTTCCATCACTCGCACTCGCTGTAATCGTCTTGGATTGTGCTGGGCTCGTATTTGGTTGTGTGATAGTAATCGTAGGTGCTGTATTATCTAGTGTATAGGTATAATAATTTGGACTTAGACTTGCGTTACCGGCAGCATCACATGCTACAACAGACAAATTTGTAGTAATATAAAATGTCGTATTGAATCGTGTAGCTGCTCAGCATGATGGACTTGTAAGGTCCGTGGTATATTTTATGGTACCATCACTTGAACTACACGTCACCCCTACTCCAGATGGACCAAAAGTCGAAGTTCCTGGTGAACACGTAGGTGTAGCTGGTGGTGTCCTATCTATTCATCCTATCGCTGGTGTCGAATTGAGATAGCTTGTATTTCCTGCTGCATCTATTGATCTATAACAAACATACTTTCCATTGTCTGCTTCACTGGTGAAGGTCGTGCTTGCGTAGGTAATAAATGTTCTTGAAAGATCACAGGTCGTACTTGTTGATCATGTGGTCATCGTCAATGTTCCATCACCTCATGTTGCCGTAATCGTCTTGCTCGTGGCTGGATTCGTATTTGGTTGTGTGATAGTAATCGTAGGTGCTGTCGTATCTAATGTAATATTTCTCGTAAAATCGCTTGTCGTGTTTCCTAGACAATCTTTCCATCTCATATATACAGTCTTATTTCCATCTCCTGTAGGTAAAATCTGACTCATACTAGAACTGCATGTTTGCCGATTGGTTGGTGAAGCTCAAGTACCAAAGGCTACCAAAACTCATGCTGATTGACTATCTGTCGCACATGTTGTATTGAGGGTTACACTGGTAGTGTTTGTATATGTAGCACCACCATTGATACTAAATACTCCACCTGCTGGTGCAGTGCTGTCCGCAGAGAATGTTCCGGTATTTGAAGCTCCTCGATTACCATTACCCGCAAGATCTTTTACGACAAATCTCAGACTGAAAGATGAACCAGGAGGAGTAAAATTGGAGAGATAACAATTCTGAGCACCTCCAGTAACTATATATGATGCAGATATCCCCGCTCATCAATTTAGAGAATATCCACAACTTCATGAATCGATACCCGCATCATCATCACCCACTTTACTATCTATATACCCTATTACTCCACTATAATATCCATTACAGACTCATGCTCCGGTGATTTCTACGTTGGTCAGGGTAGGCCTGATCTTGTCTACGATGATAGTATCATTGATATAATTACTAAGTCACATCAGTGATGACCTATATTCTGCAATTACAGTTCTTGGAACTGTAGTATCAGCAGGTACAGAAGTCAATGTCCATGGGAATGACTTATGGACCATCTCATATCCACTATACATTGATCCATAACTTCCTCAACTATTGGCAAACCTGATAAAGTATGCTCCTGGGATATTCACCGCTAATGTCACACTTTCTGTGTTTGTATAAGTATCATTATCATTTATATAGAATGTCTTGTCTGAACCCAATAACGTAAAGCTACTCAGATGACTTGCTCTAAAGGTACAGATGAGACTAGCATCTAATATACAACCAGTATCTGGAGCATTTGCTGTCCAGCCAGTGCTAAGAATTCACCTAGTATAGATTGTCATTTGTTCGTTTTCTAGTCTTCATGGCACATAAACTTTTATAATGAAGTATCATCAGCCAGCATTGAGATTTGAAGATGCGTTAGTATCTCATGCGTTGATAGTTGTCGCTACAATGAATCATGATGGTACTCATCATGAACCAGGTGTCGGATTTGTTGTTATTGTCGGAGGAGAAACATATCAAGTCCAGCTTGCTGTTGTTACTCCTATAGATGTTACTCATGAGACAATCAATGATGATCATGCTATTGTCGATGAGTTGATAATGTAATTTCCTAGAATTGTCCCTGAAGTTCATGCTGTCAATGTACCACTGTAGATACGTGTAGATCCCGTCGATATATAAGTAGATACATCACATGTAGTAGTACCTGCATTTCGTGTATATCCTGTACTACATTGATAATTACATGTTGCTATACTCGCACTAGTATTATATGCTGAAGTGTTGGTTGGTGCTCGTGATGAACCATTCCATGTTTGCGTAATAGAAGAAACAGTATTCCAAGACGTATTGGCTGGCTTTGTTGTACATGAAGTTAATTGCGTGTTTGCTACACAAGAAGAACCATTTCGTGTATAATTACTATTACAAGCAAAATTACATGTTGTTGTACTTGCACTAGTATTATATGCCGAAGTATTGTCTGGTGCTCGTGATGAACCATTCCATGTTTGCGTAATAGAAGAAACAGTATTCCAATAGGTATTGCTTGGCTTTGTTGTACATGAAGTTAATTGTGTATTTGCTACACAGGTGCTTGTACCAGCATCTCGTGTATAATTACTCATACATTGAAAATGACACTCTGTCGTACTTGCTGTCGTACTATATATAGAAGTATTTGATGGTGTTCGTGAAGAACCATTCCATGTTTGCGTAATATGATCAACGGTGTTTATCTCTGAATACGCTGGATATGGTACTGAACATGAAACATATTGTTGCTCCCATTGGCAAGTATGATCACAACCATCCAAGTCACTTGTATTTCCGTCATCACATTGTTCTCATGCATCGACCGTATTGTCTCAGCATACTCATCCTCATATTGGTTTGACCGTATCCGATCAGATATATTTTGTCGTGTCATATACTCATCCTGGTTGCCAATTTGATCAATCAAAGTAGACAGGTTGTGCTTGTGTCAGTATACTTGTTCCATAGATATAAGTGATAGGTTGTATCGCAGTGAATGATTGTTTTGATTGGAGAGATCATAAACTGCTTCATGTATTCAAAAGATATTGTCCACTACCATTCATAGAATTGGTTATATAGTCTCGTCAGAGTGTCGGTGTGAGATCTATTGTTCCACCACCTCGTCACCCAGCATTAGCTATCGGATCACTACTCGATCATGGTGCAAGATTGCCATCATATCCATTTGTACCATTCATATCAGCACCATTTGCAAATAACGAAATCGTACCGTAGTACATATTACTGGAACTATTGTTTAGAGATAATCAATAATTATGATTATTATATGATTGACTATTGTTGATGCTGTTGTTATTAGTAGAATCTATAGCTATTCAATTTATACTATTATTATATGATTGACTATTGCTGATGCTATTGTCATTACCCCCATATATATATATTCAATAAAAATTATTGTTATATGTCTGTGTGTTGCTGATGCTGTTCAGTGTAGAATCTTCCAGATATATTCCATGAGCATCGTTGTTATATGATTGAACATTATTGATACTGTTACGATTACTACTATAGAGTGTTATTCATTTATTTTTAGTATTATATATCTTACTATTACTGATGCTATTGTCATTACTTGTCCCTAGATATATTCAATTTTTGGCGTTGCTATATACTTGAACATTATTGATGCTGTTACGATCACTCGACTCTATATGTATTCCATAATTATTTGTTCAATGTACTCATCATACACCATCATCATATCCATCTATTTTGACGTTATCTATAATAGTATTGTAAGCGCTACCTACTCATAATAGATATGTTATAGGGGATGCTGTGTAAAGTCTTACATCACCCCTACCTATGATAGCACTACAATAGGACAAATCGATAGAAGCATCTTCGATATAATCTCATGAAGACAAGACATATATAGTATTTGTTACTGTGGTGTTTGGGATCATATTAGTTCATGGTTGTATGGTAACCACTGTCATGCTAGATGGATCACAAACGCTTCGCGTATTACCAGGATTGTTGGTATATGCTGTTGGATCACTATTATCTCTACCATACAACGCGCTTACAATCTGATCATTTGATGGACTAGCATCCCAAAATCATGAGGAGAGAAAATTATCATTGTTCCATAATCATGGTTTGACAATATTCGATCAGATATATGCTGTTGGGTCATATGGTATTCCTAATGCCCAAGTTGTTCCATCATAATATATTGGTGCTATCTGAGTAAGGATACTTGTTCCATAACTGTAGGTGATAGGTTGTGTCGGTGTAAATGTCAGTTGTCCCATGAAATTTGAAAAATTGGTTTCTCCCGTATCCAAAAGATTTACTAAATCACCATTCATAGGATTGGTCATATACTCTCGTCATACTCTCGATAATTGATCTTCCAATGCACCATCACCTCGTTTTCCTAAAGCTGCTATATCGTCACCTGCAGATCAAGCGATAAAAGTATCGAGTCCTGGATTTATCAAATTAGTTCCATTATCAAATACCGATACTGTACCATAATAATGGTTTGCTGAGCTACTTTCAGATATAGATATTCATGCAGTAGCATTGTTATATGATTGAGTATTGTTGATATTGTTGGAATTACTATATTCATTTAGAGTTATTCCTACATCACTATTGTTGTATGTTTGAGTATTGTTAATATTGTTGGAAGTACTTGTCTGTAAATATATTCATTCACCATTGTTATATGATTGAGTATTGTTGATACTGTTGTAATTACTATTATACATTTGTATTCATTCATTAATATTGTTATATGTCTGACTATTATTGATGTTATTATCTCTTCCGTTTAGTGATATTCATTGATCATTATCATGGAGCTGACTATTATTGATGCTGCTATATGAACTGCGTAGTGATATTCACGCATCAGTATCATTATATGATTGAATAGCGTTGAGCGTAATATATGCTGATTCTGAATTCATAAGTATTCAGTAATTATTATTGCCATTTCATCATCCACCACCGTCGATTTGTACATTATCTATGATGCTATTATTTACACCATTGTCTATTAATATCGTTTGTTGTTCAGCATTAGTGGTATATATTTTTACACCATCAGCGCTACCCAGTATAGCACTACATGATCTTAGGGAAACTGGGGCTGATTGTATATAGTCTCACGGAGACAAGATATATATAGTATTTTCTTCTGTTGTAGTAGGCAACTGATCAATTCATGGATCTATACGTCTAATGCCCATTTTTGTTAGATTACATTGTTTCCATGCACCAGCAAGTCGATCAGATATATATGCATATGCAGTGATATCGTTTTCATTTATACCATATAATGCAGTCATGATATTGTTGTTTGATGGACTAGCATCCCAAAATCATGAGGAAAGGAAGTGGTTGTTATTCCAATATACTATTCCATCGGAGGTGGTTGTTGTATTCGATCCATCATCAAATTCTGCATAGACAGTATTATATCACTGATTTCATGCTATATCTCGTTCAACACTTCATCCGAAGGATTGTCGAGATTTTGTTTCTAAATCAGCAGTACTGACATTACTGAATCTCATCTGTGTAGCACCAGGACAATCACTATTTAAGGTAACATGAGTAGAATTTGTTATCGTATCATCATTGTTTATCGTAAATGAACATGCTGACATTCCGAGAGTGAAAGACGTGAAGTGAGTTGTCTGGAATTGAACAAAGGCTCATTTATTGCCATCACTCTGTGCTACAAACGATCCCTCTGGTGACCATGTTGTGCCATCATCTGAAGAATTTACCTGAACGGTCTTGCCTATATAAGACATATCCAAAGGAATAGTGATGGTCGCTGCAAGCGGTTTATTAGTAATATTATCTTTCAAATCGACTCATTCTGTCGTTGATCAGACTTTGAATGCTTTGATGATAGTCTGGTTGTTTTTGTCGAAGTATTGTTGAGCATCTTTTATGGAATATGGTGTCGGTGGAACAATAGTCGATGTATATGGTGTTCTATCAGCTTTCTTGGTGAACTTGACTGATTGTGGAATGTCTATTTTTATCTGACTATCTGATGCTTGTATGATTGTAGGAGTAAGTAATTTTCCGTTATTCTGAGAAAGATCAATGGATGCATTTCCCATGACCGTACCATTTCCTAGATCCGTATATCCTTGATTCAACAAATTTTCTTTGATAGTCTGAGCATCATTTGTATCTGATAATATCGCTACTTTACACCCCATATTATCATCACATGCTGCTCCGTATGCTCCTACATGTTTGAGTGTATAGTAGATCATATTTTCATAATCCTCTTGTGTTGCTGATACGGGTTGCTGCTGATAGAATGGATTTTGTACATCATATGCATAGCTGATATTTTGGCTTTTTGCTGGTCGTTGGAGAAGTCCTCTCGCATTACATAGTTTGGATCCATTGCTCTGGAAAAATGACATACCTTGTGCATCATGCGGATCGGTAGCAAAAATACAGGATGTTTTATAATTATTTTGGTTGAGGATACCATTTGACCATGATGATACTATATCACCCTTATATCCAGGATATAGAATTTCGTCTCAACCGTCAGTACCGTTGAGATTGTTTTCGTTTCCAAAGAGTACCATATCTCCATAGTAGTGGTTATTTTGTGTATGACCTCATACTCCTATACCATTACCATTGTTGTATATCCAGAGATTGTTCATCCGGTTATCGTTCGCTCATTCTCCCAATGATATTCCAAACAATTTATTATTATAAATCTGGAGATTATTCATGATTGTCCTTTCTTCTTTTTCCAAGGTCACTCAATTGACAGCATTGTTGAATATCTGAGTATTATTGATACTGTTTCCCCCTCATCCTATATGTATACCATAACCATTATTGTATACCAAGGTATTATTGATAAATGTATTTACTGCATTTATCACTATTCATATCTTACCAATATTATATATTTTGGAGTTGTCTATTGTGATGTTTGACATACTAGAAGCATCAGTAGCTGAACACTGTATACCAAAATTGGAATTATAGATATCTAGTTTATTGAGAGTAATATCGTTCTCTTTCCCGTCTCCGGCAAAAGATACTCATATTCCATCTTTTTCATGTATTCAACCTTTAAGGTCATATTGTCCGTCGACATGAATATTGTCTACAATCACATTGCTTCCTTGTATACGAAGACTACTTTCCGTAGATATTTGCGTCTTAATGATGACAGAATCTGTAGGCACGATGGAGACACCTATGATAGCGCTACAATCTGGCATCACTATAGTTCCTTGCTTTCTTTCTGCCATATATGTCCCTGGCGCAAGGACGTATATCGTATTTGAAGCTAAATTATCTGGTAATGTAGGTTTTGATGTATCTTTATGTATTACTTGCATTTCTTTTGGATTACAATTGTTGCTTGATCGATTGACCGTATATCTGCTCTTTTCGCTATAGAGCATATTTATTATATCTTTATCGCTTGGGTTTGTATTTCGGAAATACTCATCCGCATACAATCATCTTCCTGTAGGATCAAAATAAATCTCTGCTTTTGATAGTGTCGATTTATCTCCTCTACTGTTTATTATTTTTCCATATACGGGATATGATCAGAAGCCATTATGTGGAATTGATCGATTGATTGGAGAAGTATAGTCGTTGACCATATTGTCATTTACCTTTGCTAAGGTATTTCAAAACCCTATGGAACTTATATCACTTGTCTGGAGGTTGAGTTGTATATCTGAAATACTGGTAACTACACTACCTATGCCGTTGATAGAAAACATAGTATTGATGTCTTGCATATCCGTATACATGATGTCATCGTTTGTTTCTGTTGTACTATTTCCATCATCAAACTCCGCATAGACGGTATTATCTGTACCTACTGTTCCATTTTTACCTCATTCGATAAGTGCTCCTGGATCTATTATAGCCATTCATCATCATGCTCAACTGCCTGCTATAGTCCATACATATCCTGGTTGGTAATTTATCCATTCAGTTTTTTCCAAATCATCTCTTGTATTAGAGAATCTCATACGCATAGGCTGGACATCAGCACACCGAGTTTGGAGCATAACCTGTGTGTTTTCGGTAAATTCAGCGTCATTGTTTATCGTGAATGAGCAACCTCATTTAGATAATGCAAATGTCGTGAAGTGAGTTGTCTGGAATTGAACAAAGGCTCAGCTGATAGCATCACCAGTCACTATGAAGTTTCCCATATGGTGCCATTTTATTCCATCATCTGAATAACTCACAATAATCCTTTTTCCTAAATAAGATATATCCAATGGGACTGTTATGGTCGCCTGAGCACTGCCTGAAGTTTGTTTGTTTTCGAGAGAAATTGCATCAGTTGTCGATCAAACTTTGAATGCTTTGATGATATCTTGACCTGAAAGATTATCTTGGACGTCACTTGTCCCATAGTCTTTTGGCGAAATAATCACTCATGAGTATGGTTGATCAGTAGTTTTATTTATAAATACTGTGTTTTGTGGTATATCTACGGTGATTTGATCGCCGGTAATAAATTGACCACCAGATGCTATACTATCTCCTGTCGTTGTTTGGTCTGCCGATACTAAAACCGTTGAAGCAAGTAGTTGTCAGCTATTCTGAGAGACATCAAGAGAAATACTTCATTGTGCTGTGTCTCAAACAGCTACATATCCACCACTTATAAGGTCTGATTTTATTACTTCTGGATTTGTTGTCGGAGGGATAATAATGGTACTACATCCAATCCATTGATCACAATTTGCATATTCTATAGTATCGTGAGTGATTAATGAGTGCGTGGTATCAGCAAATTCTGCATAGAGAGTATTTATTCCTGTTGTTCATACTATCGCTCATGAATATTGTAATTGAGACGTTATCCAATTAGAAGTACTGAGATCTGCTACCGTATTGGCAAATCTCATCTTGGTAGCTCTTGGACAGTCTATAGATACATTTACTCCTGTTGTATTGGTAGTTACTTTATCATTGTTTATCACAAAAGAACATCAGGTTGGGATTGTTGTATCATACATATATGTTCCTGTATCTGAGTATCATACGTTTCCTGCATTGTCATATATACTAAATACTATAGAAAATGTTGATTGATAATTTACTCACGTCACCTCACAATATCAAGAATTTGTATCTCCTGAATAAGTTGCCGGGAATCGTCCGTTTCATGTACTATACATACAACTCGATCATGAGAGTCATGATGATCAGGTATCATACACCCTTGCACCTACATCCAACATTCATTTATAATAGGTAACTCATCAACTCATGAGTGATGATCGACCATCTATATATCCAGTAAGTACTGGTGGGATGGTATCTCGTGCACCCACTTGTACAGCAAAGTAATATAATCATGGTGAAATAAATGTTATATATTTGTTTCCGTTGATGGTAGTTATATTTCCTGTGGAGAAATAATTTCGATTTATCAAATTATTTGATGAATAGATTGTTGCTTTCGATGACGAGTTCTGAGAAATTCATGTCAACGGTATTGATATAGTAGTGGTTAATGGATTTCAAGAAAAATCTGTCAAAGAAAGTCATGGTATAGTATATCCTATCACTCATTTGATATTGGACAGTCAGGTAATCGCTCATGGAGCTAGAGTAAATATTCAGAATGGTCCATTGTATGCATATGCTCATGATTTTACAAATGCATATTTCGGTAATGTCATTTCTGCTCTTATTGTTCCTGTAGATTGTATAACCATAGGCTGATATGTTTTTCCATTGGTATCTTGGAAATTTAGATATCAACTTCCGACAAGAGTATCTGATGATACTGGATATAATGATCATGTTCCTTCTCTGTATCATTTGGATAATACATAATTTCTTATATCCCAAAATCATTCTCCGATATGATATCCACTATCGATAAAGAGATTTGTATTGTACGTTGGTACTGATGATGTGTAAATATACGGTACTTGTTGTAATAGTGTACCCGTAGAAAAATTCATAAAGGTAATGAATCCTGAATATGTTGTATCGGTTGTTTTACCTGTACAGGTAGTTTGGAAATAATAGTTTCCTGCGCTATTTTGTAGATTGGTAGTAGCAGCGCATCATAAGGTTCACGTAGTAATAAGTACTCATGTATTCACTCATACAAATGCTCATGCTGTCCCTAGCACAGTCCCTGCTGGTAATGTATTTGTGCTATTTCCATATATTTTTAGTGTATTATAATATATATTGTTTGTTGATTTGTTGGTATATCGTCCGTTCGATGTGTTGTTGAATATTTCAATATTTTTGAGAATCATGTCGCTTGATCCAGGATTCTGTCTTGTTATCGAAAGTCCGTAATTGGCATTATTGTATATTTGCGTATTTGCTATGATGTCTGAATCACCATTGTACATATTTATTCAGATTCAACCATTATTATATATCTGGAGATTATTTAATGCACCAGAATTTCAGATATAATATATTCCTCATCCAGCATTGTTGAAGAATATTGATGCATTGATGTCTATATACAATGATGTTGCATAGGAGTAGAATCCATATCAACCGTTGGACTGAGAAATAATACCGTTGAATAATGTACGCGTCGGAGCTGTTCTAATATTTATACCATCTGATGCGTGACGTTGGACTTGGATATTGTTGTAGGTAGAGTCCGTAGGAGAAGTAAGATCTATTCCATAGGTATTTTTGGTAGCGTGTACTCATGATGTACCGTTTGCATATCCATCAAATTTTAGATTATCGTAAATGATATACCTTCTAGCGTTGTTGGTAAATATTGATGTTAGGTTTGTTGTACTGTATAATTTGACATCTCATTTACCGATGATTGCTGTACAATTTCCAGCAAAGCCTCTTGCCGCACTGAATATATACGAACCAGAATTGAGTACATATACGGTATTTGCCGTCGGTGCTGGGATTGAATTGAGACCACTTACTGCATATGGTTGAACATATACCACCTTAGTTGGTTGACAATTACCAGACCGATTTGCATTATAAATTGTTTTATCACTCAAGCCACTTCCATATAGTGCGGTAATAATCTGTCCTGTAGTAGGATTGGAATTTCGGAAACTATCATCAAGGAAATCTGAATTTCCCCAAATAATATTTCCTAGTACGAATGTCGTGAAGTGGTTGGTCTGGAATTGTATATATGGTTCTCCATCTTTTTCTTGTACTATTGCTGTACCTAATGTTTGGAATGTTTGACCATCACTAGAATAATTTATTGTTATCTTCGTTCCTGTAGCGTATCATACCATAGGTACCGTAACATCTGCTGTTTCTGATTTTCCTCCATTATTTTCTATAAAGAGTTTCTCATCATCTGATCAGATTTTGAATGCTTTGATGAGTGTTTGATCAGGAATATTTCAACTGATATCGATGAGAGAGATTGTTTTTGGTCACATAATAACTCCCGTATAATCTCCTCCACTTGCTGTGGTAATTTGAGTGTCTTGTGGCAATGCAACCGTTGTTTGATCGTCGACTGACTGCATGGTAACAGCGACAGCTATAGCACCTTGACTCAGAGATAGATCAATAGGTTTTATACCGACCATACTTTCTCCCGTATCCACATATCCATTATTGCTCATGATATCTTTTATGGTTGTTTCATCGGTTGTTTTTGGTAAGACTACTGGAGTGTTTTGTGCATTAGGATCTTGGTAGGTATAGTCTATTTGGAGTGTTGGTCTATACGTAATCTCACTATTTTCTTTGGATCATATGCTGATGGAATTGTTGTCTGTCGCTATAACCAATCCTTGATTTAATTCTGGGTAATGTATCCATTCTTCTAGAGAAGCGATTCCATAGGTCGTGAAATCGAATGTTGTAGGAGTGTTTTTTGACGTGAATGCATTATCTTGAAGCACATTATAGACAGCATAATCTTTTGTCGCTACTAATCATGATCAGCCATATCGCAAAACATTTGGATATACGCCATGAAGATAATCTGAATCACCGATATTGGATATACCTCCGTTTGCTATTCACTCTCTCCGATTATTATTTAGGATTCTCTTGGTAATGATTGAGTCGGATGTTCCTCATACTTTGGTCAGTTGAAGTGATGCCTGAGAAATTTTAGACAACTTGGGAATATCAGTCAGATCAAATTTAATCAACATTTTGGATCATTGATCATCCGCCATGAGCACATCAGATTTTCCATAATTTTTATCTTGATCATTGGCATTTATGTAGGTATCATCTTGTGGATTTACCGTGAGTGATTGTGTCCTATATAATTTTATATTTGATGTTGTGTTTTCAAGGTCATCCATATATACCGCATATCATAGGTATGTGTAGGCATTTATTTTATATACACTGTTACCTGATGTAGCTAGATATATTCCATATTTGTTGCCTGTGTGTACTCATCCATTTCCATCGTCTTCACCATAGACGTTGAGGGTATCTATGAGAATATTTTTTCATCATGAAGACACCTTTATGTTTGCTCATCTTTGTCTACTGGTAAATATATTTACCCCAGAACCTATTCCCATAATCGCTATACAAGATCCAGTAATATCTGTCATATAGCTCGAAGTATATGTTCATGTTTCTAAGAGATATATGGTATTGGACAGTGGATATCTCGGGATACTACCACTTCCTGGTTGGAGATGAACTACTGACATATCTCACGGTGTACAATCCTGTTGATCTCGATGAGGAGTGTCACTATCTTCACGTTTACCTGTACTGAAAAATGCTGCGACTATTTGTTCGTCACTTGGATTAGTTTCTCGGAATGTTTGTATTACCACAGGTTCTGGTTGTGTAATATTTCCTGTTGTGACGAAAGATCATGTACTCGTATATCATGTGTCAATTGTTCATGTGGTGATGTCTCATGTCAGACCTGTAAAGATATCTGGTATTATACTACCGCTAGTATCTGTGCCTGTAATTATATCTTGGATACCACCAGTAATGATTGTTCCTAGGGTAAATAAGCCCAATGATGGTGATCAAAAATTACAAAGCAACTGATTATCAACCCTACAAGTAGCATTTACTGCTTGCCAAGTTGTTCCATCATCTGAAGAATAAATTTGTAATGTATCACCGACAGCTATATTGGTATCAGTAATCTGAAATGAAATATCAAAATTTAAATTATTATCTAGAGTCAGACTCACTCCATTTGATCAGACAGAAAATGTTTGTGTAGGAATAAAATCTGTCGGTAGTCATAATTCACCTTGAGCTGCTTGTCTACTGTCTGTTATTGCTGTTGGTGGACTTATCATACCATACCAGTCTCATCATCACACCGTGATTTTACTAGGTATACCTGCGCTATTGATACCGACTTGAGAGAGATCGTCTGCAGATTTTATAATTCGATAGTTGTTGCTTGTATCCAAAAAATCTCAGTTAGCTATTGCTCTTCCTGCAATATCAGTTTTTCATTCACTGAATTTTGCTCTATTTACATCATCCATAGCTGTGCCAAATGTCCCTGTATCATAGCCATATTGCGCATATATATATATTTTGCCTGATGCATCTACGGGTATATTTATACTAGAAGCATTGGAGAATGGCTGTCGTTCTTGATTCACTAAATCATCTTGACCGCTTGTACTAAATCTCATATCTTGGATATTTTGGAGAAGCGTTCATGTTACACATGCATATACCATGACCGTCGTATCTCTTATTTCTTTGACCTCATTACAATTTTCATCACCGATGAAAAATTTAAAATTATCTCATCACACAACAAATGGCGTCATATGATTTACTTGGAGATATGCACTTGTTGTCATATATCCAGATGATATACTTACCAACAAAAAACTAAATATTTTGAATAATCAAAAAAATCATGCTGCACCCCAAAGGTATTTTTTGTGGTGTCTTTTCGCATGTGTGTATACTTTTTTTCCGTGATGATGTAGCTTGTCAAAGACCGTTCGCATATACAAATAACGATATAAACTACAATACAATTGTGTTTCTGTTTTGAATCATTTTTTTGATGTAATTTTATCAAAAAGATTCTTATCAAAACATGTTGTTTATGCTCATTGCAGATATATTTTCAACGACATCAAACTTTGACAAATTAGAGTTTTTGGCTTACTTATGTCGATATTGACACGTAATTATGGAATAAAATGATAGGCACGAGCATTGTATTTATTTTTGGATACATTTAGACGTAGACAATAAACCCTGTCTAAACGCCAGATAATTTCCACTTTACATTGTTTTTTTTGTGTACATAATATCTACAAAAATAGCGAAAATGAGGCATATTTTTGAGTCTTTTTTTTTCATTATACGCGGAGAATTGGGAATAACTTCGTACTCAGGAATTGTGTTTTGAGACACAAACGTATTTGCTTTTTATCAAAAAAAAACACCCCGGAAAAAATCCGAGGGTTTTATTAGATATTCTTTGTTTTTAGTTTTTTGCTTATGTCACTTGTTTTTTTGGCTTTTCTAGTTCTACGAGAACGTATTTCTTGGTTTCTTGGAAGAATTTGGATTTCAAATTCTCCATCGATACTCCATGACGATAATCATAATACACAGTTCTTATCATGGGAAACATGTTACTGGTAAACTTTTTTGTGGTGGAATGATCTGTAAAAAAAATAAACACATTTCGTGGGAAGCATTTAATTTTGGGTAATGCCCTTGTGAGTTTATCGGCAAGATCAGATTTAATTTGATCATTTATAGCCTCTGCCGCTGCTTCTTTGTCTTGCTGTCCTTGATTTTTCCATGCAGACTCGAAACTTTCCGAGAGTGTCTGCAAAATTTCATGCAGATTTTTTTTGGATTTTTCCATCCTTTTGTAGGCAGATACAGCGTATATTACTCCTGCCGCAATAATTACCAAGATACCCAGTATCACGTAACCATGTACACTAATGTTTTCCATAATTTTTCTTTTATTTTTTTATATTTTTTGTTTTATATTTTATATCCATTAGACAAAATAAGTCAAGTTATGTTTTTTATCAGTACTTATCACTGATATTTGAGCAATATCTTTGTCTTATCTTTGTCAATTTTTTTCTGTTTTTGTGAATTTATACTTCCCGTGTTTTTATATATTAACCCTCTATACATGAACGAGTACATTGAATACCACCAAAACGCAAATGAAAATATATTGGGGGTAGCTGTTGATCCTATCATAAGAGATCTAAGGTATGTCCTCACCCAGAAATGTAACTATCATTGTGGGTTTTGTCATAAAGAATGATGTGATGGATCAGAAAAAAATCTTTTGTATGCAGATGATTATGATTTTCTTTTTTCTACCGCTAGGGCGTATGTAGGAATACAGCAAGTTACCCTGAGTGGTGGTGAGCCCATGATGCGCAAAGATATTGTAAAAATTAGTCACCGTCTTCATGATGCTGGCGCGAAGGTCACGATGGTAAGCAATGGTGCACGCATATATGAACACCCTGAAGTGATGCAAGATATTGATGTACTCAATCTTTCTTTACACACAACAAACCAAGAACTTTATACTACATTAACCTGATCTTCTACCAAGGTTACAGATCTTCTTGAACGCATAGCACAGATTCACGACCAGTATCCTCATCTCCATATTAAGCTGAATAGCGCCATAATTAGTAAGGAGAATACTCCTGATACGGATGATTTTAGGTATAAAGTAGACTTGGCCGCTAGGTATTGATGGAAACTTAAATACCTCGAACTGAGCGATGAACATATTCCTGGATTTGTCAGTCTAGACAGCTTCCAGGAAAAACTTCTCAAACAAGGCTTCCTCTTGGATCAAAAATTACCTAGACAGGCTGTTTACAAGAAAGATAATGTGGAAGTCATTACGGGGAAAGTGTTTTGTTCTGAAGCGAAACAAACACAAGATCCTCAATGATATTGTAAACAATATAATGACATCTACATTACTCCAGATGGATATATTTCTTCTTGTCCTATAGATATCAAAAAAATTACTGCGTACGATGCAATCGTTTCCAGAAACTGAGCAGCGCTTGGTCAGTTACTTCAGGAAACTATAGATAGCCACACTCAGTATCACTGCCCTTTTACTAAATAATTCTCACTATGTTGGAACTCGAAAAAACATATCTCTTGAAAGCTATCCCCACATGACTTTCTCTCTATTCGAATAAAGAGCTCGTAGATATCTATATTCCTTTGGAGAGTGCACACGCACATCTCAGGATACGCAAGTATGGTGACCATATGATGATTATGAAAAAAGAGCTTGTAAATCCAAACGATCTTTCATCACAACAGGAATCTGTTATTCATCTTACAGCTAATGAATTTAGTGTGTTGTCACAAGTACCAGGAAAACGTATCCATAAACGCAGATATTATTTTCCGTATGGATGATTAGCCCTAGAAATTGATGTCTTCGAGGAAGCGCTTTCATGATTGATTCTTGTCGATGTAGAATTTCCTGACGAAGCAAGCAAAATGAAATTTCAAATGCCAGATTTTTGCCTTTGTGAAGTCACCCAAGATGTGGGCTTCGCATGATGATTGCTTTGTGGAAAGAACTATAGTGATATAGCTGAGAAGCTTAGAGTAATGGGATATAAGAAATTGTGGGTCGAGTAATGATTCCACCCGGGTGGAAAAACTAAAAATCCCGCTCTCGATCTATATTTTCTATATTAGCACCCGGGTGCGAGACTTTTGACCTAAATAACCATTCGTCCGCAGTATCTACCAACCCATGCTTTAATGGATTGTTTTCTACGTAGTAAATACACTGATGAAGATATTCTTCGTCTATTATTTCTTTAGCTTTAAATCTACACTCGAAATACATTTTTCCTTTTTCTGCCGAATATTTAGCCTTATAATATCTAGTATATGCAGCACAGATATTTCCTATAAAGTAAGATAATCTATATCAATCAGAAAGATTATGAACTACTAAATGGAAATGGTTGGGGAGTATGCAATATGCCAAAATAGACAGATCTTTTTCACATTTCTTTTTATAGATATCAATATACCACAAAAATCTTTGAAGGTCTTTATTATTATGAAATAATGTTTGTTTATAGAGTCATCTGTTGTATACATGATACTTTGTATTTGATTCGAACTTTCGTCTCTTTGGCATAGTATCTGGGTAAATAAATAAACTATCACCAATTGTAGGAGTTCAAAGAAAGAAAAAAACTGACAAAGTGAATACATTTCCACCCGGGTGCTAAATTTCACCGCACCCGGGTGGAAAGTTTAACTCCTAAAAAAACTCCCCTACCTTTCGGTAAGAGAGTCTTTTTGTTTTCCGCGAGAGCGGAGGTATATAGATAGTAACAATTACTTGTTAACTATTTTACTTGTGTCATTGGAAATGTTCCAAGATTAGAGTAAGTACTTGCTGTAAATCCACCGAAGGCTACATCTGAAAGTCTTGCTGTCCAATCCTGAGTTGCGTTAGTTCCATTACCAATAGCTCAATCTAGAACCATAGTATAAGTAACTGGTGTTCCTACATCAACTGTTGCATTACCTGTATTTACCATTGCAAGCGTTGTAATAACACTGTTATTATATGCTGTTCAAGTAAATGCAAGATATTGTGAAGATGTACTGTCTCCCTTATATACATAGATTGCATTTCCACTAAATCCTGCAGTTGCAATGTATGCTTTTAAGCTAGTCATAAGTGTTGAATTTTTACCTTGAGCAGTCACAGAGAATTTCAAAGCGCTTGATCCAAGATCTTTGTTTGGATTAGCAAGTTGAAGTACAGTTATAATACTATCAGCGATAGCGTGTGTATTACATACAACATCACCTCCTGCAATATTTATAGTATTACCATTTGATCCCTTGATATCTGTTCCAGTAGCTTTAACTGTAATAGCAACACCAGTTGTATTTGTATTGCTGTTTACATTAGCAACTACATAGTAAGTAGCTTGTGCATCTTTAGCAATAACTGGAGCATTATTAATTTGAGAGAATGTTACTGCTGTTGCAGTAGATGTAGTTGCAGTAGCAATCACATTTCCAGATACATCTTGTATTTGGAAATTACTCAAATTATCAAGCTTAGTTCCTGCTAATGTTACATCATACAATCTTACTCCGTCATTTGTTGCACTAACTTTGAATGCACCAATTTTTTGAGCAGTAGATGGTGATAATAACAATTGAGATAATGGAGTAGAACTACTTGCTGCCAATGTTCCAACAGCTGTTCCAATAGTGAATACAGCTCCTGCTGGAGTTGCATATCCAGTAACAGCATTTGATGTTAATGAATCATAAGCATTCAAAGTAGATAATGTAGCTCTAAATGTTCCTGTATTAAATGTATCTATGAAATCAGCTTTTACTAAAACATCCATTGGAGTTGTTTGAGTAAGTTGTTTATTAAATCCATCAAATGTAACTGTACTAGATGTTACTGTTTTTGATTGGATAGCTGTTCCATTGATGTATAATGTTAAGTAAGCATTATTGTAGAATCCTGTAGTGTATCCATCAACATTAAGAACAATGTTACTTACACTTACTCCATTTCATTGAGTTGATGATAATCTTATACCATAAACCGTAAGACCTTGTGATCATGCAGATATAGCTGTATCACCAAGTCCATCTGTTTTAGTAACGTTCAATGTAGCAGCTTGTGCTGTTACTTGTATTCCACCAATTGAACCTACTCATGCAGTAGTAACGTTGTTACCATTTACAGCGTAAGTTTTTGTATTGAAAGATCCAAGTTGTAAATCATTGAATTTTACATAAGCGTTTGGAGCAGTATCTTTAAGAGTACCAAACATTTTTACTTGTGCAGTACCGTTAACAGTTACACTTCCTAAGAAAGTAGCGTAAGTCTGTCCACTAACAGGACTGTAAGCGAATGTTGAATTACCGATAGTAAGATAGATAGTACTAAACATTTTTGACAAATCATTAGAAGGATATGTCCCTGTGTAATTAAGAGTATTAATATCTTCTAAAGTGATTGCATTTTTAGCAGTGATAGTACCTTTCATAAGAACAACTTGACTACCTGCAGCATAATTCATACTCAAAGGTACAGTTGTATCTCTTGCAAACGACAAATCACCTCCATTTACTGTGTAAGTACCTAAGTAGCCAGTACTTCAAAGTGTGTTTGTTGTTCTAAATGCAGTTGTCATTTCACTAACATTTAAATCTGTAGTATTTCTAATATATAATTGATATTTATCTCAAGCTGAATTATCTACACTATTTACCATAGCTTTAATGTAGTATGTAGCTGTAGACGCATCATTTATAGTATCATTTATTGCTGAGAAAGTTAAATCGTTATTATTAACCACTGGATTTGAAGCGACTACTGTACCATTTCTTTCAAGAGTTATGTTAGAAAGATTTGATAGGTTACCACCAACCCCATTTTGTCTCAAAGTGATACTTTGGAATTTAGCGTTTCTTGTTGTTCAATCACTAGATCCATTGTTAAGCAAAGAGAAAGCACCTATTTCTACTGGATTTGAAATATCAGTATATACATTTCATGCAGCATTTACAGTTGCTTCAGTTGTTGTTATTACTGTGTATTCAGCTGTTCTTAATGTAGGAGTAGTGAAACCACCATTTAGATTTTGAGCTGAAGAATTTATGTCAGTAGAAGTAAATCCAATATCTACACCGGCAGTTGATCAAGATAATTGTGCGTAAAGATCAAGTGTTTCTCTTGCACCTGCTTTAACAACATAAGCTGGAGCGAAAGAAATAATTGCTGTTCCATTTGAAGAGAATGCAGCTTTACCAGACACTCTGATTCCATTTTTTTCAAACCAAATTCTTGTAGAAGGATCTACATTTGCAAGACCTACTTTTGATAATGTAACTGTATTCAATGAAACATCATTTGATGATGCAGCAAAATCAACAACAGCAAATCTAACAGTACCTACTCTAGGAACTTGAAATCCATTAACTGGAGAATTAGAATTTAATGAAACACTCAAAGAACCAGCTTTAACTACAGTTGGAGTTGTTACACATTGAGCTGGACAAGTATCCAAACCTAATGAGCAAGACAATACATTTTCTGGAGTTGTACAAACAGCTGGAGTTGTTCCATTTCCTGTATCAGCTCTTTGCATCATAAGCATTACATATCCTCTTACTTCAGGAGCATTTGGAGTTGCAATATTACTCATGACACCAGCGTCTTTAAGAGCATTTAAGTGAGCTACATAGTATGGATTACCTCCATCATTTGTAGTACCATTTAATACTCTATCCAATACTGTTCCAAATTGTGCTCTAGTAACTACACCGTTTGGATTGAAAGCAGTGATACCAACACCCATCAATCCCATTTGACAAGCATCTTTGATATATCCTTGCATTTCTTCAGTCTGATTAGCGACGTCGGTAAATGTACAAGTTTTTGAAGTGTCAGGAGTCATTCCTTTTACTTCTTTAGCATAATTAACCATCATTTTTGCCATATTAGATCTGATAAGAGATCCATAGATATTAGCAGTATCAATAGAAGATTGTGTAGTTACACCTATTCCATAGGCATAGTTGTACGCACCTTGCAATTCAGTACTGTAACTAGCAGCTCCGAGAACTGTTGTAGGTACAGCTGTACCAAGCATAGCTACGATAGCTAAACTTGCGAACAATTTCTTAAAATTTTTCATGTAAGAATAAAATACAATATAAAAGAGACACAAAATTTTGTTTCAAAAGTTTTGATGTCGAATTTATCCTGAGTGATAAAAGAGACACAAAACCCTGTAAAAATTCTAATGTCGATTATCTAGACACGCAATCCTGCAAAGTCTAAATAAAAACTTTTTTTGGCTCACAGCCAAATAGGCAGGTGTAGTAGCCGCGTTTATCAGAGCCTTTCTAGATATACGCGAAGATGTTCCGTGTCTCCACACGGTAACTTTCTTTTACATTAATAATTCAAGAGACAAATACAAGACAATATTGGACAGTCTACGCTAACAGCTAAAACATAATCCAAGACCACTTTTCTAGGAGCGGTTTTCCAAAAAATAGTATATTCTCCTTCAAAAATGATTTTCCATTTTTGATTGAAGAATATATAGTCACTACCTCAATAATTCCCAACAAAAGGGAACTATTCTGGTAGTAGACTATAAATCCTTCACCAGTACCATTTTACTATGAAGAATTTAACTTTTTTGGAAAGAAACACCCCTGCCCACTGCGAAGCAGGCTTGCCTTTCTCACTTACTAAAGACCACATCTTTCTAGTAACCTGTACGCACAAGTGTCTATTTTGTGACAACTTATTGTTAGCACCTAGAGGACACAATTCTGAGTAATGATAGGCATTGCCTACTATTATGTCCCCAACCCCTAGTCTCTAGTTTAACTACCGTTTTGACATAAAGTATGTGTAATATGTCTACTGAACCAACATAAAAATGTGAAAATATGGAAATGTTGCAATATGGAAACATTTAAAGAAATATATGGAAATATGGAAATGTTGCAGCATAAAAACATTTAAAGAAATTGTATGTCCATCTTTCCATCTTTCCATTTTTCAATCTTTCAACTCTTCTATTCTTCTATTCTTCCATCTTTCAATCGCATCATAGTTTTATTGTTTTTCTTGTAAATGTAATTTTGTTGTCTTTACAATCTTTATCAGAATTCCGAGCATTTCTTTTGTTTTCTCAACCAGCTCACTGTATCTAGTATATCATTCTAAATATCATCAGAACCTCAACAATTTGACCCAATACTGACATTCCCTTGCTTCTTTTAATGCAATACTCATTTTGTGAAGAAAATCTTTTTTACTTTGTCACTCTTGAGCTTCCATAATGTTTGCTCATATACTTGTTCATGATCTTATAAACTGTTTACTCAAAATATACTCCTTATGGGTTTTTATAATATATTGGTAACAATCTACAACCATCAAACTATACACCAAAGACTCTTTATGGATTTCATATTTTTTCTCCATTTTTTATATGATCACTAAATAAAACCCACATATTCCATCTTTCAATCTTTCAATTCTCCCATCTTTCCATCTTTCCACCTTTCTATTTTTCCACCCTTCCATCTTTCAATTCTCCCATCTTTCCATCTTTCCATTTTCTCATGTTTCCACTTTCCCATTGTTCTGTCGTTTCCATACTTTTTAACATTTTTTCACCATTTTTGATAGAAAAATGTTAAAAAACTATGCTTCTAGACTAGTCTATCTTGTCAATATCGCCATTTTTTGTCTAAACAAATAATGAAAATATATACCATTTTTTTATTCTCTTGATGATCTTTGACATCCCAGTCGTAGTACTTGTTATACAGAAATCATGATGTATTTTTTTTGAAAATTTTTTTATATATGTTTTTATTTTTTTATATACAATATTTTACTTCTATATATAGAAATATTGATTAGCATCTATATCTAGAAATATAGAACAAAGAATAAAATCAAGGGAGATTATTCTGATTTATTAATTCATCAGTATGTTTCTCAATTTTTTATCTCTTCTTTTTGGTCCCCTGATTTGATACGCCGATATACAAAAAAAACTACACAGAGTAATAAAACCACATATTTAAATCGTAATCATGAAACCATAAGATAAATTCCGTACTGAGCTACCAGATCAGAAATTGTATATATGTACTGTATACAAATTTTTTCAATCCAGAGCATCCAATCTCATCCCACATACTGATATAGCCAGACACTGACAAAGCCATAGATCATGACAAATGGTACGATAGGCAAGACAAACACATTTCCTAGAATCCCCAAAATATTGATCTTGCCCATAAAAAATATTATAACGGGGAAAATCCCTATACTCGCTCAGATACTAGGTGATAAATAGTTTTTATAGATATATCACAAAGCTTTTTGTAGTCAAAAAATAGGGCCCGTTGATATATCCTTTTCTCTTATTTCTCTTTCCTTGTCGCTGAAGTCGAAATAAAGTATTCCAATAATTGCACTGTATGACAATAAAAAACCCGTATCATATGCTAGAAAGTATGGGTTAATGATCAACATAATGATACAACTTATCGACAAAAGCCTTCGAATATTGACCTCTCTTCATCGAAACAATGCCAACATACTTATCCCTCCCATCAACACCGCACGAAATACACTAGAATCTAGTCCACAAATACACCCATATCCTATTATCGTGAGCAAAATAAGTCCAAGCCTGACATAAAAAGGTAAAAAGAACAAAATAAATTGTAAGAATACAACAATCATAAGGATATTTCATCCACTCACAGCAACCAAATGGACAAGTCATGAATTTATAAAACTCTGATATTCTGATTCTGGAATCTGAGATCTGTCCCCTATCACCATCCCTAATATCAATCCCGAGATTTTGTTTTTTCCATAAGATTCAATTATTTTTTCTTGTATGTTCTTTTTGGTTTGTTTAACCCATCAAACAACATTACCTCATTCCGGCGTCCCGGATTGCGGCCGAAATCAATTTTGCTGTGTAGATGTTCCAACCCTACCATGTATTATAAGAGAATTCGTCTCATAGATTGTCCCCCTCCACCCCTTCATTTTAATCCATTTTCCGTAGTCGAAACTTCAGGAAAATATCGGAATAGCAAACGTCTCTGGAGAAATGGTTCGGTAAGAAAATCAGCCTGTATGATTGTTTTCTTGCTTATTGCCAACCATCCACAATTGATCGCCAATAGCATATTCTTTGGTAGAATAAAGAATATATTCTGCATTTCTGTAGCTAAATATATATTTTCCCTGAGTAGAAATATCACTGATTATACCAGTTCCAACTAGTGTCCCCCTTAATAAAGGGGGAAACGAAGGGGGATTTGAATATCTATAATACCCCCATTCCTTCACTCCAAAACTCACTCCTGCCAACAAAAAAGATAATCAAACAAAGATAATTATTTTTTGTAAAACTATTTTTTTCTTTGACAAGTACTGGTATATGAGCAAAAAAACAAATACAAGTACTAGTGAAATACTTGCAATCAATATATTTTCAAACAAGGTAAAAATTAAGGTAAATACCAGAAAAAACAGTAAAAACATTAGTAGAATATTCAACTAAAAACTTATGTTTTAGCTTTGGGACTTATTATAAGTTTATTTATCTTATCTGCATAGGGGATTGCCACAATAGACTTATCATACAACTTCAATGGCAGGAGGAAATGGAGCCTTGCACCTATTCATCCCTCTGTATGAAAAAATAGTGATAAGGATTCTACCAATGAATGTTTACTCCAATCATACAGTTCAAGATCAGAAATATGTTTTTTTATAGTTGAAAAACAATGGGCGTCATCATTCATGTCACAGGGGAAAAATATTTTTTTATGATCCGTATATTTGGCACAGAAATCAATGATTTTTTGTATGTTTTCTGTGTCCACTGACTGTCTATTAATATTTATTAAAATATATTTTGTCTTTCAGCTTTGAGCTTTAGGCTTTATGCTTCAAATTATTTCTTGTGCAAAATCTTGGTAGAGAACAACATTATTGTCTAATGTTTTTTGTCCTTGGTCTTTTCATTTGGCATCTACCTCTTTAGCAATGGTATAGGAATCTCTATCTCTTACAATAATCTTTTCTGCTTTGGGAAGAAGGTAAGTATATAGTTTTTCTGTCCGTGACGTGCGAATTTTTCCTATCCCTCACAGGAGGACAAATTGTCATTTTTTGACACTATAATTGAAGAGCAAAGGAATATTTCGTCCATCATGAGGAAATGTTCTTTCATCAGAAAGCACTTCTCATCAGCCAAAAAACTTAAATACTTTTTTGTATTTACCTCGTCCCAGAATATTCATCAGATGGGTTATAATTTTATATTTATGTTGTTTGGCGTTGATGAATTTTATACTCTTAAGTTGTTTTTCTGTAAGTATTTCTTGATAGTTTTCTCGTACTCGATCTTCCATCCGGAGCGCATTACCCACTTCCACAAAGAGCTTAGTGAGAGGATATTTTGTAAATAATTGTCTTATTACACCAAAAAACAAGAGTTCATCTCCAAAATTTTTATATCCATAATACCCTCTCAGATATCCCTCCATACGTACATAATAAAATAAACATTGAAACATTGAAAGATTGAAACATTGAAAAATAAATCTTTCCATTCTTCCATACCTCCATTTTTCCATCATTTTTATTCCCCAGCCTTCTCTTCTCTCTTCTTCTCACTTTCGTTGATACTCTTTACAAACGCCATAAGCATCTTGGTAATATGCCACGTTATATCGTAGAATTCTTTAAATTCTTCTTGTGTGATACATCATAATTCTAGCAACATATAGAGCATAGATCTTATTTGACTGGTTCCTCATTTTGCTGTGAGAAATGCTACTTTGATATCTTTATTGTTCCTTTTTTCAAATCATTCTGCAATCTGATTCATTATCTGTATCCCTGTTTTTGTTATGATATCTTTGAGTCCATATTCCTTACAATTCTTACACACAGTATAGAGTTTAGTGGTTAATTCTTTGGCTTTCTGCCAAGCGATTAGATCTTCAAATTTTTCTATTTTCATAGTAAATAATTAAAAATAAAAGAGAGTATTTGGTGTATTACTGGAGAGTATTTTCTCATGCAAATACCCCGATTACTCAAGGTAATGTTGTTTGTAAAACATATATTTGTTGTTTTACATCAGTAATAGGAAGTGATTGTCCATAGATGTCTACCTGACCTATTCACTGACCAATCAATTTTTTATTCTGAGCGACTAAATCAAAATACTCTTTAAGCGGTGTTTCATAATATAAATTTTGCCAATTATCCATGAGATATTGTTTTATTAAACTTGCAAATCATTTGTAAAGTTTCTGTTCTTGTGTTGTCTTGATTTCTGCTTTGGAAGCTGGGATGTGTTTACATAGAAATGATTCTTCTTTATATCGGATACAGAGTTTGTTAGCTATTGGTTTGAGTTGAACAGCATTGAGTATATCTATATTTTCCTGTGAAATTTCTGCTATTCACGTATCAGATGCATAGATTTTTTCTCCTTCTTTGGGAGTTCTATAACAAAATTTTGTGAGCTCTTTCTCGTGGTAAAATAAACTAACACATGCTGCTTTATTAATTAACCCAAGACTTCATGACAAAATATTTTCCTGACCAATAATGAAGTTCCCCGTGATTTTCTTCTTACTTTTTCCTATTCTGAGTGTGAATCCCTGACTTAGATCTAACTCACCACTGTATGTACCTCATTCCGGCGTTAAGAAATTGTGGCCGGAATCTTCGTAATTCATAATCACTAATCAAAGTTCTTCAGATGTATCAGATTCTATTGGATTGGGAAGTACATAGGTGATGGTAAATTGGAGACCAGAAAGATTCAGTACGGTTCCTGTAGATTGGATATCACCCGTAATTGTTTTTTCTTGCTCTGGTATATTAGGATTGTATGTATAGGTATCAAATATGTAATCTCCGTACGTTAATTGAACAACAACGTCTTGTCAGTTATCTGTACTATTGGGGAATCCAAAGGTTTTGATGAAGGTGGTAGGGACATTTATAGGTAATATTCGGGGAAGTGTTTTATTGGTTCCGTTAACTTTGAGTCTGAATATTTTACTCAAATCCAATGGAGTTTGGTCTCCAGATAGGTTGGTAGCTAATAATGTTATTTTTTCATTATTTGTATCAGGACCAGGAGGATCGTAATCCACATTGAGAATACGAATAGAATATTGATTGGGTATTGATGAAATATTCGTAGTGATTGGGTTTTCTCAAGAAAATACGTCGCTTGGTCAGCTTAGTGGACAGCTTCACGTTTCTGATTGATATCCCGTAGTTACTTGAATATATTCAATTTTAGTTATGGTAGTACCTGAGAAGTACTTTAAAAATCTTTGTTCGAACCCTGGCGAAAAGTCGTCCAAATAGTCGAAAATCCTCGCACATTGGTAGGTTTTTGTGGCAAAATATGAGGACTTACCTATATTTTCTCCAGACATATAGGCAATGTCCAAAACTTGTCTATTTTGTCAAGAACCAATGGTTATCACCAATCGATTTCAGGTACTAAGTAAGAAAAAACCACTATTTCGTACGCTTTGCATTCCTTCATCTTTTCGGAATCCAGTAGATGAAAGCAACAAAAATGTATTCTTTTGTAAGGTAGTACCTGAAGTATCCAATATAAATTCTACACTTGTAGCTAGGCGATTTCCTGATATGGACAGATTGGTAGTAGTAACATCTGAATGGATTGCCAATTCAATATACGGAGGATATTTTTCATTTCATGGAAATATTTCATTGATTTTTATTAGGTCTCTTTGGTCTAAAGAAACACAAGAGACAGGTAATTGTAAATTATCTCAAGATTGTGCGGGAGGAAAAGAAATATCAATAACCGTTCCTGTTCTAAAGTATACACCAGGGTTTATCATATATCCACTCTGAGCATTCGCTACCCTATCTGATTGGATCCGGGTAGGAATTAACCCAACTTTTTCAAATGACGTTTTCTTATCATTGTAGAAGTTGACTCGATATTGATCTATTAAGAAACTATCAACTATCTGACCAGAAATGATCAATTGGATATTGATTGGCGATGTATCTGTCAAATTCAATGCTAGTCCCGTTTTCCCTATATATTGACTTCCTGAAACCTGACTAAGCATATCTCCAAATACTTTAGATTCTCCCGATAAAAGAGTGATGTTGCTCAACGTAACTGGTGTGCTTTTTGCTCATACGAGAGTAAAATTTCCTTGAAAGTTTCCATCGCCAATATTCGTGATTTCAATCCGTTCGTCAGTTCCATCATAATACACCTCGGAGAGAATGAGACGAGGAATGGGATCTGAAATTATCTGTCAGGTTCATAGTACAATATCTCAAGAATTTATGTCTCCAGTAGTATTTCATGAGCCCAAAATGGTGCCACTATTGCTTGATAACAATAAGCTATCTACCCCAAAATTTTCTAGTCATAAAGCACTAACTTTATCGCTGTCCAGTCCTGTCATGGTCTGTCCACTATCCACCAATATAACAAACAAGCCTGTTGAGATACCTCACCCATCTAAGTCTGAAATCATACTAGAATCTGTTGGTTCAAGTAACGATCATATTCATTCTCGTTGAGCTAAAGATAATCAAACAACACACAAAATAATTAGTGTTAATGATAGAAAAAATGTCTTTAAAGCCATTACTGGTTTTTGGAATAAAAGCGTTCCGCGCAGAACAGCCAAGACTATAAAAAACCAAAAAAAGAAAAAAACTGACAAAGTCAGAATAAAAAAATTAATAACATAAGTAAACTAAGAAAACGTACTATATGTTTCTATTTTTTTGTGGCTAATATAGCTTCTCGTATTGTCTTTTTTGCTTGAGCAACTATCGCTTTTTTGTCTTTTTGCTGACGGACTTTTTTAAATCATCTAAAGTGCTTGATTGCGTTTGTAAGCTGAAATTCAAAATCAGTATCTCTCTGATTGAGCATAATATCATTATAATATCTTACATACCATTTTGCATTATCGTGTTGATCATGAGTTCGTGGTATAGGGATAATGATTTGTTTCATATCATAAAGCTTCTGTTCAGCTAATGATGTTGTACCTCAACGAGTAATGGCAATGTCACAAATATTATACAATTCTCCCATTTCTTTTTGGCTTATAAAACCATAGGTATGTACGTAAGTAAATTTGTCAAAAAGTGTCGACATCTCTTGATTAACCAATCATAATACTATATGAAATTCATATTCTGAAGATAAATCTTGGGTAAACTCAAGAATATGAAGGAGACTTTGATATAATCTTTGGGATCATTGAGATCCTCATACCACAAGAATCATAGTTGTGGATTTGTTTTCAGGATATTTTTCTACGATAATAGTATCTGAAAGTATCTGTCCAATAGTTTCTCCATCTGACAGTGCTCATTCAAAACCAGTAAATGTCTTTTGAGCGAAATGACTAGCTATCTTGTTAACTAATCCAGGATGAGTATCTGACTCATGGACAATAATCTTTTTACGAAGAAGTGCTGCCGCCAAAACCACTGGTAATGCCACATATCATCACTTACAAAACACTACATCAATATGATAATAGAGGAGGAGATATATCGATTGTATAGACCCAACAAGAAACAAAAAGAAATCAGAAATATTTTTTACTTTGGATTTTCGATAACTTTCTCTGCGGTATTTTCATGAATACACAGAAACAAAGACGAGTGGGTTTGTCGGATTTTGTGCTTGAATTTCCTTGGATACTTGCTTTTCTAGACTGTTTTTTGCGCCAAATCGATACAACTTTTGAACATGGTCATGATACTCTTCGTTGGTCATGAAAAACTCTAATAGGCTTCTGATAGGTAATACGTGACCTCACGTTCCTCAGCCTGCCATAGCTATTCTAAGCTTCCTATTTTTATGTGCCATTTTCTAAAATCTATAATCTAAAATAATTATAATCTCCTATTTTCATTCATCATCCCTATTAATCACAAATTCTATATCTGTGAATGCAACTACCTTATGATATACATTAGAGCCTGTTTCTCGCATAATTGGAGCCTCTACCATCTGTACTTCATTGCCAATAGTCAGCTCTACCTTTCCTTTAACCAGATAAATCACTTCTACATCATTATGTACATGATCAGCACCAATACTTCCTTTTTTCCTAGAAACAAAACTACATTTGCCACAATTATAGATTATTCCCCTTTCATCAGATTTTATAATCGGTATCCCCATTAATTTCATGATACAAAGATTATAGTTTAAAAGTCCTCGAAGACCTCGTGTCCTTTGGTTTTCTTCTTTTTGGACATCACTTCTTTGATTTTTGATGTCATATTTAATTTTGCCACACTGTAATCAAAATTGTTTTGGACCTTGATCCATTTTTGTTCTTGATCATCAAAAACAATGGACAGCAGAATATCTCGTTGTACGGTTATATTTCTTTTTCATTTGATCAACTCATTGACCTCAGAAATTTTTTTTCCAATCATAGTCGCAAAAACTTTTTGCGTTAATCATCTTGCCGTGAGTTCTTGTTGAAGTAATTTTCCTGGATGTTGTGCTTCCATTTTTTTCTCTTAAATAAATAATTATATTATTCTATTAAATAGTGAATTATCATATTTATAATAAACAATAAAACAAAATCAAGTCTTTTCACCTATTCTATTAAATAGTGAATTTCTTTTTCAAATAATAACCAAACACACTTATTTTATTTTCTTTAAATAAACAAATAATTCACTAATTATATATATTAGTGAATTTACAAAACATTGGTTATTACATATAAAAATATATAATAATTCATTATTTATATGAAACAGTGAATATTTGAAATTTTTCTCTATATCTATCTTATATAGACATATAGACTACTATTTATAACATAACACACATATATAACCCCCCTAAAGAATATTATATGGAATCCATTGTGATTTCTTCTATAATTGACATTATCTTGTTTGTGTTAATTTATATATTTTTCATATAAATATCTATATAATTTATTTTTTTCTGGTTCTGGCATTTCTTTTATTTCTTGTGATTCAAAGACCTTCCATGCTTGATCAAAAAATTCTCTATCTTCCGAATCACTTGTTTGATTTCATAATCATTGGTTAAAAAAATAAGTATCTTTTAGACTTTGATATATCATACTGAATTGTTCATTTTTAATATTTGTTTCTAAAATATCACTAATTCTGGCTTCTACTTGGTTGAGATATTCTTGATACGTAGAATCTCTAAACACATTGAGCAATACACCCACAAGACTTTTTGTGATGCCAAATTGAAACGATGGATTTCTCATTTTGGGTGCTATTATTATTTTCATTGCGTACTGAAATGCACTCTCTTTTTCTTTATGAGAATCTTTTTCTCCTATCATTTCTTGATTATATTTCCACATGGTTTTTCTTAAATTATTGAACATACTACAAAATTCGTTCGCTGAAAAATATTCAGGAATAAGTTTATTTCGATATGATAAATAGTCCTTGTTTTCTGTCGATAATTTAAATTGTAAATATTCAACAGCTACCTTAGGAGTAAGTGGTTTGATATTTGTTTCTTCTATACTCATTACCAATCCAAAAATAAAGTATATTTATTATATACTTTATTTTGAAAAAATGCAAATTATTTAGTCATGTATTTGAAAACCAACACTCCAAAGACGAAGATTACCCGGTGTGATATCTTTACCATATAAAGTATCTCCTAGTACCGGATAGCCTATTCCTGCTAGATGTACTCTAATTTGGTGTCTTACTCCCTTATAAATACCTACAAGTAACGTACTAATATTGGTCTTTTTATCGGTATGTAATACTTTGATTATGGTTACTGAATTGTGGACTTTACTTCTTCACTTGAGTTCATCTTTGGGATTACGAATAAAAACCATCCTATCTTGCTTCTGTTTGTGATGCATAATTGGCATATCTATTTCAAATGCCGATTCTTTTGGTTCTCATACAATCTGGGCTATATACCATTTGTGGATTTTTCATTCTCATTGAAGGTGTCTATATCTGTCGAATGCTTCTTGGGTTTTTGCAAAATAGAGAAATCATGCGGTTTCATTATCAAGTCTATTGAGTAATCCAAGTTCTCCTTCTGTTCCGAAAACATTCAATTGGTGTTGAATTAATGGTTGAGTGAGTTTACAGGGAGTAAAATCGGGGAGGTCAATATAGGGGAGGAGTGATACCGGTAATGAAAAATCAGTTGTTGTTTTTGTATCTTTATCTAGTAACATATCCAAAAAACATTGCTCTTTACCGAATGTTGTCGGTAGTGTATTTGGTTTCCACATTACATAAAAATCGTGATTTTGATAACAAATAATCTTGGAAAGAAAATTCAAAGTATGATGTAAACAAATAAATGTAATTTTCCCGCTTTAAATTCATGTAGTTTAATTTCCGTATAATGGTTTATCGTGATAATTGCGGATAAGATCTAAGTTACATCAGGATATGGTGTTATTTTTGAGCGAGCATTTCTTTTCTTTCTTTACGATATTTACCCAAGAGGATATAGGTAAGTGGCGCTGAGATAAAGATTGATGAGTATGATCATGCGATAACTCAAATACCTATAGTAAAGGCAAATTCTTTAATAGTTCCTGATCATAAAAGATACATAGCAACAATAACCAAAAAGAGAGACAGTACTGTTCCAAAAGATCTTCTCATCGTTTGTCGTAAACTATCTTCAAATATTTTACCAATCAAAATTCACTTTTGTCCGGCTTTGAGTTTTATATTTTCTCTAATTCTATCAAAAATAATAATGGTATCACTAATACTGTATCCCATATTGGTAAGTACTGCAATAATAAATACGGTGTTTATTGCCATAGTATGATCTATCATCATCCAAACTCCATATGCTCATGCAGGAACTCATACATCAAAAATCATTGTAGCTACTACTACTGCTGCCAATATGCTTGGAGAAATTTCTTTTCTAATGCCGGCAAACGCAAATAACATATAGATTGCCATAAGTAATATTCCGACAATTAATGCGTTTTTTGCTGATTTTTGCATATATGCTCAGACACTTGGTCAAGTAATAGATTGTTCCATAACATCACTTGTGCTTTTGATATATCCCTTTTGAATGAGCGCTGATTGGATGTCTTTTGATAAAATATTTACTTGTTCGTCTTTGTCTACTTGTGTCTTTAGGGAAATTTTTGTAGTATCCTTTCCCACTTCAACCATTACATCACTATTTTTATATCATTTACTATTCATGTATTGGGTAACATCTTGAGTTAATGCTGTTTTATCTAGGGTTCCCGCAACAGTGATTTGGACTCATCCTGTAAATTCTTCTGAATATCTTGCGTTAGAAAAGAATAGAAATAGCGCAATAGCCAATAAGAGAGCTCAAAAACCCACTCGTACGTATGCTTTTTTCATAATAGAAAATGTTGGTTTCATTGTCAGATCAATTATATTTTAAAAAACGTTAAGAACTGTATGTATTTATGGTGTTTTTTCAAGAGTAAGACTAGATATTTACTTTGTTTATTGTTTCAAAGCATTTTTTCGCTGCTTCTTCCTGGGCTTTTTTTTTGTTGGAACCTAGTCACTCACTAATCTTTTTGCCTATAATATATATTTCTGATTTATATTCTGTAACATTTCATTTTTCATCAACTTTATGCTCGATGTCCTTATATTCTGGAACGACTTTGTGTGCTTTTTGTACTATTTCTTGGATCATTGTCTTATAACTTTTAACTGGATTCTTTTCTATTTGTTCTAATTTGGTATATATATGTGTTTTGATAAATTGTTCTGTCACATCAATTCCAAGATCTATATAGAGATATCAAATCAATGCTTCCAACGCGTCAGAAAGAATCGAATCTTTTTGTCTCCCTTGGGTTTTTTCTTCTCATTTACTTATGAATACCATTTCATTGAGTTTGATGTCTTTGGCAATCTCTGCAAGGATTTCTTCTCTAACTAACGCTATCTTATAAAGCGTTAAATCAGATTCTGCCATTTGTTGGTGGTTGATGAAGAGGAGTTTGTTGATTATCGCACCTAAAATACCATCACCCACAAATTCTAATCTTTCGTTGTGAGTAAATACATCTTTGTAGTCAGCAGCATATGATTTGTGGACAAATGCAAGCATCATAAGTTCCTCATCCTGTATCTGTTTTGTCGGTATTCATAATGTTGCTAAATAACCTATAATGTCTTTTTTCTTTTTGAGTACTTGGTCAAACATAGTAATTGAAACAGAATAAAACCAACTTATTTATAGTAATTAAATGGATTGCTTACTAGTTGGGTGATGTAACTGTTACCCATCACGAGCAACATATCTACTCCCGTATATTGTTGAACTAAAAGGGGATCTGGAGTGGTGACCACCTCATCAATGGGAATAAAGTTTTTGAGCATTTTAACTGTGTTTTTATATTCTCATGTGCCTAGAATATAGACTGTCGTACCAGAAAGTGTCTGAGAAAAGTTTTGCACATTAACAATGGTAAATGCATATTTTTTGAGCTTAATAGCAAGATTATTTGCAAATCATTCTGATTTTTTTAGTGTTGTTTTGGCAAATTTCTTGTCTATTCCATTGAGAAGTTCTATCTTCTGATTTTCTATCAAATATTCTTGATTGTGAGCAACAAAAAATGCAAAATTTTTGGTATAATCATAAAATGATACATTATTTGACTCTGATCCATCAGGAATAATAGCTGATGCTCAGTTGAATAAGTCTCTTGGTGGTGTATAAAGAAAACATCCAGGATAGGACAACCTATAGATAATATTTGAACATTCAGTAGTGTATCAAAAAGAAAATATATTTTTGAGGTTATACGCATACTTTACTATACCAAGCATTTCTTTGAGAGAAACATTTGTGGTTACCATTTTGGTATAATCACTATAGAGATTTTTTAATTTACTTATATTTCCTAGCCCATTCTCTGTGAGTTTATTCATTACCCCCTTAACAATCAATTGTTGTCTCAATGATCTAGAAAAATCTGAAGTAGAGTGTCTTGATCTAGCATATTCTAAAGCCCTTTCTCCGCTCATAACTTGTACTCCCGTATCGAAATGAACGGTCATAATTTGCATTTCGTTTTTTGGATATGTAGAATCTGTAAGCTCTTCAGGAACATCTATGTTTATACCACCCAATGTATCTATAATATTTTTGAATCATTCAAAATCTATCAGTGCATAGTATGGGGTTTTTATTCCCATAATTTCTTCTAGTTTGTCTGAGAGCGCTTTGGCTCCTGTACTAAAATCAAGTTTTCTTCCTAAACTGTGAGAAAATGTTGCATTAATTCTTCCTATAGTTTTCTCTTCTTTATTATACACATAAAGATCTCTGGGTACAGAAATCATAGTAACAGCTCATAATTTTGGATTGAATGATGCGACCATAATAGAATCTGCAAGATATGATCAGGCATGTCCCTGTCATCAAAATCAGACAATCATGACATTTATATTTCAGAATTCGTCTTTGATCATATCATCACCCATGGTACTTGATACCACACTTACCGTTGATTTACCGATATATCATCAAAGTATTTGTGCTCATTGTATCACGTATTTACCCACAAAAAATACCAAAAAAACACAAAAAAGGATAATAAAAAATTTAATCACTCCGGCAAATCATGAAAATGGTTTACGTGAATTATAATTATTTACCTCTCCTATGGTTTTGTTTCTGAATTTCTTTTTTTTCAAAAACATATTTTCTTCTGATAAAATAAAAAAATATTCCCAATATTTCTTCTTTGTTTGTTATTTATACGTATGAATCAGCACAAGTAGGGTATTTTACCTATAGATTGAATTTTGACATACTTACGTATATTTCTTTTCAAATTTACATTTTATGTATAGTATATTTTAGCTGAACATCAAGCTAAAATGACGTTTTTATTAGTTGTTATTCATTTGTGTAAAGTATTAAACAAAGTCAATTTAGAACCAAAGTAGCACATATTTATTCTGAGGTAGTAATCATAAAACAATAAAAAGTCAAACCTTTTTGTTTTTGGGTCTGTGAAAATTTGCAAAATTTATGTTTCTGGGTACAATTAGATTGGATATAAAATAAAATGTGCAAGATAAAAATCTGAATACTATCTTCGCTCTTTATGCTTTATTATTTATGTTGAGTATATTATGGCAAACTCATTTGATATAGAACAAATCCTCACCTTGATAGAAAAAAATCCAAATATTTCTGATCTTCATTTATCCTGATGAGAAAGTATCTCTTACAGAAGTAATGGAGAAATTATTAGGGAAGAAAGTGCGGGCAAATTAAGTAATGAATCTATGGAAATTGTCCTTAGACAGCTTTTCCAAGGAAATCCACAAAGATTTGATAAATTCCTCGGTGATAAAGAAGCTGATTTTGCTTTTGTATCAAAAAATGGTGTGCCCTATAGAGTAAATTCTTTTTTTAAGACAGGAAGAATTGGTGTTGTTATGAGAAAAATCAATGCTATGGCCAAAAATATTGAAGAACTCATCTTTTCCGATATCGCTGATAGTATCAAAAAAAACATTCTTTCTGCTAAAAAATGATTGTATTTGGTCACTGGTCCTACAGGATCTGGTAAATCAACTTCGCTTGTAGCTATGATTGATTATTTAAATCAAACAAGAAATGAAAACCTTATCACCATAGAAGATCCTATTGAATTTATTTTTGAACCGAAAAAGTGTATTGTCTCCCAAAGAGAAATTTGACATGATACACGATCATTTGGTAATGCACTAAGATCTGCTATGCGTGAAGATCCAAATATTATTTTTGTAGGAGAAATTCGTGATAGAGAAACTGCAGAATCAGTACTTAGTCTAGCAGAAACATGACATTTGGTATTTTCAACACTTCATACAAACTCTGCTGCTAATACTGTGAATAGATATATTTCATTTTTTCCTCCAGAAATACAGGGTAGTGTTAGTGATAGGTTGGCTGAATCATTAATAGGAATCCAGTCTCAATTTTTAGTCAAAACCAAGGATGGAAATTCTAGAGTTGGAATATTTGAGGTTATGATCAATACAACCTCTATTAAAAATAATATTAGAAAAAGAGCAATAGATCAAATAGACAGTATTATAGAGACATCTTCACTTATCGGTATGATTAATCTCAAAAAATATGCACAAAGACTTATAGATAAACAAATTATCGATCCAAAAGATGTTGAATGGTTATTTTGAACTACAGTACAATAAAAAAAAGGATGTATATATTATATTATCATTTACTTGTTTTATTCTTTTGTTTATGGATATACCAAGATCATATAGAGGAGGAACATATACACAACATATCTCTCGTAAAGAGATAGAAAATATGAAAAAAAATATGAAACAAGTCCCCGTTATCCAGTTAAAAACCGAAATATATCATACTAAGGAAATTAATGAAGCAGAAAAAATTTTATGAAATATATCTTCTTTACCATCAGAACAACCAATATCATCGTCTCAAATAAAAAAAACATCTACCTGATATATATCCAAACTTTATTCATTACGACATCGTTTTATCTCCCTTTTCTAAGTTGATTATGGCAAATATGGATCTTATAAAAACAAAACTACCTGAAGAGCTCTGGGAAAAGGCAGAAAAATTTACTATTCCTGATGAGTTTTTATCTAGTATGCCAGATATTATCATCTTGGTATTAAATTCTAAGTCTATGGATAATCCTGAAGAAAAACAATCATGGTTTAATCTTCTTCCTATGATGAATAAAGATCAGATAGATAAATTGAGAGATATTTTGACAAGAGAAAAACAAAAACTCAATGAAATTGAACAAAAATATGAACAAAAAAAAGATGAACTCAACACTAAATATACTCAAAAATGGGAAGATATGGTATATACAAAAAAAATGGAAGCAATAAAAGAGAAGGAAGCACAACATGAGGAAATAGAAAACAAACAAGCAGATGATTTACTTACTCAAATTTAATATTTATGAAAAAGATTCATCATCATTTTATATATCATCTGAGATCGTATAGAACGTTTTATTTTATGTTTTTTACTTTTCTATTACTTCTTACCTCTATAGTTATTTATATTTTGAGTGATAAAATTTATGCTGCGACTACTCAACCAGATCTTTTGGAACAAGCATTTCAACCAGCAATGACTAATGAAACCATTATTAATCTGTGAGCAGGAAAAAATGCTGTAGGGAATGAAATTTTGAGACAATGAGTGGGTGTAAATGTAAATTTAAATCTTGGTGGTGGTACATGTACCGTTAATGGGCAAAAAATAACTCAAAGTACCATTACGACACAAAAAAATTCTGTGTGATTTACCTGAAGTGACTCTATTTTTTGTTCAAATATTTTATGATGATCTTATAGTACTAGTATCATTCAAGGTTCTATTACTACAGAAGCACCATTGATTGTAAGAATAGCTAAATTTTTACTAAGAATAACTATGGTTCTTTCTGTAACTATGGTTATATTTAATGGAATAATGCGAATTATTGAATCTTCTAAATGAGCCGAAGTAAAAGATGCAAAAAAAAATATAACACTAATCGTGGTTTGAATACTAATATCTCTTATGAGTTTGGGTATTATTAATCTTATAAGTTCAATTACTGTAAGTTCTCTTGGTTGAAATTAATATTTAATTTTATATTTATATAGTATGGTTAAAAACTTTTTTCACGGAATATTATTTACTGTTTTTGGTTTGATGAGTCTTTTTTCTACATTTGCTATTGTGGTAGAAGTACCTTCTAGTCAATGACAGCAAGATGTAATAGTAACTGGTCCTACTCAAATTCAGTGAGATGAATCCACAGTTTTTAGTACTATCCAAACTATTAATAGTTATTTACGATTTTCTATATGAGCTATATGTATGGGAGTGTTAATTTATTGATGAATAAAACTTATTACCGCACAATGAGATCCAGCAAAAATGAAAGAAGCAAATAAGTTACTAATGTGAGCTTTGATTGGTATTTTGGTGGCAATATTTTCTTATGCAATAGTCAGAATTATTGTAAATTTATTATAGGTTAGAGTTTTTAACATTTTTTTGATACACCATTTTTATAAAAAACATACTAAACTCTTTATGGGGTATTTTTTTGTCTATATATAGTCTATTTGTTATATATTACATACTATAATGTATTTTTTTATTTTGTAAAATACTTCTTAACAATCTAACATTTTAATTTTTTATCTTATTTTATATAAAATAAGGTTCTTGTTTATTATTATGTGTATTTTGACGTATTGTTAATAAAATCTTATTATAATATATTATTAATATTATTTAAATTAATTTATAAATAAATAAATATTAATAAATAAGCGGATCTAAATTATCAATTGAATATATATTTTGAATATATATATCTTTGCTGTTTATTTTTTCTTTAATCAGATGAAAGATATAATTAAAAGAATTATTATAAGTATTATTTCTTGATGATTTATTGGGTATTTAGCATACTTATTTTTTCAAAATATTATAATAGTTCAATCTTGATTTATCGAGTTTAATGCCTTATATTATGTTATTTTGATAATTATTTGTTTGTTTTTGTTTATCCTTTTTGGTATTTATCCTGTACATTTTAGATTGACTAAAGCGACATTATTTGTCCTTGGTTTGGCTTTGATTGTTATTTGAGATACTGTTCTTTTGAATGATATTACTCATTATGTCTATGTTGGTGATATTTTTAAAGTATTATGAGTTATTTTGACGTTATTAGCATGGACAGATATTCTTGTCACTGATAAAGTAATAAAGAAAAAAAATGAAAAAAATATAGAAGTTATAGAAATATAAAAAATATACCTAATTTAAGCTTATTTATGAAATATATAATAAAAAAATAAAAAACATTAGATGCAGGCGTAGTTCAATTGGCTAGAACATTTCCTTGCCAAGGAAGAGGTTGCGGGTTCGAGTCCCGTCGCTTGCTCCATTTTATACATAAAAGAATAGATCTGATTTTTGGTCAGATTTTTGCTTTTTTTAAAAAAAAGAATATAATCAGAATAATTTATATTTTCTTTTTTTATGGCTAATAGTAAAGAAACATTACAAAATAATATAGAGACTAAAACCAAAGAATTGAATATTTTAAATTCCAAAATTTTGGCTGAAACAGAACAAATTAAAAAAGACACTCTTAGAGAACAACAAAAAAAATTGGAAGATGAAATAAAAAATTTAAAGAAACAATTAGATTTTATTCTTGTCGATGCAAAAAATAAAACAAAAAATCTTAAGGATGAAATAGATATTAATATTGATCAAACATATGAATTTATCAAATGAAGTGAGATGTATCATAAACTTATAGAAATATGATTAACCGATACAGAAATTAAAGAATTCGCTGAAAATATAGATAAAGTGGTTAGAAAATTTTTGGATCAAGAATTGGAATGATTCCCTAATAGTATCAAAAATAGTATGAGTGTAGGTATTCAGTTTGCTATGATAGAGACATTGACTCAACAATGAGCTGATTGATCAGCCGAATTTTTTACTGCATTTTCAGGTACTAAAACAGCTTCGTGAACTAGTGCATTTGAGTGATTATATAAAGCATTTGGAAAATTATGATCAGCTAATAAATTCTATACATTGGCTAATAAAGTCCAAAATATAACTTGGTATCTTTCTGATAAAAAAAGTATCATAAATAACTCAAAAAATATACCTGAACTAATGAATCCAGCCAAATTCAAAACACTTCTGGAAAAATCTGTTCGATCTAATCAAAAAGAAATAGATAAACTCGATATAAAGACTATTTTGAGTATCGATTCTACTATAGGCATAGATCTTTCTGATGATGAAAAAAAAGCATTAAAAGATATTGTGAATAATGATAAAATACCCATTACAGCCAAAACTATAGAATCTATTCAAAAATCACTCAAAACTGCTGATAAACTTCTCGATACTAGAGAAAAATTTCAAGATAAAGCTTCTGATTTGGTTACTACAATTTCTGGTGTTTTGGATATAAATATTCCTTTTTTCTGAAATCTTGGTGAAATGATGGGTATGAAATTTCCTACTGATATTTTTGGAGAACAAAAAGATTGATGAGTGCTTAATTTTGTCCTTTGAGTCCTTGGTTTTCGTGGTGGACTTACATGACTTCATAGAAAATACATTCAAGAAAAACTTGATGATTTACATATAGATAATACTTTTGTATCGGCTGCTTTTGCACTGTATAAAAAAAATATTGATTCCACTATTACTCATGATTCAGCTACCAGTGTATGGAAAATTTGTTGATTGAATGCTTCTGATACTACTATAGAAAACAATATGAAAACTAAAATACCTACTGATTATGTTGGGCTTAAAAAATCTCTTGTGGATAATTTAGATAAAGCAACACTAAATCCTATCATGGTTGCAAAATTTGCTCCTGAGGTTATAACTACAGAAAGTAATAAACCTGTGGTAGATATAACAAAAATAAAAGACAATAAAGATGCTTTTGTGGATAAATATCTAAAATATATTATCCCCATTCTCGCTGATCCCAATGATAAATTTATCAAATCTCAAAATGTACATCAGGATTCTTTTGTTTTGGCGGTTATGTGAGGTTTGGTCGGTGATAAATATTTCATAGAATGAGTAAATATTTGATTACTTTCTCCTATTGATTTTAGTTCTTCTATGGAAATACCATCAAATACACCATCACTAGCAGAAACCACTTACACAGAAATCAATGAAACCGATCCCGAACTTGTGAGATTGTCTACTTGACCAAAAGAAAACTATAGTACTAATCATAAATTTATTCAATTTCTCCATACTTTGGAACAAAAAAATAGTTTAGCTTATGGTGTTATGCTCAATCTTATGATAACAGAGAGTTGAGGCCAACTTTATAAGGCTGATGGAAAAACCATCATTTGATCTTCGGCTTGAGCAAAATGATTGTTTGCATTTATGCCTGATACCGCAAAAACATATATCAAAAAATTATGATATCCTGAGACTGACTATGAAAAAATCTATACTAATCCTATTATAGGAGCTAAGGCTTGTGCTCAGTTTCTTAAAGATCGTATCGACGCATGAGATAATACGGTAAATATACTTGCTCACTATAATGCTTGACCTTGAGTTATATGATGACAAAAAATCACCGAAAAAACACTTCATCAACTTCCCAAAGAAACACAAAAATATATTCTTAAAATATGATATGATATGATGAAATATTTTGGTAAACCTCCTGTTTTGACTGTTGCCCAAAAAGAAGATCCTTCTTTGTTGGTTAACAATGATGCTCTTTTGGCTCTATTTTTGACAGCAGTAAATACTATTCCTACTCCACAAGAAATAATCACCACCCCTGAAGTCGCTTCTACTATAAAGATTGAAGCTAAAACTATGGCTGATATGACCTGATTTGGTGATTCTGGTATGGAAGGTCTTTATGGTGCTGGTTTAAAAAATGCTATACACCATAGATGATATAACACTAAGACACTTTTAGCTGAACTTTCTAACCCCGATCAACTTAAACAATTACAGAAATATACTTCCTGTATTATTGTTACTTGATACAATGATATCGCTATGAAATATTCTAGTGATACAACAAAACAAGCATTAGAAGCTATTATTACGAAAATTAAACCTACACAAGCCGTTCTTTCTACATTATTGTATTGTCAGGATAAAAGTATTTTATCTGATACTGAAGTGGATAGAGTTAATGGTGTAATAAGGAAGGTAGCTTTAGAACAAAAATGTCCACTTATAGACAATTTCAAGGAAGTGAAATCAACAGAAATAGCTTATGCTTCTGATGGTATGCATTTAAAAAACTATACACCAATATTTACCAATATTACCTCTCATGTCACTTAACCTGCAAATACACCATCTGTTGCTTAATTTATCCTAAACTATATATGTATATAAAACACAAACTAAAATTATAGAAAGGACTACTTTATGAGAAAATGTAAGGCAGTGGCCAAAGCCAAGAAAACTATTAAAAATAGAATAAGAAAAAAATTGTCTAAATTAAAAAAACTACAAAAACAGAGGAGGTGGTAGTTATGTATTTAGATATAAATATCATTTATCGTTAAATCCGGACTTTGGTCTTCCAGTCTGGATTTTTTTAAATAAATTTTATATTCTTTATTTTGGTAATAATTGTTTGATTATTGTTGTCTCTCCTGCTCATTTTTTGACTTGAGACATGATATCATTTAAAATATTTTGAATATTTTCTCATGTTATTGTGGGTGTATTCGATCACGTAGTTATTCAAAAATATTTTTGAATGGTATTATAATTATCTAAGTTTTTTTGATAAGTTTGTGGACTAATATTGTAAAGTGTGTTGATGAAAAAACTAATTACTTTATTTATTGTTGGATTTAAAACCATACTACCCCCTATCTGATTGATAAAATATTCTGATTTTTTTTGTTTGAATTGATTTACCAAATTTCATCGAATATTGTTTTGGATATCCTGGATGCTTTTCCCTGTATATTTGCCTATAAGTTGAAATGCTCATGAAAATTCTGGAGGTATATAATATTCTATATTTCCTTGCAGAATTTGCATTACCACACTATTTCATGATTGTTCTAGAGTAATTGCTGATTGGGGATCAATATGTATAAAAGACCCATTTCCCATATCTATAAATATTTGTCCTGTATCTGTTTGTGTTTTGGTTGCAAAACTTATTTGTGTCGGTTGAGATAGATTTATATCGTTTTCTTTTAGTGTATTAACTGGTATTTGTTTACTTCCCAAAGCATTTTTTATAGTTATGATTCAATTATTCAACATTCATTGATTAATGATTTTTGCTTTTTGTGATGAAATAAAATCATGACTACTTGGCATAGTTTCGTAGAGCGGGAGTATTCCTGTCAATAAAACAAATACAATACCAATTCCCACAATACTCATAAAAATGTAACGTATCCAATGGGTTATGTATGTTATTGCTAATGCGAGTAATAGTAATCCAAATAATGTGAGAAATTGACCAGTATTTAATCCAATATTATTTTTAAAAAATACATATCATAAGATAAACAGATTAATAATTACAATTACAAACATCAAAAATCTATATATTTTGTTACCTCATTGAAGTGCATAGAGTAATACTAGAGAAACAAAAAATATAGCCGTATAGAGTTGATGTATTCATATTCGGTTTCGTAATATACTTGTGTCACCCATATACATAAAATAGAGATAGAGCCCGCAAAGCGCTAAAACTCCTATAAGAATACCAGTTACTATCTTCTTGATCATTATATAATGGTATGAAGTAAAATGTGGTAACTAAAAATGAGTATATTAAAAAAAATCCCCTTTGCAAAGCCTATTTTAAGGAATTTTTTACGTAAATTATTTTATTATTGTAAATTCTTTAATATCTAATTTTTTTAACATTGACTCTAGTTTTCCAACATTTTCTGGAATATATTCTATGATGATTGCCTTTTCTTCTATTTTTTTGATTTTGGTAGTGGTTTCGTCAAGCGTATACGATTGTGTATAATTGATTCTTCTGATTTTGCTAGCTGCTCATGATTTGAGTAGTCAGGTTATAATTTGTTTGAGTTTTCTTCCATCATTTTTATAAAAAAAAATAAGCATAGAATCTTTTTATACAATAAAAAAAACTTAGATTATTTCGTTTTTACTTTTGACTTATATCACCACTTGTTGTGTTGGTTGATTCATGCTTAGTATTGCTTCAATATCATTGGTTAAGTGTGTTGTTTATTGCTTTCACTATGTTTTGAAGACTTTCACTATATTTTGGTGGAAGACTATAGGTGTTATTTATTGTTGTTTCTAAGGTGTTGATGTTTCATTTTAATTCTTTCATTTTTTGCACAGGATCTCCTGATGTTTTATTGTATGCTATATTGAAAACTTGATATACTGTTTCTATTCTTTTTTCTATTTTAGCATAAGCAATATTGAATGTTTCATCATTTCCCGCTATAAATGTGTTTTCAAGTTCTTTGAGTTCTGGGGTATAAAAATCTATATATAGACTAGTGTTTACTTTTTCATCTTGGCTTGGGTCTAAAATTTGTTTTTCGTCGCCGAGTGTTGAAGAAATACTTTTGCTTATGTCTTCTTTACTGTCTGTAATTTGTGGTGTGTTTAATAAACTAAGTAACGTTGTTTCTTCTTTGTTACTTGTTCCTGAGTTTATTGTGTCTGTCAATGAAAATGTTTGAGAGACATTTTTTTCTTCGACTGCTTTGGTAAATTTGTCTATATTTGCGAAAATTTTGATATCGTTGTTTTGTATCGCTACTACTTGTTGTTTACTTATCGTTGTCCCTTTATTTTCTCCGTTGTTTTTGGTAACAACTATATTTGCTCCATTGTTTTGAAAAATTTGGTTTTTACCATTCTTTATAAATTTAAAATTGAGTGGTTGTGATTTATCTTGTTGTTTGACCGTGATGTCGTTGATTGCGAGTTCAATCGTTTGTGTCTTTTCTTGGTTTCCTTCCATCTGAATGAAGTCTCCATAAATCAGATTGAGTTTATAATCATTTGTGTCTGTCTTTTGTATAATTAATTTTGCTGGTCATATAATTTTGGACTGGGTACCACTATTGATCTCGAATACTAATTGTGCATCTTGTTTGAGTAAGATAGTGTCGCCATTTTCTATATTATTTGTTGTGGCTAAAACGCCGTTATGTTCTATAAAGAAATTTCATTTTACATTTATCACTTGGGCGATATAATCTGCTTGTACCGTATTGGTTGTATTTGTTTTGATGGCAAACCAGTTGTAGTCTTTTAAATTATCATTATTTATAAAATATATTCCATATGTTCCTAGTATCAATACTGCGAATATCATAGTATATACAAAATATTTTGCATGTACAAATGATGATCTTCTTAATGATGTTTTTTTTGTTTTCTTATATAAAACATTCTGATAGAGATCTAACTTATCTATATCAGTAAGGTGTATGTCTTTTTGTGTGTCGAAGAATTCTTGGAGTTTCATAGAATGGTTATATTGTGAAATATAGCATTGTTACACTCATATATACGAATAAGTAGACAATTTGTGACAACAAAGTATATTGTCTAAACCAACTTAGATTGACATATTTCATAAAATATGTAATATATTTTTCTGTGGTGTGGAAACTACTGTTTTAGTCACAATTTTACCTTTTTTATTCTATCTTTTGTTTTCTCCTTATTTTGCTGTTTCTCTTGTTTTCTTGTCTTTTAAGTATATTATTTTATTTGGATATAGATGAGCCGAATTGCTTTTAAAATATAGAAAAATTTATGTTGTTTACTCATTAAGTCTTCTAAAATCGTAAGCATACCTTTGATGTTTGAAAACTTGTAGCTTCTTTGAATGTTTTCACAAAGTTTCAGTCATTTATCTATGCTAACAAACATTTCAACATGATGGATATTATCTTCAAGACATTGTCTGACAAGAATCGTAGAAGAATAATCCAACTTTTGAAGCAAAAAGAAATGACGGTTTCTGAACTATTGACCCATTTTGAAATTACTCAAGCATCATTATCCCATCATTTAGATGTTTTAAAAAGATCCAATCTGGTTTTGGATGAAAGAAGGGGTCAGTTTATCTTTTATTCGCTCAATCAACCAGTTTTGGAAGAAAGTGTGAATATGATACTTAATTTACTGGTGTAAATTTAAACCTAATGAAAAATTAAAAGTGAAAAATAAATACTTCCATTTGTTCTATTTAATCATAATTTTTTGTATATGTCCTTGAAAATATCTCTTTCCTGACCTGCTTGATCATGAAAATCTGCACTTATTGATGCTATAGTGAAAAAATATTGAATGCAAACCGTTGATGTCTGAAAGACCTTTTTCAGAGATAGGGCGGTAGCGAAATGACTAACGGTAGCCGAATATGATACAATAATCGAAGGTAGTCCACAAGAAGATAGAGAAATAGAGGAGGAGACAAAACAGTTTGTTGAAAGTTGTTCTTGAGATGTTATTGTCTGATGGAGGATGTGATTTTATATTCTTCCTAATATCACCTCGGTATGGTTGGATGTCTCTCCTGCACAATGAGCGGAAAGAGTATTTCTGGCCGATAGATGAAAACAAGAACCCAAATATGTCACTATACAAGAGGCTCTAGAGTCTAATCAAAATAGAATGTCTAAAGTGAGACAAAGACTTTTGAATGTATATGGTGTCGATTTTACTGATACATCTCACTATACAAAAATACTAGATACAACAAACAAACCCTTTGACCAGGTTTTGGAAGAGTTTGAGGATTTTATGAAGACACTAAAAAAATAACTTTACTTGTTTTTTTTGTGTGATGAAAATAACTCTAGAAAATTTTAAACAATCTGATTTTGAAAGGTGTCTAGAAATTAGAATACAAAACTATAAGGAGGTCAACAAGAAACCAGAAAATATACCTTGAGTAAGAGAACACTTTCTTGCTAATCTAAAAACGAGAACATATTTTGTAGCAAAGGATTGAGATTTGGTCGTGGGAATTTGATGATATTATGAAAATCATCTGTCTACGTTTTTTGTAGATCCCAAATATCAGTGACAATGAATCTGAAAGATTCTTATTCGAAAGGTTTTATGAGAAATACAAAAATTATGATATACAGATGCTAATCTCAATTCTAGTGAATATGCAAAAAATTTCTATGAACACTTTTGATTTGTTGTTATAGAGCATAAAAAAGAGGGTGGATATGTTATGAAAAAGATATTATAAATTATTATTTCTCTTTATTTAAAACGCTCCGCTTGGGTCACTTTTTGCCATTGCCACAAAAAGTAACAAAAAAAATCTATTCTGATACAAATCCAATGAACTGTCGTTTCACTATACAATATCTATTCATCTTACTTTCTTCCCATACATACGTGTGACTCACTTCAGTTCAAATATATTGATTGCTTCCAATATGGAGAGAGACTATTCATGCATCAAATATTTATACTATGGTTATTTTTTATTTTTCATTTTTCATATATAAAAAATTAATAAATATATCACTTTTCTATCCATATTTTCTCTATTTTAGTTATACATAATTCTATTATACTTATTTATAAATTACTGATTATTGCTGTTTTAATCTTTTCTAGATTGATTGCGTTTGTGACGGAAATTCGAACATTTTCTTTGTCTGGGAAATGTTTTTTCAATTCTGCGAGTTGGGTTTTGTCTAAGAGATCTATTTTGTTGAATACCATAATTCTCTTCTGTTTAGCTCAGATTTCGTCTAAAATATGGTTTACTATTGATATTCTTTCGTCTATAAATGGATCGGAAGCATCGATGACGTGTAAAAGCAAATCAGATTCAATACTATCTTCTAGGGTAGAGGAGAATGATTTGATAAGTTTGGGAGGCAAATCGCGGATGAATCCAATGGTGTCATTGAGAAGTATTTCCTTTCATTGTCCTGTTTCAGAATCTGTCATTATATAGAGTTTTCCTACATGAGTACCTAAGGTCGCGAATAATTTATCTTCAGCTAAAATTCATTTCTTTGTCATAGCATTCAATAATGATGACTTTCCGGTATTGGTATATCCTACGATTCAAACGGTCGGCATTCATTTTCTGATTCTGGAATCTCTATGAAGTTTGCGCATCTGTTCATATTCTTTGAGCTCTTTTTCTATTTTCAAAATTTTGTATTTCAAATGTCTTTTCATGATTTCTGTATTGGTTTCTCCAATTCCTCTCATCGCTCATTTTCCTCCTCCTGCGTTACCTCACTGTTTGGAAAGTTCCATTCCCATACCAAAAATCCTAGGTCCCATATGTCTGATAGCTGCCAGTTCTACCTGTAATCTTGATTCCATGCTTGTTGCGTGTTTGTCAAATATTTTCAAAATCAAATCAACTCTGTCTCGTACGGTTGCACCTATGGGACGTAGTAATTCGTTGATGTGGTAAATCTGTGATGGTTTAAGAACATTACCCACAATCAATAAATTTAAATCAAATCTTACCATGTCTGCCATAATTTCTTCGAGCTTCCCCTTACCGATATAGGTCTGATAATCTGGTTGATCTTTTTTTTGAAATTTTTTCAAAACGACTAGACCACCATAGGTTGTTAAAAGGTTTTCTAGTTCGTTCATTCTGTCTCCTAAAAGTTCTGGAGTAATATCTTTGTTTACAATATCTACGAGAAACACTCTCAATGCTTGTTTGTTTTCTTCCATTTTTTTGCTGTTTTTTCTAAATATAGCTTGAATATACTGAAAAAGCACCCGGGTGCAAATCGTTTACCACCAACATACATATTTTTATATTTTTGGCAACTATCCTGGGCGCTTTTCGGTTGAAAGTTATAGAGTAAATAGTATACTCACACCCATACGTGATTTTTTTATCCTTTAAAATTGGGATAAAATCGATGTTACCCTGAACATATCCAGGGTTTGTATCTCTTTTATACTATTAATTATTTTATTATCATGAATATACTTGGTATTGTATTGATTATCCTGGCCCTGGGGGCTTGATGATTGGGTGGGTTCTATGGATATAAAAAAACACTGACCCAAAAAGCATTGGATTTCAAAAAAAGAATGGAAAAAGTAAAAGAAATTGAAGAGGAAATGTTGGATGCTGCTAAGAAAAAAGCTGAAAAATCGCTAGAAATAGCTGAAGAAAAAGCTCAAAAAATTGAAACACAAAGACTTGAAAAAATGGATGTCATTCAAAATAGACTTCTTGCTAGAGAAGAAAAAATGGATGAAAAACTGGAAAAATTAGAACAAGAAAAAGTTAAACTTACCGATAAACAGAAGGAGATGGATAGAATTATTCAAGAACAAATGAATAAAATCTCTGAAATTGCTAAGTTGACTAAAGAAGAGGCTAAACAACAACTTTTCTCTAATGTAGAAAAAGAATATCAAAAAGACATGATTATCTTTATAGAAAAACTTAAGACCATCAAAAAGGAAGAAGCAGATAAAGAGGCTGCGATTATTGTTGCTCAAGCATTACCAAGAGTTGCAGTCAATAGTGTAGATGAATTTACTACCAGAAGTATTGATCTTCCTAATGAAGACATAAAAGGAAAACTTATTGGAAGAGAAGGAAGAAATATCTGATATTTCGAAAAAATGACGTGAGTGGAACTTATTGTAGATGATACGCCATTGACGGTCAGAGTTTCCTCTTTTGATAGTGAAAAAAGATATATCGCTGCAACTATGCTTCAAAAACTCATCAAAGATGGAAGAATTAATCCATTTTACATAGAAAAGACGTATAATGAAGTAGTAGCTGATCTTCAAAACTTACTTACAGAAAAGGGTAAGGAAGCACTTGCTATGCTCAACATTCCTATGATGAAACCTGAACTAGTAAAGATGATTGGACAATATTCTCTGAGATATAGTTATGGACAAAACCTTTGGACTCATAGTATTGAGGTAGCTAAAATCTCTGAAGCTATTGCTACTGAACTTGGTCTTGATCCTATTCTAGCTAAAAAAGCTGGACTTTTTCATGATATCGGAAAAATCATAGCTACTACTGGACAATCTCATGCCGCTATTGGAGCTGAAGTGTTGAAAAAACTTGGTATGGATCCTGTGATTATCAATGCTGCAGAATCACATCATTACGATGTACCTATTAGTAATCCTATTTCTTGGATTGTCGCTGCAGCTGATGCTATATCTGCATCTAGACCTGGTGCAAGATTCAATACCAAAGACCTCTTTATCGAAAAGATGGGAGAACTTGAAAAACTTATCTATGAAATACCTGGTATTGATAAAGTACATATTATGCAAGCTGGTAGAGAAATTATGGTATATGTTAATCCAAAAGAAATATCTGATAGCGAGCTAGAAAAATTACTTAAAACTATCGGTGAAAAGATTGAAGAAAAACTTGATTATCCCGGTATCATTAGAGTAACGGGTATCAGAGAAACTAAGATTATAGAATTCCTTAGATAACAATTAATGAATAATGACTAGTGATAGTTGAACAACAAATAGTTAAGAAGTACAACGAAGAATTGTTGTTTGGTCAACAATATATCATTCAATCACAACAGAAAATATTTTTGAAGAATGATATGAAAATGAATAATGGAAGCTTTGTCTCATCGTAGACTATTGTAGATTACTGTAGTTGATAAAAAGGTATTTCACCTATTATTCATTATTAATTTTTAATTATTAATTAGTTGTATGTATCCCTATATTATCTTATGGTGATTCAAATTTTATATGACTGGAATAGGTATTATTGTTTCCTTTCTTGTTTTTGTTTTCGTTGCCCAGCATCTGACTAAAAGATATCATCAAAACTTCTGGAAATTTTTTTACTGGTTACCGTTCTTGATTGTATTAACTTATTTTCTCTGATCATATGTCAATTTTCTTTTTACCGTAGGAGTGTTTCCAACCAACTGGTCTGAATTTCTGACATTACTTTCTCCTTATGGATATAGATTTCATTTTACGTGAATTTTGATTGGTGTGTTTGTTTCGGTATCCGTATTTCTTAAGAAGATCACGAGGGTGGAAAATAGAAAAGTTTGGTCAGATATATTCTTTCTTTCTTTTACCATATCATTGGTTCCTTTATGATTGTTTCTTTTGATGGGAGATAATTTTATAGGTGCTAGTACTACTTCTTGGTTGGGTATAAAATCGCTTCATTCGGATAGTCAACGAAATAAATTTAATCTGGTCTATCCTATAGGTCTTTTTCTTTCCTTAGGGTCGCTCTTTGTTGTGCTTTATATCAAAATCCTCAAGAAAAAAAGGTTTGGATATGGAATGCTTGGGTTTTCACTTATTTTGATCCTTATAAGTCTCGTTTTGCTTCTACAACAATATCCTAGACATATGGTATTTTCCTTGGGAACTATTATGTTTGATATACAACAATATTCTGCTTGGGTTGTCGCACTTATTTGTTATTTTATCTATAAAAGACGACAAAAAATCACTGATTTACAATAAAACTTTATGATGAAAATAGACAAAAATAGATAAAAGCTTCGCGATAAAAAATGACTAAAAAATTTTTATAGCTTATTGGTTTTCATATATGAAGTTATTTTTTCTCAAAGAACATAGTTTGTATAAAATATTTAAGACGATAGAGAAAGTGCCTAGCGGTAGAACTATCTATATTTATATTGATCCTGAACATTCTTTTTTCGATAATGAATGGCGAGGAAAAGAAATCAAGGAACTCTTACAAAAGAAGAATCTGAATGCGCTATTTGTCACCAAAACAGATAAATCTAAGTATTTTTTTTCTAGCTTGGGACTTACTGTTCTGCATCAAGAAAAACACAAGGTCATTAAATATTTAAGATTGGCATACGATTTTTTCTTTAATATTAAAAAATTCCATCTCCAAGTGTATACCAAAAAAAATTATATTTTTTATGTAGTGTTTGCTTTTGAAATTCTTTTTGTTCTCATTATCTTATTTCTGTTGTATTCGCTTATTCTCCCTAGTACTCGTGTAAATATTATCCCTACTAGTCAAATAGAGAGTGTAATTTATAATTTCCGCTATTATCCTTTTTCTGACACAGAATTTCAAAAAGATTCTAGATATCTTACTATACCTTATTATACTGGATATATTGATTACAAATATGATATGACCATAAGTACTGCAAATATAAAATATATCCAACAACCATCTCAGGGAACCATTGAGATTGTTAATAAGGTTCCCCAAGATTATTCGTTCGTCAGGGGTACTAGATTTGTAACTGATGATTGACGTCAGTTTGTGGCTGTCAGAGATTTTACTGTCCTTCAGGGAACAGAAAACAATCCTTGAAAAACAGATGTTCTTATAAGAGCTATGGAACAAGACATTCAATGAGTACTTATGGGATCTAGAGGAAATATCACCAAATGAACACAGCTATTTATCAAAAATGTAGCAGATAGTTATTATACTCAAAATATCTATGGACAGGTACTTGAAGATTTTTCTTGAGGGAATCTTCAGTCTCAATGAGTAGTCTCCGCCAAAGATATTGGAATCCTTTCGGGAAAACTCATAGATGCTATATATAAGCAAAAAGCAAATATTGTATCTACCAATTTCCAAACACCCGAAACCATGGTTTTGGATTTTGATCCACTTATTTCTACTCAAATCATGGGAGTTCAGATTGCCGATGTCCCTGGTGAAAAAACACCACTTATCAAGTGAACGGTTATTGCTCGTTTTAGTTTCAATTATATTAAAAGAGCTGATTTACTTGCAGAGGTAGATGCCTATGTAAAACAGAGGTTATATGATAAAATGAAGGTGTTTAGTGTGGATACTTCGTCGATAGTGTTTTTCAATACTATGAAACAAGGTACGGGAAATGTCTTTATCATCCCAACAAAAGTCGATATTAAACAATATTATGATTTTTCAAAAGATATTAATAATATATTACCCGATATCAAAGAGCGTATTGTCTGAATGACTGAGGATAAGGCTAGAGAAGTTCTCTTTTCCTATCCAGAAATTTCTTCATTTACTATAACCATTAGACCACCTTGGTATACGACTGTTTCCAAGTTAAAATCTAGAATTAGTATGTCCGTAAATGGTAGTACGATAAGAAAATAATGGCATTCTGGCTATAAATATTCCTTGTAAGATAATTATATTTATATATTATTTGATTATTATTGTTTTTATTTTTTCACAAAAAAATTATGGGTGTTGCTCTACAAGCATCTGGTGTTTTGTTGACATGAAGTATCGATCCCGTAGCGCTCAAGGCTATGGCTTGAACTTTTTGAGTACTATTTGGCTGATTGGCTATATTATGGATGATTATCTATATAGCAGTCATTGTTCTTTTGATTGTAGCTTATTGGAAGGTCTTTGAGAAAGCAGGAAAACCATGATGGGGTATCTTTATCCCGTTTTATAATCTTTACCTTATGTTGAAGGTAGCAGGCAGACCAGGTGCATGGCTTCGATGGTTACTATTGCCCCCCGTATTTGGTATCCTTATGATTGTAGTGCTTTTTGACCGAGCAAAAAGATTCTGAAAACATCGAGCGTTTGGTATAGGACTTCTCTTACTTCCTTTCATATTTATTCCTCTGCTTGCTTTCGATAAATCTATCACTTATACACCAAAACAATAATTTCTAAAAAATAACAATGAAAAAATGGCCGATTATGGCCATTTTTTGTTTAACTGTTTTTTTAAATCCTCCATCCGCATCGGCGGATACCCTTTGACTTCGCCAAGGACAAGCCTCCTCCTTGATAAAGGAGGCCAATAGTTTATTTAGAACGGTAAATCATCATTATCTTCTTTTTTACTACTACCTTTGTTTTCGCTTCCAGCTCATGCTTCCAATCTCCATCCTGTGATACTATTGAAGTATCTTCCTGGTTGGGTTTTAGATTCGTTTACTCTTGTGTTGATGTACACAGTAATAAGATCTCCAACTTTTAGATTACTTACTAATTCTGTCTTTTCTTTGAAAAAATCAACTGCCAATCCACCTTTAAACTCTCTGTCAGTCTCTTCTTCCAAAACGATAGTCTGTTTTTCTAATGCATTTGCTCCAATAGTTTCTTTTGGTCAAATGAATTTTACGGTTCCTGTGTATTGCATGATATATGTATAAGGTATAAAACAAAGTAATTATTTACCAAAATGTTTGTTTGGTGGTGGGAGTGTAATTTTTTATTTCTTTTTTTCAAGCATAACTCTAGCAAATCGTATAACTACTCCAATACTCAGCATCATGTCTGCTAAGTTGAAGATGGGAAAATTGAAAAGTCTTATATTGATAAAATCTCTGACTCCTCCCAACAATACCCTGTCAATCATATTTCCTAGAGTTCCTGCAATCAACAATGTCGTAATAATCCGATTAATTTTTTTTGTCGTAAACAATCGTATAAATATCCCCATCCCTAGTATGCTTATTATCATAATAATTATAAATGGTACCGGCAATGATCGAGATATTCCCTTGTTCAATATTGGTAAAATATATAGTGTATGGTTCAGATATTGTCTATTATAAAAAAAATATTTTGATATCATATCACTTCCTGTAAAAATAATTATTCCTGCTCGTAGTTTTATGTCTTTCATAGATTACCTTACTATTATATATTAAATCTACTTTTTCTTTTCTTCCTTTTTTTTGGTTCTATGTCCGTATGCTTCTTGTTTTTTTTTTCTTTTTTCATCCTGATTTTCCTCTTTTTCTTCCTCTCTTTTTTCTAGTCTAGAATCTTGTCTCTCCTTAAATCTAATCACCAATGGTGTGCCCATAAATCCGAAATGGATTCTAATCGTGTTTTCTAACCATCTTTTGAAGGCAAAGTTTGCTCTTGTTTTGTGATTTACGAATGCAATAAATGTCGGTGCATTGATATCTATCTGTGTGATATATAAAATTTTACAGATTTTATTTTTGGGGAACCTTGGTGGTCTACTAATAAATTCTTTTCCTATAATATCATTTAATTCACTAGTATCTATTCTTCTTTCTGCTTCTTTTTTTATCTTGCTTAGTACTTCGAAGATCTCTTTGACTCCTTTTTTAGTTTTGGCTGAAATAGGAAATACTTGGATATATTTGGCGAAATCCATCATTGCTTTGGTTTTTGCGACCAGAAGTTTCTGATGTTTTGCATCTAATAAGTCTACTTTGTTTACACAAAGAATCATGGGTAATGCAAGATTGTTGATCTCTTGGATTAGTGTCATATCTCTGTGAGAAATACCATCAACACCATCGACCATAAATAAAATGATTGGTCTTTTGTATTTTAACATATCTAGAGTTTTATCGAAGGCTATCTTTTCTATACCATGAATATCTCACTTTTTTCTTATGCCTGCAGTATCGTAGACGACATATTTCTTTTTATCCATAGTAAACTCTCCGATTATGTAATCGCGTGTAGTCCCTGGAATACTTTCTACTTTAGAAACAGTTTTTTTCATCAGCGCATTCAATAGTGTGGATTTTCCTGCGTTTGGTTTTCCAATAATAGCCATGTGAATTCTATTGTCTTGCACTTGTGTTTCGCTGGTAACTAGTGCTTCAGTTTCTGTGTTTTCTTTTAATACTTTAGCATTTATTATCTTGGTGATGAGATCTTTGACTTCTACTAAATTTTTCTGCTTTTTTGCACTGATACCCAAAACATGATCAAACCCTAAGCTATAATATTCGTTGACCGCAAGGTCATAATCCTTTTCTTTGTGCTTGATATCTATCTTGTTTACAATTAGTATTGTCTTGTTTTTTTTGTGTTTTTCGATGATATAAGAATAGATATGTTGTTCTTTTGCGGTTATCCCAATACTGTCGTCGATTATAAAAAGAATAAGATCAGAATGATTGATTATTTGTTTGATAAGCACTTCTTCTTCGGTGAAATCATGTAATCCTGGACTATCAAGAAAAGTTACTTTGCCGATGTCGTCGATCAAGGTTTCATGTTCTATAATATCTCTGGTGGTCCCTGGAATGTCTGTAACTATAGCTCTAAACTGTCCAATAAGCCTATTGAAGAGCGTAGATTTTCCGACATTGGTCGAACCTACTAATCAAATGTTCATATTAATTTTGAAGTTTAAATTTTGAATTTTGAATTCGAAAATGGTTGTATAGAAAAGGGTTTCGAAATCAATGTAATAAAAAAAGAAGCTCGAAAACCGAACCTCTCTGTTGATATACTTTTTTTGCATTTTTTATACTTCCTGTAATTTTTTGTATTGTTGCATTTTTCTATTAAACCACCAGTTTGTAACGACATATCCCAAATAAGCTCCAATACTAGTAGACAATAGATATGATATTATCATACTGGTCGATATATTTAGCTCTATCATTATTACTATAATAATGCATAGCCATAATACACAGCAAGTTGCCTTGAGTATCGCAGCACCGATAATAATTATCAATACATCATAATAAATCTCCTTCGCTTCTTTTATTATTTTTTTGAATCTTACTGCGGATTGGTGTGTTGAAGCGAAGAAAAATGATATTATACCACTTACGATAATGGTAATGATAGTGGTGACTATTTTTGTTTCCATATTATTTATTTATACTTTCTTATATATTTTTTATATTAAATGTCAATCCTTACTCTTTGCTATTGTTTTGCTATTTTTCTGAGTTTACTTATAGTGATTTCACTTTATTCTTTGCTAAGATATGATACTTCATACCCCAGTTTTACTCCAAGAAGTTTGTTCGTTTTTGGATCCGAAAAGTAAACTTATTGTAGATTGCACACTTGGTCATGGCTGACATGCTATGGTACTTTTGGCTTTAGCAAAGAATGCTAGATTGTTGGGATTTGATGTCGATGCATTGATGATGAAAAAAGCGAAAATGAGAATCAGAGAATCAGATATAGATATTGCCAATAGAATAGAGTATATCCATGATAATTATACGAATATTCAATCAGTCTTATGATGAAGAAAAGCAGATTTTATTTTGAATGATTTGGGAGTCAATCTTGAGCACTTCAAAGCCGTAGAACGTGGATTTAGTATAAGGGGAGTCGCACCGTTGGATATGAGATTCGATACGTCACAAGGTCAGACTGCAGCTGATATCCTTGCCAAATATACGGTAGACCAACTTACACATATTTTTGAAACTTATGCAGACTTTTCTTCTCCAAAAGCTCTTGAACTCGCGCAACATATTATTACTACGAGAAAACAAAAACAGATTATCACTACTCAGGATTTTAAACTGATTTTGAATGCGTGTGGGCTCGGAGATAAGGCATGTACTGTTATTTTTCAATCGTTAAGAATCGAAACCAATAGAGAACTTGATAATCTGAAATCTTTTTTGTCGGTCTTTCCAGAAGCTTTGAATTCGGCTTGAAGATGTTTGATAATTACCTATCATAGCATCGAAGATAGATTGGTGAAACAAGCATTTATTACATTAGTTGCCACGTGAAATTACAAGCTGGTAACTAAAAAACCCGTCATGCCGAACTATAAAGAAGTTGCAGTGAATAGAGCTGCAAGAAGTGCTAAAATGAGAATTATAGAAAAACTAGTGAAAAGTGAATAGTGAACAGTGTAGGTATTGCTTGAATGAACTATTGTAAATTACGATAATCTATATAAGAACAAATCATACGTTTTTAGTTATTCATTTTTAGTTAATTTAGAAGTATGAGAACTTTTGCTTTTATTCCAGGCCAAGTAAATAAGGTCTATACATGAATCGTTAGCAAATATAAACGTTATGATAGTATCGTTGAGCTTTTTAAGGTTGGAACATTATCTTTTTTTCTTGTGCTTTGTCTTTTTTTCTATCTCTATTTTGTAAATCTTTCTTCTACGCGTGGATATTTTCTCAAACAAGCAAACCAAAATATGACTACAATTACCTTCAGATATGAAATTCTCAAAACCAAACTTCTTGATTATAAACAACAGAATCGGGATGCTGTCCAATCTACTAATTTCAAAAGAGATGTGGTGAATGTGAGTGCGGAAATCGTCAAAATCCCTACCGCTATCCAACTTGGATTCTTGTCAGCTAAAGATTTGATTAATTAATATTTACCTCTTATATATCCTGCTTTAGCTGGATTTTGCTATAAGCTCGATGAGCTTATTTTTTATTTTCATTTTATTATGCTCAACAAAAAAATTCAACAAAATATAGAACTTCTGCAGTGATTTTATAGATTTCTCTATCTGTGAAAATTTTTGGAAAAACATATCAAATCTCATGATATTTCTTCTGATGTTGTGGATTTTCCTATTCATACCTGAGAAAAAAAGAATTTTGTCATGAAGTGAGTGATTGTCAAAAAAATACTCTCTGATATCTATGCACATCCTGATAAAAAAAATATATTTGGATATATGGTCGAGATAAATTCTTTTAGGGGAATATTTTCTGTGATGAGAGAGATGATAGAGACTCAACAGACTTTTCAAAAGTTTTTGAGCGAAAAGCTACAAGATAAATACGTCGCGTTTGAGCATGTCATCAGGTTTATTAGAAATGTTCTCAATCATATCGAAACTGCTGATGTAAAAATTAAGTTGGATGATTATCTCAAACAAAAAGATTATCTTTCTAAGGGACAACATATCTCTAAACTCTCATTTGCTATAAAATATGCTGATTATTTTGTGGAATGGAAATGAAGTAAAGACTATGGCTTGAATATAGAAATAGACTTTTATACGCTCAAAGAATGACAAAAAATATTTGATATTATCCCTCTACATCAGGTATATCTCCTCGCAGAGTTTTGTTTCAATCTCTCAGAGATTTTCAGGAGCACAATAAATGTTGCTCCCAAAAAAGTGAATAGGAAATTTTACAAGAAAAAATAGGAGTATATGTTGCTACTATATATAGTATAAAAAAAATCCCATTTTGGTGGGATTTTTTTATATGAACAGTTTATATTTTTTGGGGACTCAATTCTTCGAGCTGTTTTTGTGAGTATATTCCTATCCCCCTTAATCTCTTATTTTCTCTAGTACTTGTTGTATATAGTGTTATATGTGGTAGTGGTTCATCAAATCATTCTCACAACAAAACGTTTAATTGCCTATAAAAATTCTTTAATCCATTGATTTCTGCCATTTGAATTATAGATTTACGTTTTTCGTATATAAGACTTCCTTGGTTATTTGGATCTTCTTCAGCATATTCTTTCTCAATATAGAAAAAATTGTTTTGCAGTGTGATATTCCATTTTATGGATTCGGATAGTACATATATTTTGTTTAGTATCTTTTCTCTTTCGCTCTTTTCTAAGAGAGAAATACTTTTTTTTATTTTTTCTCATGTATTACTACCAATGATAGTAAGATGAAATTCAGATTTGCTGTTTAATTTAAATTCTTCTGCTTGGACTCTTTTTGCTTCCATGTTTGGGAACCTATTATCAATATCTAACAACAGTGTTATCTTTTCTGGATTAAAATTGATTATAATGGGTATAATCTTCTTTACTGTATCATCAAATTCTATTGATTCTTTCATTTTTTTAATTGTATAAAATAAACCATTATATCACTGTCAGTGGTTTACAAATAAAAAATGAGTCGTTATTTTTTCTTTTCTACCTTTTTGCTTGGTTTGGTCGGTAGGATTTTGTCCATAAATAAAACTCCATCGAGATGATCTATTTCATGTTGGATAATTACAGAATTGAATTCTTTATATTTTTTGGTTTGTTTCTTGCCTTTCAAATCCAAAAATTCTACGGTAATGGTATGGTGTCTTCTTACCATGCCTGTGCAATTTGGTAGTGAAATACATGCCTCTTCTCGAAGTATCATTTCTTTTGATTTCTCTGTAATCTTTGGGTTGATCATAATCGTTTCTCCCAAAAATTTATCTTTGGTTTTCTTTTTGTCTCGTTGACTGGTTGCAATGACTCTAATATTTTCACCCACTTGTGGAGCAGCTAGTCATACCCCCTTATTCTGGTACATCAAAATCAAAAGTTTATGACAAAATAGTATCAAATCCTGATCAATTTCTTCTATTTCTTCTGAAATATTTCTAAGAATTGGATTGTTTATTCCTGTTTGAATGCGTTTGACTGGATAGCCCATATTCTATTATAGAGTATAAATGGTATATTTTATTGATACTTAATAGTACTATAAATTCAATCTTTTTTGCTTGTATATGGTAAAAAATACGCTTAAAATGCCGATTGTATTTATTCCTTGAAAAAGCCTGGCAAATACTTACTATTTTTTACTGCAAGTATTCAATCACGTAATAAACCCCTTAGTTGATCTGTGGAGAGATGGCAGAGTGGTTGAATGCAGCTGCCTTGAAAGCAGCCGTCCGGGCAACCGGACCGTGGGTTCAAATCCCACTCTCTCCGCCATTTATCACTCTTATATTGTATGATAAAGTTTAATCGTGTAAACTACTTCAAGCTTGTTTTATCGTTATGTTTTATTGTGTTCTTTATTTTTGTTATTGCAAATGCAGATCTATTTGAAAACAAACAAGAACAATTAGCTATTAACTCAGGTTTTATACAAAGTGATGATTGAGCTTCTTCCGAAATTAATTTGGACAATATTAATGCCAATATAGATGCAAATAATAATGTCGAATATACTGTCCAAGATTGAGATACTTTACTAAAAATAGCAGGCGTTTTCTGAACGACTGTTTCTAGTATTATACAAGAAAATAATCTTAAAAAAAATGATTTAGCATCGTGACAAGTATTGAAGGTTTCTAATCAAGTAGATGGTATAGTGTATACTATTAAGGATAAAACCAATGTTGTTGTATTTGCCAATAAATATACACTCAATCTTCAAGATTTGATGACGCTAAACTACGTCCAGGATGAAACGGAAATTTTCTCTCCAGGACAAGAAGTATTTATCAATATTACTAAAGAAAAAGCATATGAAGTATGATTGCTAGAAAGACCAAAACCAGAAATTATCCCAGAATCTACTATCACATATAGACCTACTATCAATAAGGCTGGTAAACCTACCAAAAATTCTCCTAAACTTTCAACCAAAGCTACTACTGTTATTTATGATACTAGTGACTGATGAGATACTACAAATAAGAGTACTATTATATCAAAATCTATCTTTACACAAAAGATTCAAAACGGATTTGCTGTAGGATACTGTACTTGGTATGCTGCTATTTTGAGACCAGATATCTTTCATTTTAATGAAGCAAAGACTGTTCAAGATAGACCATTTGGTGGTGATGCTAAAAATCGGTGTGCTAATGCAAGAGCTGCTGGACTTAGTGTAGGTAGTAAACCTGCTGCTGGTGCCTTGATTGTTTATAGTAGATTAAATTCAAGTGCTGGTCATGTAGGAAAGGTTATTAGTAATCGTTCAGATATTGGTAAAATGATTGTAAGAGATATGAACTATTTAGGTAAGTTTATAGTCACTGAGCGTTGGGAAGATGTCAATAATAGCAAAATTAGTTGTTATATTTATTAAATATTCTATTCACGAAAAATAAATTTTCAGAAGGTCTTATATGAGAATATTAGTATTAGTGGTTGATTTTTTTATCAAATTGACTACTAACGTTCTCATATCTAGATCTTTTTTATTTGTTTAAAAATATGTTGTCCTATGAATTATTTTAAACAGAAAAGACTGTATTCTCCAAATTTTTCTGGAAGATCACATACGTCTTCATCTTCACATTATCAACATGGTCAGCCAAACAAAAAGAAAAAAGTAGTGTTTTGGCTACTTGCTGCCTTTATTTTTTTTATTGTGGTGTTTGGTGTGTGGTTTACGAGAAATATATTAATCGGTCTTCCCGATGTAAGTAAAATCAATGATATGGTATTTAATGAGGCAACCCTAATCGAGGATAGAAATTGAGAGGTTCTGTATAAATTATTTGAAGAAAATAGAGAATATGTTCCTTATTCCTGAATATCTTTGAATATGATCAATGCCATCGTTGCACTTGAAGATCAACGTTATCGAGAACATAATGGACTAGATGCTATGGGAATGCTTAGGGCCGCAATTAGTGCTGTTATCAATCCTGGTTCGAGAGTTCAATGAGCATCAACAATTCCCCAACAGTTGGTTAGAAATCTTCTTTTGACTCAAGATAGAAAGATTACGAGAAAGATTAAAGAGATTCTTCTTACGAGTAAACTTAGTGGTGTTTTGGAAAATATTATCCGTAAATGAAATAGTAGTCTTTCTGATGCTGAGCTTCGTAAAGAAATGAAAGATAGAACACTTGAATTATATCTCAATTATATTTCATTTGGAAATAATGCATTTGGTGTGGAAGCTGCTGCAAAAACATATTTTGATAAATCTGCTAAAGATTTGACGGTGTTGGAATCATCTATCTTAGCCTCTATTCCCAAAGGTCCGTCGTTATATAATCCTTATAAAAATAAAGATTTGGTTGTCGGTGCCTTTGTTGTCAAAGATAATTATGGTAATCCTGTCCTTTTCTCTGGAGATGTCCAAAAAGCGGTCACAGATAAATTTACACAAATTCTTACCAATGCTGATTTATCAAACAAAAAAAACAACAATGATGTTGTAAAATTTATTGATGGAATATGATCGTTTACGATAAATATTTCAGGGACAAGTCTTACTGTTAAATATACTAATGGAAGAAAAGATTTGGCTCTGGATAAAATGTATGAAAATGGATATATCACTGAACAAGAACTTAAGGATGCTATTATCCAGGGTATCAATTATGTTTTCCGTACCAATACTTTTCCTATCAAAGCACCTCACTTTGTCCAATGGGTTATCGAAGAACTCGAAAAAACCTATGGATCTGGTACTTTGATGAAAGGAGGATTTGTTGTCAAAACAACGCTTGATAGTAAAATTCAACAGGTAGCTGAAGAAGCTATTTTAGCTAATAATGCTACCCTTCAAAGTCATGGTGCAAACAATAGTTCTATGATTTATTTAGATAGTAAAAATGGTGACGTATTGGCTTATGTATGATCTATTGATTATTTCAATACGACCATCCAATGACAAAATGATATGGTTAGAAGGCCGAGACAAACTGGTTCTGCTGTCAAACCATTTATTTATGCTTTGGGATTAGAAACTCTTTCTTTGACTATCGATACTCCTATCTTTGATATTCCATTTAAAATAGGAAAAGATCAGCCAAATGATGCTGATGATAAATTTGAATGAATGTTACCACTCAAAAAAGCACTTGGACATAGTAGAAATATTCCTGCAGCGAAAATGTTTACTGCAATTGGTGGTGAAGTGGTAGCAAAACCATTTCTCAAAAAACTTGGACTTACCTCATTGGATGATAATGTAGAATATTGATATCCATTGGCTTTGTGAGCTGGAGAAGTTACTATGTTAGAATTTGCTAATGCTTATGCTCATATGAGTACTGATACTCCAGCAGTCATTAATCCAATTTTGGAGGTTAGATCTAGAGATGGTTCTATTCTTTACCAAAAGACTTGATGAAATAATCAACTCGAGGTTATCAAACCAGGAATTCGTTCTCTCTTACGAAAAATACTTTCTGATACTGAAAATAGAATTACTGGTATTACCCATATGTTTGATGTTTCATGACTCACGTATGGTTTGAAAACATGAACTTCTGATGTAAAAACTGATAAATGAAATCGTCCTAGAGATTGATGGCTTGTAGGATATACTCCTAGCAAGGTTGCTATTATCTGGGCAGGAAATGCCGATGGATCACCTATGTATGTAAACGCATTTGGTGAAATCAATGCTGGTCCTATCAAAAAATTGTTTTGATGGCTTTTAAAAAACAACTATATTACTAATGAACAAATGCCAAATATTGATACCGTTTCTGTAAGTATTTCCAAAGTTTCTGGAAAGGCAGCTAGTTCTACCACACCAGCTGATCTTACAGTAAGCACATTAAAGTACAAAAACTCTCCAGGATTGGCTTCAGATGATTGAGCAACACCTATTACTTTCGATGGTATGTGTAACTGACTTGTCAGTCCATATACTGTACCTGGTGATGTAAAAAATGGATACTTAATCGTCCCTAATACCTTTATGCCCAACGGTATGGATCTTGCGGAAGTTACTCAACGATGGAAAGACTCTACAGCATTTATGTCTGGTGGTGTTCCTGTGTGATGAATAACTACAGGCAGAGTTGCCTATACATTCAATAATGTGTTTGTCCAGATGCCTGTCCAAATGTGTCCAGGTAGAGATGAAAAACCTGATACCAATATCAAAATCAGTCTTGGTGTACCAACGACTAATAGTACTATTTGATCTCCATTCACTGTTTCTTATACTATCAATGGACCAAAGAATATTAGAAAAGTTCTTGTTCTTCTCAATAACCAACAGGTTGGACTTTTTGAATATCCTCAATGAGATACCAAAAATGTTACTGATACAAAACAAATAACTATCTCTACAACGGGATTTAAAAACTGATCATATGCCCTAGATCTTGTCGCTTTTGATTTTGCTTGATTCTCCAACAAAGCTAGTATACCTATCAAATTCGCTTTGGGTACATCATCTGTTCCTGGTGATACTACTGCACCCAAGATCATGCTGTCTGCTGTCAAAGTTACCAAAAATGCTTCTGGTACTTATGACGTAGTACTTCCGCTTGATGAGCAGTCTGGACTTGCACGAGGAAAGATCACGAGGAATTGAATTACCTTATATGAATATAAGGGTGGAAATACTGCAAATTTCACTATAGATTCACTTGGTCCTGTGGTAGTAAGTGCTGCAGATACTTTCAAAAATACCCTCAATCAGACCATTGATCTTAGTGTCTATCTTGCACAATAATATTTAAACTTTTCTTTATCAAAAATTGGGCTTTATGCCCTTTTTTTTGTTTATTGATTTATTTGTATATTTATTTATATCTATAGTGTTCGTATTTCGAATACCCCCCATTGATCTAGAGCGTGTTGGCTTGGAAGCAGCCATTCACCTAATGAGTGCGTAACAGCTCACTTTAGTAGGGGGATTTTTTTATTGTAAGAAAATTATCTCTGATAGATGATTTCTAGATTTCATTTTTTATTTTCTACGACTGCCGAGCATGAGGTCACTCGGTCACCAGTATTGAGATATTCTCTTCATCATTTTCTGATATGATCCGGTCTATGATAATGTCCTAGAACTGTTCCTTCACAATTCTTTTTTTTTGCCAATCTCAATGCTTTTCTATGGATTTTTTTGTCTGGGAAAAGAAATCTTTTGAAGAAAAGTTTTACCCTTTCTGCGTGTGGTACATATCATTCCTCATCGATATTTTTGTTCACCAGTTTTTCCAAGAGATATAATGTTGTGTAGAAGAGATTCAATGTCTTTCATAATCGAGGCATCCTATGATTGATAAAGTCGAATCTGTCACCGTGGCAGAGATAATATCTTTTATTATTCTTTGTTGTGATGATAAGCTCGTTTACAATACTCATATTGTTGAAATGTATGTGATGCAGTTTCCTGATGAATGCATCATGATTTCATTTTACATAGATCATCTTCATGCCATTGTTTACGCGTTCCACGAGATGATTCATAATATTTGTTTCATTATCTGTTCGTTTGCCAAGGAAGCTTAGCTGTCGAAAATCTATTAGGTCACCATTTATAATCAATGTCTTTATTTCTGTATTCTGTAAAAATTCCAATAGTTTTTTGGTCTGCGCGTTTGGCTTACCGAGATGAGTATCAGATATGATTACGGTGCTGTATCTTTTTTTCATGGCGAATTATTGAAGTAAATTTGATGGATAATTATCGTTGAGAATAACTAGTGGTGTGGTAGAAATTATTCCTCCTGTAGAACACAATGATCAATCACTACTTGTTCCATTCAAATTACAGGTTCGTACAAAAATATTTTGAAGATTGATAAAATTATCATATATTATAGATCATCAGAAGATATTTTCTATTTGAGAAATTCTTCCTGTGCTCGGTTCAAGTGGCGTATTGAGTAGGGTTATTTTTCATTGAATATGAACTTTGTGATTGAATCATGTCTCAAATCCTGGTGTTCATCCTATCATCAAACCGTTGATGATAAAGTTGCCTTTGAGATAGAGTCATGAATTTATTGGATTTGTATCACTAGGAAATCATTGATCATTGAATGCTTGTGGACTAAATGACTCGGTCAAATAAACGACTCATTTATCTACGAAAAGATCCAATGCTGGTGAATTTTCTTGCATACTATTTTTAAAAATAACGTTACCACTTTTTACTATAATAGTCTTGTTTTGGTACGTACTTGTATCACTAAGATTTATATTCACATCGTGATTTTGTACGCATATTATGTTTTCGGACGATGATGATAACGTGTGGTTTGTGTATAGTGTTTTTCCTTGGCAAAGTGTTTGTGATTTTTGTTTAGCAAAATTTATCAATGTCGATGAGTTGATGTCGCTTCCATTGTAGATTACGGTCTTGTTTTGAAAATTACCCAACAGTGAAAGTCTTTCTGCTTCATTGATTGATTTAGATAATCATACACTTCACTGAATGATTAAATTTCGCATCGTTTCCATTGCATTGCTTCAGCTTTCTATGATTATTGTCCAGCTTCCTGTATTGGAAATTATTGTGTTTCATGAGTACATAAATCAACTATTTATTGCTCATCCACTATTTAAAAAATTTATCAGAGCTTCGTCTCCGCTTAGATTTCCTCCTACAAATCATATTCCTCCATTACTGTCATAGATATATCAGATAGGAACTTTGTTGTCGAAATATTGCAAACTTTTTGCAAATAGTGCAATAATTTTATTTTCCTGATAATTCAACTTGGTCCCTGCTACTATATAAGAATCTTTTCCTCATCGAGTATATTTTATGGATCAAAAAATACTATAAGGACTTGTTTGTTCACAACTTGTGTAGAGTCATCAAGTAATAGCTAAAAGTTTATAGGTATCATTTTGTTGTATGAGTAGTTGACGTGTATCTTCATCCAATGGTCGAATTCTTTTTCCTCTTTGTGAATTAAAATATAATCCTCTAACTTGTTTGGTACATATTTTTCTATCACTAGACAATGTAATCGTAGTCCCCGTCATTGATTTTGATGGCAATCGAAAAAAACTTCCTACAAAATCATTTCCTGGGGCTGTAAAATGTACAAGAGAAAATTTATTTCCAAATGATTGGATATTTATATTAGGAAAATTGAGTACAATAGAAGCATTTCCTATCGCATATAGTGCTCATACTATAATAGTAAGGGTAATGACGATTTTTTTGTTCATATTGTGTGTAAAGCATAAAGTGTAAATCTGTTTTTTTGTTTTGTTTTTTGATGTTTTAGCCTATGGTTAATTATACTCATAAAGTTTTTTTTGTCAAAAAATTGACATTTCAAAAATACGTTTTATACATTTGTCTTATAGTTGGACATATCTAGACAATAAATATCAATCATATTTTGTTGTTTTTCTTGCACGTGATATGAAAAACAAATTTTCTATTTCTGGCCATAATCTTCTTTTTTATCCTCATTTCTTTGTAGTATTCCACTAATCTGAATTGACTTTTTTTTAAAAATCTTTTTGTAAATGGTATGTTTTCGTGAGTTTAGACACTTAGTACCTAGACTAAAAATATAGTAAAAAAGAGACAAAAAAGACTTGCAATGTGTACATAAATTACTATAAGTTTCTTCGCACAAATTTTTTCTACACGAGAAAAAAGGTGTGTTACATGATGTGGATATTTAACAATAGTATAATATATTACGTTTATTATAAAAACAATAAATCTTTTTAAAGGCTAAAAATGGATGCCTTGGGTAAAAAGGTGGATGAAGGACGTGATTGGCTGCGAAAAGCTTCGGTAAGGTGCCAGTAACCGCTTGTAACCGGAGATATCCTAATGGGGCAACCTATCCTGTATATCAGGATGTCGTAAATGACCACAACCGTGTGAAGTGAAATATCTCAGTAGCACGAGGAAAAGAAATCGTAATGAGATTCCCTTAGTAGTGACGAGCGAACAGGGAAGAGCCTAAACCTTTATAGTGTAAGCTGCTAGGCGTTGCTATAAGAGGTGTTGTAGGGCTACTTTGGATTCTCTAGCAAGAATTCGAGGATATTGTGTTTTGTTAGAAGAAGTTTCTGGAAAGGAACATCATAGAGGGTTATAGTCCCGTATTCGAAAACAAACCACCTCCTTAGTAGTTCCTGAGTAATGTCGAACACGAGAAATTCGGCATGAATCTGCCCAGACCACTGGGTAAGGCTAAATACCTTTTTACACCTATAGCGCATAGTACCGTGAGGGAACGGTGAAAAGAACCCCAGGAAGGGGAGTGAAATAGATCCTGAAATTTTTAGCCTACAAGGGAGTGGGAGCTCGCAAGAGTGACCGCGTACCTATTGACGAATGGGTCAGCGAGTTATTGGTAGTAGCAAGGCTAAGGCAGTTATAGCCGGAGCCGTAGGGAAACCGAGTCTGAATAGGGCGACTAGTTGCTATCAATAAACCCGAAGCGTGACGAGCTACACATGGGCAGGTTGAAAGTATGGGAAACCATGCTGGAGGACCGAACGGGTTGGTGCTGCAAAACCTTCCGATGACTTGTGTGTAGGAGTGAAAAGCTTATCGAGTTACGTGATAGCTGGTTCTCTCCGAAATGTATTTAGGTACAGCCAGCAATGA
>Ga0194052_1000072_pt1 | contig 76096 bp, 63 predicted proteins | sample SepL226m_MetaG_FD_160117 | JGI IMG/M metagenome (GOLD analysis project Ga0194052, IMG submission 160117) | Anoxic zone freshwater microbial communities from boreal shield lake in IISD Experimental Lakes Area, Ontario, Canada - Sep2016-L227-6m | ecosystem: Environmental > Aquatic > Freshwater >...
GCAACCTTCACTTTGAAGATTTATACAGTTACCATTAACAAAACTGGTAACGGCGATGGTACCTTTGATCAGGCCACACAATCTGTAAACTACGGCTCAAACCTTACGACTATTGCAACACCGGCCACTAGCTCAAACTTCACATCATGGACAGGTTGCGATTCTACTAATGGTACAAGCTGCACTTTGACGAATATCACAGCCGACAAGACGATCACCGGTGCATTTAGCCTCAAGACCTACACAGTCACGGTCAGTAAAGCCGGCAACGGTGACGGTGGATTCGATCAGGCAACACAAGTAGTAGATTATGGTGCTGGTTTGTTAGTCACTGCTACTCCAGCAACTTCCTCGGTATTCACGAGTTGGACTGGCTGCGACTCGACGACCGGCTCGACTGGCGAAGTTTGTCACCTCGCAAATATTTCTGCTAGCAAGACAATCGCTGCGACTTTCACTTTGAAGACGTACACAGTTACTATTACTTCTGCTGGTACAGGTACTGGTACTCTTGATCAGGCCACACAAACTGTAAACTATGGTTCAAATCTTACTGTAAACGCGACTCCAGCAGCATCCTCAGTATTTGTCGGCTGGACTGGAGACGCGACTGGCACCGGAAGCGCGATTCTCTCAAACATTACTGCAAACAAAACTATTACAGCAACATTCCAGCTTGTTATCGGAATCACTTCATCTGTTACAAGTAGCGGCGGTACAATATCTCCTTTAGGGATTACAAATGTTACAGACGGTTCAAATCAAGAATTTGTTATCACTCCAAGCCTAGGATATTATATTTCTAATATCAAAGTTGATGGTAACTTCCTGACTGGTACACTGAATAGTACTTATACATTTAGCAATGTCACTGTTGCCCATACGATCGAAGTTTACTTTAGGGCTGACGGAGTTAAGGTCTGGGACGGCCAGGCAGGTGACAACAATTGGTCAAGCGCAGACAACTGGACGGGCAATACAATTCCGGTTGCCACCGATGACGTGTTCTTTAGCACTCCGTCAACTAAGAATTCTCTTTTGGATTCAGGATTCACAAACCACATTAAATCCCTTGCTATTGAAGCAGGCTATACAGGCACAATTTCTGCAAATAATACGTTGAATGATGACGGCAACTTTGTCCTAAGCTCTGGTACATTCAGCGCAAATGCCCAGGCGATGAATATTGGTGGTTCTCTAACTATTGCCGCTGCACCTACTGCAGTATTTGATAAGGGGACAAGCACGATCAATATGAATGCCACAGCGGCTGGAAAGACTATCACATCAGCTGGCCAATCATTGAACAAAATTGTATTCAACGGTATCGGAGGTTCATGGACTTTGCAGGATGACCTGTCGGTTTCTTCTCTGCAAATCGATAACGGCATATTTGTCGATAACGGAAAGAACGTTCAGATAGCCGGCGATATTCTCTTCAACAATGCATCTGAAAACACATTGGTCTCTACCGGAACATGGACGATGACAGCAAATGGCAATCTTAATAGTACCTATGGGTGGACAGTAAACGTTATACATAAATTAGTTATCGCAGCAAATGTTACAGGTACAAGGATCCACACAGGTAATCCTAGCTATCATCAAAGTATTTCGGCTAGCAAGCTTGTCATGGAGGCAAACTCTCGTCTTGTCGGTGAGTTCTATACAACTATTTACAATGTTTACGAAAATGATCCAGTAGATATTGACTCTACCGCTGACATAATCGATCCTAGCGGTGTCGGTCAGCTTTATATTTATCCAGTTACTACATCAACCATTTATCAGAAAGCTATTTCTATCTCTACGAATCTCAGCATCGGAAGTGTTGCTAGTGGTACACTTAAGATGACAGGGGATTTCAGAGTCGCAAATCTTGCTGTCTATGGTGCTAATAGCAGTAATAGCGAAGCAACAGCCTTTACCTTGGATGCTAATGGACACAATATTACTACCAACAATCTTTTAGCCGGTAGCACAAGTGCTAGCCTCATACACTATGGAAAGATAATGCTTGGAAGTGGTACACACACTATTGCCAACATCATCGCACCAACCGCTACAAGCTATGGTTATTATAACCTTGGCTCATCAAATATCTCAGTGAGCGGAAATGTCGACTTTACCAGGGCAACAGTTACCCCAGGTACAAGCACGATGAACTTCAATCCAACAACGACTGGCAAAACTATCACAACAAATGGTCAGGCACTCGGAAACTTGACATTTAATGGCATAGATGCTGTTATCGATCCAAATGTTACTCTGCTAAACAACAATATTTCATTGTTGGCAAACCATACTCTTACTGCAGGTTGGACATTCAAGGACAATATTTCAGCTAAATCATTGACTGTAAATGCCGGAACATTGGTTGATGGTGGAAAGTCGGTTACTGTAGCAGGCGATATAATTATTGCAAATAAAGTTGGCATGCTCGCTTCTACTGGTGTGTGGACCCAGTCGGCTAGTGGAAATATATCTAATCCAGATACACACAATTCCTTTGGCAGTTTGGTTATGGCTGGTTCAGGGGTGACTTCCACAATGACAGCAAGTGTTTTTGTAGGCTTAGGCTTTGGTTCTGCGGGTGCACTAACAGTTGGTCCAGGAACTTTACTAGGTTCTGGCAAAACTCTTACTGTGTATTCTAGAACAAGTGACAGTGTTTCGGTGAACAATTTGAGCTCAGAATCAAAACTTGGTGTCTTGGATATGTATCCAATGAATGCAAATATTACTCAAAAAGCGATAACCCTACCAGTAAATTTTGCAACAACCGTAATATTTCAGCAAGAACCAAGTGCTATTCTTACTGCAACTGGTAATTTCTATTTTGGCAATAGTAATCTGATATTTGCTAATGATAGAGCTACCGCCTCAGCTGGTTATGTCGATATGAACACATACAATTTGAGCTGTAAAGATGTTTTCATTGGTTCCACTTCACTAACGTATGCAACAAATCCTGGCTATTTGAAGCTTGGATCCGGTACTACAAATATTGCCGGTAATCTTGGTCATGGCAACGCTTCAAATGTTGGCAACAAAATTGATCTTGGGTCTGGTACGATAAATGTTGGCGGAAACTGGGATTCTAGCAACATCAATGTTACTCCTGGCACTTCTACTGTTGACCTAACTGGTACAGCCTCGCTAACTGCACGTGGCTATGGTGCTACTCCTTATGATTTCTATAATCTTAAGTTAGCCCATACCGGTAAAACTACATCAGCTAATACTTCAGTTCATCTTGCAAACATTCTGTACATGTATTCTGGAGGCACACTATCAAATCTGAGTTCAAACGCATTCCGTCTCTATAAGTCAGACGGCGATCCAGTGATTAGCACTGGCGCATACCTGACTTCGAGCACACTTCTTGTCTATAGACCTACTGCTAGTTTATCTATTTCTGGTCATGACTTTGGGGCAGGTACAATTACATATTCTGGAGTGACGAATGATACTGCAATTACTCTGACGTCAGATGTTTCTACTACAGGAGATATCGTTGTCTACTCCCTAACTGCAAATAAGAAAACAACACTGAACGCAGGGGCGAACAATATTGTGGCCAATAATGTATTTGGATCATCTTCTGTATACGGCTCCGGAACAATAAACCTTGGCTCAGGTACACATAGACTTAGCGGTACAATCGCCAAACATCCAGGGGCAGTATCTCTGAATACAGTTATAAATTTTGATTCATCAAATACTTCGATCGGTGGCAACCTAAACTTTGCTGCTGCAACAGTCGATACTGGCACCTCTACTATCATTCTAAACGGTATCGGCAGCCAGTCTGTCTCTGGCTCAAATACCTTTAATAATCTGTCTGCTACTGCTAACCAAGCTCGAACAATTAGCTTCGCCTCTGGCACTACTCAGACTGTAAATGGCACATTAAATCTAAACGGTAGTGCTGCTGGTAACCTAACACTCAATACGTTAGTTGGCTCAGCTACAGATCAGTGGAATATTGATCCAAAAGGAACAAAATCTGGCTCTTATCTTTCAGTCCAAAACTCTAAGAATCTAAGCTCTACTGTGATCAATCCTGCAAACTCTACAAACCTTGGTAATACTGACAATTGGTTCCTACCATCTGGCACAATCACTTCATCTTCTGCTAGAACAAACCAAAAAGATCAAACCTTGGCTTTGACGACCGACACTGGCGTAAGCATGATGGTCTCAAACTCACCAGATTTCGCGGGTGCAGAGTATGAGCCATTTGCAACTACCAAGCCTTGGACATTCCTTGATCCAACTGTCGATGGTACAAAGACTGTCTATGTAAAATTCAAAGATACATATGGCAACGAGTCAGCTACATTCTCAGTATCAGTTATCTTAGATACTACAGCGCCTGCCGCACCACTAACTCTTTCAGCTGTAGCTGGAAACACTTCTGTCTCACTATCATGGACCAATCCAACTGTGGCTGACTTTACTACTGTTGCTCTTTACCGAAGCACCAAGGCTGACTTTACTCCAGCTATCGACAACGGCCTAGGCAGATATGACGAGACAACAAACAACAAGATTGCAACTCTAGTAAGAGATGTACAGACTTATCTAGATGCAGATGTTGTAAATGGTACAACATACTACTACAAGCTCAGAGCCATAGACAGCTCAGACAACTATTCACTTGAGTCAAATCAAGTATCTGCTAAGGCTGACAACGATCTGCCAACAACTGCTACAAACTTGACTCTTAGCAACAAGACAAATACTAAAGATGGCATCGAGTATGTAAACAGCAAAGATGCAGTTATCTCATTTGCTCCTGCTTCTGACATAAATTCAGGTCTTAGAAACTACATCTTATCTATTGGATCTACTAGCAACGGTACAGAAGTACTAAATAACAAAGAGATTCTTATCTCCGCAATTGCTAATCCATTAGCTCCAAGTATCGCTCTATCTTCGGTCATTACAAATGTTAATTCATTGGCTGACGGTACTTACTACGCAAGGCTCCAGGCTAAAGACAATCAGAATAATCTAAGCAGTATCTCTGCCGAGCTCAAATTTATGATCGATACAGTCGCTCCAGCCATCTCGGGAGAGATAAATGTTACAGATGTCTCAAACAGAGCTGCTTCTCTCTACAAAGCATTGCTCACTTGGCCAGAAGCTACAGAGACCGGTAGCGGTTTGATCGGCTATGTTGTAAGAAGAGGTGGAGTAATTCTATCACCTGATGCTTCTCTGGTCTCTGGAAATATCCAATATGATGCAGCGAATAAGATGTATTCGTACCTTGACGATCTTGGTCCTAGCAAATCTGCAGGCTACACAGTCTCTGCAATTGATCTTGCAAAGAACGAATCTGCAAACTTAGATGCGAAGTTTAACGGTACAGATGCAATAACAGTCATACTTCCAGAAGAAGCTCCTGGTGAGGGAGTACTTACCATCACTGAGCCAAAGGCACTTCCTAGTGATTCACTTGGTGAGAAGACTATGGCAACAATTACTTGGAAGACATCAGTTCCTGCAACTAGCCAAGTCCTATACGGTGAGAACACAGAGTACGCAATGAAAACAACTCTAGATCTAGGCCTAAACTCTTTCCACACAGTGGTCTTGAAAGATTTGAAATTCAACACGACTTACCATTTCGTAGTTATCTCGAAAGATAAAAATGGTAGTGAAGTTCGATCCGACCAAGTCGCTGAGTTTAAGGATCTGACGTTTGTTACAAAAGATGTCTTGGCTGACCAGGGTGTACTTGAGACGGTCATCCAGAATCTATCAGGGTCTTTCATGAAAGTCAGAGACATTATTACCAACATGATTGGAAGAACCTCAATTGCTAACACAAACCAAACAATTGCAAACTCACTTGGAATGCAGGTAGAAGATGTGCCTGCTGCAAGCTCAACCGTTGCAGTTTCCATAGCTGTCGCTTCTGCCGCAGCCGCGCCAATCGCGAATGCAATGACCTTGTTCTCACTCCCTGAATATATTCGCGCACTTATTTATTCGATGCTTTCTTTAGGCACGAAGAGAAAGAGAAAAGAGTGGGGGAGGGTTGTTGAAGACGGCACTGACTTGCCATTAGTCCAAGCCAAGGTCACGCTCTTCAAACTTGAGAAAACGATGAATTCAGATATCGTAAATAAGAAATTGATTGAGACTGTCTACACTGACAGTGAGGGAAACTATGCATTTATTGCCGCTCCAGGAGAGTATGAGATTGTCGCAACCAAAGACATGTACCATATGGTTGAAGGCAGTTCTGCATCTTACCGCCCAGGATCAGTAATTACAGTGAAGAGAGAAGAGGAAGGTCTAATCGTTCCAAAAATTCACATGTCAATGACAAGCAGTAATACACGAAAAAAGCTCTTCTCTCTCAAGAGATTGGACAATATTGAGAGAGTGTTGGTTTATATCTCACTGGTATTCCTAACGTTTGGTTCGGTTACGGTAATATCTGGCTTGCTAAAAGATTCTAGCTCTGTTACCAACCTTATGCTTCTCGCAATCTATCCATTCCTTTGGTACATAAACATCAAATCACTCAAGAAATCCTCTCCGTTTGGTGATGTTATAGACAAACAAAACTCTCAAGGCGTTCCGCTAAGCCTAGTCAGAGTTATGAGTAAAGATGGCAAGAAATTGGTCAAAACAACTGTTACAAATCAAACAGGAAAGTTTCAGACTTTGGTTCAGAAAGGCCAGTATCAGGTCAGAGTTGCAAAATCAGGTTACTTACAATCCGAACCAGTAATATTGGACACAGAGCAAAAGATAGAGTCTCTGCATGAGAGAATCGAGATGGACCGAGATAAGAGAATTTAGGCCTAATCGGATGATAAATGTCTCGCATTTATCATCCGAAGCTGGTAATATATTATATATAAAGTATTGAGGGACATGAATATAAAAAAAGTTTTTCTAATTATTGCTATCTCAGCTGTACTGCTAATGCCAAGATCAGTAGTGGCAGCTGATTCGAACACATTGAGCGTCTCTACTGTCTCAGGATCAAAATTGGGGTATTCTTTGTACTGGGATTCCGGCCAGGGCAATGTCAAAATCGAGCGCTCTTCTGATGGCTCAAACTTTGCAACCATTGGCGAGACCACGCTAAATTACTATGTTGATTTCAACGTTCTAAAAGATGTGTCCTACACATATAGGGTCAATATTGGTGGTAAAATAGTAACATCAAACGCGTCTAATCTTTCTGCGGGAGCTTCAGTAATCTCTGACATCAGGATAGAGCCAGGATCAACAAATAAAGCTGAGGCATCTGTAGTTTTGTACTTCAATACTGATAAGTTGTCCAAAAGCCAGATTTATTATGGCGATAATGAATCATATACAAGTCAGACCGAAATCGACAATTCGTTGAATCAGTCGCATACGATCTTGCTTGAAAAACTCAAACCAAGCTCCACGTATCATTTTAAGATTAAGATATTGGATATCAATGACGAATTTCCTGTTGAGAGCGCAGATCAGCTTTTCACGACTCCTAGCGCGCCAAACGATACTTCTATCCTACAAATTATTATTAAAGCCCTGACCGATGCATTTTCCGGCTTCGCTAGCTGGTTTGCGAGCTAACAATGAACAAGAAACCAATTATCAAAAGTGGTGCATACATTATCTTGGCGATCGGAATACTCCTAATTCTCGCACTATTCTTGGGCGGTTTGCTACTTTTTGTCACCTATCCAGAAGCAACTTTTGCGAAGAAAATGATAGTTCTCGGCGGGCTGCTGATTGTCTGTGCAGCAATAATCCTTATTACTCTCTCTCTGTTCGAATCGTTGACTGAAGTTGTGAAGCTAGATGAAGAAGTCAAAGAAATCATTGAAGAGGAAAAGCATAGTACTAAATCGGTAGAAAAAGATGTCTGATATTGCGATTAAAGCAGCAAACCTCAAGAAGCAGTTTGTTGTAGGACATAATTATGTTGATGCCCTACGTGGTGTTGATCTAGAGATTAAATCGGGCGAATTTGTTGTTATCTATGGCCCATCAGGTTGTGGCAAAACAACACTTCTTAGTCTGCTTGCAGGACTTGATTTACCATCCGACGGGAAAGTCTTTGTCCAGGAAACAGACCTCTCAACGCTTTCAAGTGATGAACTAGCTCATTATCGTCGCTCCAAGATCGGTATGGTATTCCAGCAGTTCAATCTTATTCCGACATTAAATGCTAAAGAAAATATTGAGTTGCCACTGATTCTGTCTGGAGTGAAGAAGAGAGCGGCTGGTAAACGAGCACAAGATCTGCTAAAAGTCGTCAATTTAACCGACCGTGCAAATCATAAACCAGCAGAGCTATCTGGCGGGCAACAGCAGCGTGTCTCAATTGCTCGGGCACTTTCATACAATCCATCGATTCTTTTCGTCGACGAGCCAACCGGTAATCTAGACGTCGAGACTGGTGATGAAGTTATGAAAATGCTTAAGCAGATCAATGGCTGGGGTAGGACGGTCGTTCTGGTAACTCATAATCCTGATTTTCTGCCCTTTGGGGGTCGCGTGTTCTATATGGCTGACGGTGCAATAGTGAGAACCGTAGAAAATCCTCATAAGCAGAACGAGAAAGGTGACGCAGAGGGAGGGTTGAAATATTATGTTGCCTCAAAAATTCGTTCCGGAATGCCATTCTGGGAGTCACTGCGATTGGCGAAAAATCACTTTTTGAGTAAAATGACTCGAACCTTCCTGACAACGTTAGGTGTTTCTCTCGGCGTTGGTTCTATAGTTACGCTTGTCTCTTTGGGTATGGGCCTTCAGCAGATTACAACAAAACAGCTTGCCTCGCTTGATACGCTAGTGACAATAAATGTCTCTGCGAATGAAAATTCTGCTAAGCCGCTTGACGACACAGCAGTCGATAAGTTGAAGAACGTTGCGAACGTATCGCTAGTTAGCCCCTCGATGTCCTATCCCGTGAAATCTACATATGATAATTCTACAGCTTCGTTATTGCTTACTGGTGTAGACCAAGAAGCGTTAAGCTTCGAGAGTGTTGTCGTTAAAAACGGTAAAGCATTTGCTGCTTCTGACGAAGTAGTAATCTCAAGTGCAGCTGCGAAAAATTTTGATATCAAAGACCCTTCATCTGCGATTGGTAAGACTATTGATCTCGAATTTTATGTCTTCACTGCAGATGGAACAAATGGTTTGAAAACAAAGAAGGTCAACACGACAGCTAAAATTTCTGGCATATCCAGCGACGACCTAATTGCTGCAATCTATATGCCACTTTCAGAGCTAAAGACTATCTCTGAGCAAACTAAATATAACAGTATTAAAGTCAAAGTTTCTGATCGCAAAAATGTTGCTGCCGCGCGCAATGAAATTGAGGCGATGGGTTTTTCAACCACTTCTGTAGTCGATTTGATCAAACAAGTCGATAAAATATTCTACGTTACACAAATCATACTTGGTGTGATCGGAGGAGTCGCCCTGATCGTAGCGTTAATCAGTATTGTGAATATTATGACGATTTCTTTGCTCGAGCGTACTCATGAAGTCGGTACTTTGAAAGCGATCGGAGCAACAAACAAGGATATCCGGCGCATATTTGAGTACGAAGTAGCCTTTTTCGGCATTGCAGGCGGAGTTACTGGTGTCGCAGGGGCTTGGGGCTTCGGAATACTGATTAATTACGTGATTCATTTGCTTCTTGTTTCCACAAACACTGGGAACTATATGAATGTCTTCGTCACTCCTGCGCCGTTTGCTATCGAGATGATCATTTTGACGTTGCTTGTGTCGATGATGGCCGGCTGGTACCCCGCCAAAAGAGCCTCGAAGCTCTCGCCACTCGAAGCTCTGCGTTACGAATAAGTTTTTTCTGTCATTCCAGCCTGTGGCTTGAGAGGTGGAATCCAGGAAGCCTTTATCTAGTTGCAGTTGTTTGACAATGTTTGACAAATTTGCTATATTATTTGTATTCCATAGACCACCAGTTCCCATATAGGGATTAAATTCAGCTGGTGCAGGAGAAAATTCACAGAAAATTTAAATATTATTTAAATTATTTTGAATATTCATCCTGCGCTGGTCGCAGGTTTTTTTAAATTAATAGGGACAGAGTAGCAGAGAGACAGAGTGGCAGAGAATATATCTCCGACACTCCGACACTCCGACACTCCGACACACAAAATGGCAAAGACAAGAGTACAAAAAGGTACAATGATCGACAAGCTTGACGAGACAATCGCCAAAGCAAAGTCTGCCGTCATTGTTGACTATAAAGGTCTCAAGGTTAAAGAAACTGAAGAGCTTCGAAAAATCCTGCGAGATAAAGACGTAGTATTCAATGTTACGAAGAATACTTTAGTCAAAATTGCTTTGACTAAGCACGGAATTGAGTTTGATGCATCACTTTTCAAGAAGCCAGTTGCAATTGCTTTCGCTATGGGCGATGAAGTAGCCCCTGCTAGAGAGATCAATCTTTTTGCCAAAAAGCATGAAGCCATTGAAATCCTTGGTGGAATTCTTGAGAACAAGATGATAGATGCGTCTATGGTCACAAAATTGGCAGGTTTGCCAACAAAAGATCAGCTTCGCGCACAGTTGGTTGGCACAATCGCTGCTCCGCTTACTGGCATGGTAAATGTTCTTGCTGGCAATCTTCGTGGTCTTGTTCAAGTTTTGAACGCTTACAAAGAGAAACAAGTTTAATAGTTTATTAAAAAAATAATATAATTTAGGAGTTAACATGGAAGAGAAAACAGAAGTTGTAGTTCCTGCAAAATTCAAGGAACTTGTTGAAAAAATTGAGAATCTCTCAGTTCTTGACCTTTCTGAGCTTGTAAAAGTTCTTGAAGACAAGTTTGGCGTATCTGCTGTTGCACCAATGATGATGGGCGCTATGCCTGTCGCTGGTGGTGCCGCTGAGCCAGTTGAAGAGAAGACATCTTTCGACCTCATTATCACAAGCGCAGGCGCTGCTAAAATCGGCGTTATCAAAGCTGTTCGTGAGATCAAACCTGACCTAGGACTCAAAGAAGCAAAAGACTTAGTTGATGCTGCTCCAAAAGAAGTTCTAAAAGGTGCTAAAAAAGAAGAAGTTGAAGCTGCAAAAGCAAAGCTTGAAGCTGCTGGCGCAACTGTTGAAGTTAAATAATTTAGTTTATTTACCTACACAAATATAAAAAGAGCCCATATGGGCTCTTTTTAGTATTACAAAATTGTTCATATTATGGTATAAAACAGAGACATGACATTTAGTTTAACCAAAAAATTTGACAATGGTGTTCGCATCGGAACGCTTATAACGCCTCACGGTATGATTGAGACGCCATTTTTTATGCCAGTTGGCACTGTCGGCAGCGTGAAAGCGATGGCGCCTTGGGAACTCAAAGAGTTGGGCGCAGATATTGTGCTTTCGAACACTTATCATTTATATTTACGTCCTGGCGAGCAGCTTATCAAGTCACTTGGTGGCCTTCATAAGTTTATGGGTTGGGATAAGCCAATTCTTACCGATTCTGGTGGATACCAAGTATTTTCGTTGGGGGATAGGGGCGGAAAGAAAAATGGTTCTTTGGTCAAGATTACTGAAGAAGGCGTCACTTTTCAATCTCACTTAGACGGCAGCAAGCACCTATTCACGCCAGAGAAAGTTATTGATATCCAGCTCGATCTTGGCGTTGATATTCTAATGCCACTCGATGTTTGCCCAAGTGGCAACGCTACCCCAAAAGAAATAGAGAAAGCTGTTGAGCTGACAATTAAGTGGGCAAAAAGAGCCAAGGAACATTTTGATAGAGCTATTTTCTCGAATGAAAAATGGAAAATGAAAAATGGTAAATTGCCTACAAGGCCCATGCTTCATGGTATTGTTCAGGGCGGCTTAGACCCTGCACTACGAAAATATTGCGCCGAGGAGCTTATTAAGTTAGATTTTGATGGCTATTCAGTTGGCGGCCTGGCAGTTGATTTTGAGACTCGCGATATGTGGGAAATCGTTAAGCTGATGGGGGAAATACTGCCCGAAGATAAACAGAGATATTTGATGGGTGTAGGAACGCCGGACGACATAATTCACGCCGTTAAACTAGGCATGGATATGTTTGACTGTGTTTTGCCTACTCGTCTAGCTAGACACGCTTCGGTATACGTACGTAATTCTGGCGTTTTGCTCACAGAAAATGTTGATAATCACTTCGAGCTGATTAATCTGCTAAATTCTCAATACCGCACAGATGGCGATGTGATTGATGAAAATTGTGGCTGCGATGCTTGCAATAGGGGACTGACTAAGGCGTATATTGCTCACTTACTACATTCTAACGAAATTCTAGGATTACGACTCGCAACGTCACATAATCTCTGGCAATACTTGAATCTGATGAAGGAACTCAAAGGATAGTGTTTGTTTAATTTTGTATTACTTATAATTTTTTGTGCTCAAATATTGACAAGTATGAATTAGTATGATATACTGGCTTGTCATAAGGAGAGGAACATACGAACTCCTTAGAAGCTTTAAAAGTGTCAAAAAACATTTTTACGGTAACGTGCTGATAATCTCATGTTCCAATTTATTGGAACGCAGGCTCCCCCTCCGCCTGTGTAGATTATCGGCACAATGCTGTAAAGGTATTGACAATTTGAGCTCAGTATGTTATAATACTACAACAATGAGGTTATTGAGTAATCACATTGAGAGACAGAAAGATCACTAGTATGATGAAGTCACACAGTGTTCAAAATTTGAAGCGGCAGCGTTCTGCATTGCTTGACTCCTTCGGGAGAACATTGGACCCCCCTCCGCCAATGTAAAGCATTGCAGAACATTGTCGCTTTTTTAAAAAATTGCGTTGCACATTAAAAATATATATTACGTCCGATTCGGCAATCATGCTGGCGGCAAGCTATAGGTAAGGGGAGATAGGAACATGAAAAAAACTGTTCAAATTTTATTAGTTGCTGTTGCGCTTTTATTGCCGATCGCAACGATGTCCCAAATCGGGACGCCGTCTTCTGACGCTCGAGGTGAAACTTGGGAAGGTCAGGGGATCGGTACGCCACAAAATGTGGCACACCGTGGACTACCTGGTAAAACAGGAAAAGACGGAATAGGTAGGCCCTATGCAGTTCGCTCAACTGAAATAGTTACTGTTACAGTTGAGACGCAAGGAGCTAAAGGCGATAAGGGTGACTCTGGCCAAAATGGCATTGATGGTTTACCTGGCCCTAGAGGTGCTGATGGTATCAGCATCAAAGGTGATCCAGGAGAAAACGGTATTGACGGCCGAGATGGTAAAAATGGGCAGAACGGAGCCAATGGCTTGCGTGGTCCAAGAGGCACACAAGGACGAAATGGCAGAGATGCTGTCGTTCGTCACAAAGTAGTTTTTGACGATAAGAGGTGGAACGAATATCTTCGGCGCGAAAGTGCTCAAGATGGTCGGATCACAAAACTGTCAGGGAAGATTACAACAGTTGCAAAGACTGCAAAAGCTGACGATCAAAAAATGCGGCGAGAAGCTGCACTAGCTTTTGTTAGCATAGATTCCTTCAAAAAGGACAAGAAAGAAGATTCAGCCAATTTTATTGGACTTATCGTATTTCTTGCCTTCGCACTTATTGTGCTTGCCCTCGTGAAAGCGAGATCGAATAGGAGAACGCCATGAGTATCTTAGGTGGAATAATATGTTTTGCAATGTTTTGCTTAACACTATACTTAATCTTCAAGCCGAAGAGCGATGGTTCTGGATGCGACTCAGACAATTCTGGTCGCAATTCAAACCAATCTTCGAAAGAGGCAATGATGTCTCGAGCACCAATCGGGTTGCTCAATTTGAATGACACCGTCAGCTCCCCTAAGGACACGCTCGATCAGGTCAAGCAAGGATGCGATGTGCAAACAGTTGTCACTCCATGGAGCTATGTTAAAAGCATAACACATGCTGGTAGCAGAAGTTCATCGAATAACATTAATGTTATTCAGATCGATCAGTACTTTGATAGAGGCGATGATTGTGATGAGTACGGAGAAGTCTCGACTCGCCCGATTGTCGGTGGTAAAAGAAACAACTCATCGAGGAATCCGGAATTTCATAAAGAAATGCCGGCTCCGAAGAAAGTTGTTCAAACACCACCTGCAAACCCGCCGGCCAATCAGAATGTCAACAACAAGAAAAAAAAGGAAAAAGATAAGAATGGCCAGAAAGCTGGCAACAGATAGTTATAACCTATAGGGTGATTCTCGAGAGAGAATCACCCTATTTTTTTATCAGAAAGAGTACGTCTAGGATCAAAAATTATCGATTTTTTATCTTTAAAAGTTCTTCTTCGAAACCTGTTTTGCTATCAGCGGAGAAAGTTGCCTGACGAAAATCAAGCCAAGCTTTAAATTTTTCAATATCGTCAAATGTCTGTGTGCTTTTCGCTTCATGAATATTAAAGCTATTATCTATCCCAAATGGTTTGACTGCAATTTCGCTAGGGTTGGTAGCGTTTATGACTATTTCATAGAAGATATCTTTACCTGAGATGTCTGCATAAAATATCTGGCCATCCAGAAGAGGGATAGCATGAGTTTCAGGCTTTGTGCCTGTCTCGTCCATAAGTTTGATCTCTACCCAAGGTAGATTACTTTTCTTAAGTTGTTCTTCTTCGTTTGGAAGAATCTTATCTTTCTTTTCGGTGTTTAGTAAATCTACTGCGTTTACCGGAGAAGGCGCCACTTTATTTTCTTTGTACTCTGCAAAGTAGCTGGATAGCTCTCGAGGAGGCTTGCCAGCATTCTTCGCGAGATATCCTTCATATAATTTTGCAGTTCTCTCGGATATATCCTGATTCGGTTCTGATATTGTTTTGATGAGATCATTATTGCCGAAAGGCTGTTTAGAATCATCAAAGATTTTTCCAAATATTCCGATTCGATCATTGTCCTTTAGCGATGATTCACATCTTGTCTTATTGTTTGTATAGATAAGATCGGGCCTTTTGGTGTCTGATGATGTAAATAGCTTGTGACCATGGTAAATATCTGTACGATTGTTGTTTTTGACTTCATGCGTATTGTTTATCCAAACTCCATAAAATTTCCCATCGGGCCTCGTTACAGCGATAGTGAGCCCAAAAGCTTTCCTTGCTTTCGCATCAGGGACAAGCCCAAGGAGCACGTCGGCAGAAATCTTTTCTAAAGACTCGTGAAAATCCTTTTGGATATTTTGATTGTTGTATCGATCGACTATTTCTGTTGTGATTTCGCTAAGTAGCTTTTCCGGCAGAATTGCTTTCAGATCATTATTGCATACTGCAATGACTAGGTGATCGCCTGAGTCGACCTCAGAACTTTTGAATAACTCGCGCTCGACGGTATTTGGCTCGACTCGTTTGCCGATTGCACTCTCTACATGAGAGTAAGAATTTCTTTGAATTTGTAAAGCACCAGACTCTAACTTCGTCTCAGGAGAAGCGCCCTGATCAGCAGATTTTTCAGGTAAATTTGCTCCAAGGTCGGCAGTATTTAGCTCATGACCTGTTTTTTTCGTATCTTCTTCTGCTACATCTTCTTCATCTTCATTTAGCTCTTCGATATCCTCTGTCTCTGCGCCACCGCTTTTCCTTCCGACAGTCCTGATCTTGCTTGGAGCCTTATAGTTGTTGATTCTTCGATAATTGTTCGCGGGTTCAATCATATCGGATAATCTAAGCTGTTGGACTATTCCATCTGGATCAGACAAATCAACAACTTCAACCCATCCATTTTCATGAACTTCCACGATCTGGAGGTAATATCTTTTTTGGTTCAGTGGGTCAGACGGATCTAAGTCGGGATCCGTCGGCTCAGCGATCTTTACCCAGTATTCTTTTGGTTTAGGAAAGCTGATGTGCATCGATTCAGCACGTTCTTTCATTTGTGTAAGAACAGAATCAGGCTGCAGACGTCTGCGCCATTTTTCATGATTTTGCACAAGCTCATCTCTTTCGGCCGCTAGCCTTCGTTCGTTATCTTTATTAAAAAGTTCGCCGATTCCAAGTCTTGCGCCGATTGAGGCGAGCACACCGGCACATTGAGCCCCAACTTGAAGGCTTGCTTGTTGAAGAAAAGCAGCATCAATTTGTGCATCCGTTGAACCAAGGACATGTTCGCCAAATTGTCCGAAATGATGAGTGATGTCGCTGCCAGCGCCTGTTGCTGCCATCTGCTCGCCCACACTATTGAGGTGATAGATGTTACCTAGATTTTCGGTATGCTGAACTGCATGAGTGATCATGTCTCCGTTTATATCCACATGCTGGATTACATCACCAGCAGCAAAGCGATCCTTGAGGTGGTTGAAAGCATTTCCTACTATATGATTCCATCCACCGTTGAGTAGGGCATAGGCTGTAAAACTAACACTGCCGACAGCTTCGCCGATTTCAGATGCTCTTTCCCAGGCTTTACGGCGTTCTTCGATCTTTGTGCGTAAATCGCCAATTACAACTGTATCAGCCGCCATTTTGCTGGCTTGCTGAGCTTCGCTACCAACTGGCCTTGCTTCCCCTGGCGGATTTGCCGTTGGCGTAGGATGAACCATCGGTCTACCTTCAGAATCATATTGAATATCAATAGCATTTCTCTCATATGAATAAACAAAATTCACCAAGTCTTTGGTCGCTTGAGTCTGTCTCAAATCCCATTCTTCTAAAGTAATATTCTGATTTTTTATTGCGTCATGGTAGAGCGGTTCGCCTTGTGGGGAAGTGCCAACGCGTGGCATGCCAGAGGCAGGAATCTTCGCGCCTGGATTGGCTGGGATAGGGTGATTGTCTCTGTAGCAAGCAACACGATTACCGATTTCACGTGTCTTCTGGTGATATCGGATGTCGGCGATCTCAAGCTTCGCGCGATCTTCTCTCTCTGCTCTGTCAAACATACGGGTGATTTCTACTGACAGGCGACCAAGGCCTGAGCCAATCAAAACCCGGCTAAGCATAGGCAAAACTGCCGCCATACCGGCTGGTCCAGTCAGCGCGCCGATTGCTAGGCCAATACCGCCCGTGATTAGCCCCTTGATACCAATTTTTGCACCGATGTTTGCAAGCCGACGGATAGTTGTGTGCACTAAGCTGTATTCCAGTGTGCCTGTCTCTTCGTTGTAAGTAAAATCGCTATCAACAAGTCGCATCCCAAGGTTTTCACCATGAGGACCTCTGTTGACCTCCCAGTGTCCGCTACCGTCTAGGTATGACTTTGTTCTAGTCGTGCCTTCGTTTCTGGCGCCATAGATCTCTTTATAGCGTTTGTCTCTCATAGACCGCTCAAATTCGCCACTCTGGATTTCATTGACCAAGCGGGTAATCTCTTCTGCCTTGCTATAATTTTGCTCTCTCTCAAGAGGTTCGTTTGGATTTTCAGGGATCACTCTTTTTTTCTCAGCAGCATCAACAAAATTACGAAAGAACGGACTTCCGTCAGCAGGCTTTGCCTGTGTTTTCTTCTTGGTTGATTCAACTTTTTTGGCGGGAGCTTTTTCGGTTGTGGGTTTGGCGACAGCAGCTTCATCACCAGCAATTTCCTCAGCATCAGCTTCGGCTACGTCATCTTCATCTTCATCCGGACCACCATCTAGAATCTCGCTCATTATTCCTCCTTCGATCCGATGTTAGATTGCTGAACCATGTTAACAAGCTCAATCTTATAGAGTAGAGCTTCTTCGGCATACAGGGCTTCGATATCTATGTTAGATTTTTTGATTATTTCAAAGAATTCTTCCTCATTTTTGTTGTTTATGCTCTCTTTGACTTTTGCAAATTCATCGTCAGAAAGAGTGTTAATGATTCGTCCTTCGACTCGAGACTGAATAGTGTCCATCATCGTTTTGATGAGTCTGTCTTGCTCATCCGGAGCCATCTTTTCTAAACCAAGAAGGTCGATAATACTTTTGTCGACAAAATCGTCAAAAGTGATGCCCGGAAGAAAGTAATTGTTCTTCGGTGCAACAATTGAATTTGTGTTCGCCGTAGTTTTGCTTGAGTCCATTTTTCCCTCGCTGTTTAAATTGAATATACATATAGTGTACCATTTACAAATAATTTTAGCATACTTGTCTGAGCACGTGTCAAATAATTATCTATTGCCGACCTGTTTACTTTAGAATTTCTTTTTTCTATAATATAGAAAGATAAAAAATCTAGGAGGGTTGGTGGTAGAAAATCAACGAACTGCAGAAGCTATGACGGACAGCGATATCCTCGATTATTCTCGTGAACTCACGAGTGATCGTAACCGTTGGCAAGTTCCAGAAAAAGGAGCTGATTTCGATGTGTCAAAAGATCTCGACCAAATTGTCGCAGAAGATCAAGAGGATTTTCGACTCGAATATGAGCAATACCAAGAGATGATGGCCGACCCAATATATCGTGCAGACGCAGAAAGATGGCGCGAGATTGGGCGGGAAGCATTCCACAGAGAGCAAAACCTCAAAGTCAAAGGTGGCATCGCTGAAAATGTTTATGGCTCGATGACCAAGGAAGAATTCGCAGACTTCTCAAATATTGACACTTCGACCGAACAAGGGCGTAAAATTTTCGAGCAGCGCTTTCTTGATACATTTAAAGTTATGTGGAAGGATCGTGTTGTCACCCACAAGCGTTCTGAAAATTCAAAATGGACTTCTGACCTAGATGGAAATTCCAGCCTATTTCTAATCTCAAAAATTGCAGGGCTTAATATTGGTAAGCCACAGTATGTTTCTCAAGGTGACTCAGTTTCAGGGAAGATAAATATCGACACCGGCAATGAGGACGCGATCGGTTTAAGGTATGAGTCTGAGGCATTTCACAATGCAAACAAGAAAAACAGGGACACTGGTTTCATCGATCATCATGGTCAGCTTAGCAATGCTGAGACATCAGCAACCCAGTGGGTCTATGAAATGCTAGAAGAGATGAAGCTGATCAAAGATGGACCGATAGAGATTACGATAGGCAAAGATGCTAATGTTGAGAATATTAGCGTCACGGCCGATAATATTAAGAAATTTGTTGATATTGTAACCTGCAACGATAATAAAAATTTTCCAGACCAAGACAGATATTACGAGAATTATGCGACTATAAATCATACAATGATAGGACTTTTGCGTTTTACTAGCCCAGCATATTTGCTCAAATTTATTGCCGATGGGCGAGATCTTTATGAGGAGTTAACAGAAGAAGATCTTTTGAAATACAATCTTCTTCGAGAAGAAGATGTGCGTGATGATAAGGGAAATATCGTCAAAGGCTCCGACGGTAGAAATCAAAAACACATGGTGAACTATAGCGAGGTTTGTGGTGATCAGATCGCTCGAGCTCTTCAGGGAGTAAAAGAGAAGATTGATCCTGCACTTGGATTTGCTATCAAATCACAAAAGCTTGGAAAAGTGTTTGTTGACCTTGTAGATCGCAAGGATGAGCGTGACGAGGCAGCAAAATCACTTGGTTTTGACACATATTTACTCTGGAATTATGATGATAAGACGAAGAGCAGTAACTTTTTTATTACATCTAAAGATGGTATACCGTTCGATTTCTCTGTACCTGAAGGACACAATGTTCGTGGAAGAATGATCATCAAAGACAAACAGCTCGGAACATCAGTTACTTCTTTGTTAGAAATCCTCAAAGAAATTGTGGGCCCAGATTTTGAGCCAACTGGTGAGCTTAAGGCATATATCGAGAAAAATGAAGCAGACCTTGTTGAAGTCAAAGAAGAACGTGAAAACATTGTTCTATCTGATTTTGATCCAAAAGGTCGTCTTTTTGATTCACTCGAGGAGTTCAAAGATGCCGTAGAATATCAGGACAATTTAGCCAGTTCTACTGATCGTGAAAATGTTAAAATATTGGTTAAAATTGAGAATCGATATTGGCGGTATATGACTCCAGAGAATACCAAGATTACGAAAAAAACCAGGCTTCATTTTCGTGAATATGATCCAGTGAACGATCTGTTGTTGGCCAATTCCTCGGATTTATCTCCTTCTGAGATAGAGAAGCTGGAGTGCGATTGGTATCTTACAAAAGATCTTGTGATCGATAAAAAAATTCCTGCTACGGCTGCAGAAAAGATTGATAAACCAACGCCAGAGGAATCTCTTGGCGATCAATTCCTGTTGCGTGGAGAGATTAACACAAATCCCGAAGAATTTGTTGCCGCAATACGTTATTATCTTGCTGGCAACAACTGGGATGAGCGGAAGGACAGAAGAGTTTTTATCAATAAAGATGATAAATTCTGGCTGGTTATTAGCGCTGTTGATAATGAAGCAACTGGTAACAAAGAAATATTACTTCGTGAATATATTGTGAAAGATGGGAAGCCTAGGGGAGTGACAATCGTCGAGAGCCTCGATGATATGAAGAACAGTGATTCTTTGTGGTACGGAGGTACTGAAAGCATTGCTCAGCTAGCTACTTCCGAAGCAGATGGCTTAAATAAGGAAACTGACAAGGGAACAGAGATTGTTGTGCCTGAAAGAGTAGATAAAGTCGTGCTCCCAGTCGCAGATTTTGACGAAAATGTTGATATTCCTGAAGAAATTTTAGCTACTGATGATACATCAATCCCAGCTGAGGACGCTGGAACTCTGACGGTTCCTGAGCGAAGGATCGAATCCGTAAAAAATACTGCAGAATCTGAATTCGCCAAAGCATTCGCTGTCGGTAGTGAGTGGGAAATTGTTGATCCTTCTAACATAATTGCGATACAAGCTCATTTTTGCAAGAAATATAAGTCTGGCGACGAGATAGAGATCAAAATATCAGACGATAGCACTTTGTTTGAAAAGGGCCATTATATCACGATCGAAATAGTCCAAAAGAGAGAAGGCAAGATAATTACATCGTTTTCGGCAGCACCTTCTGCCTATATATTGTTGAGCCTAGCCCGTCCTAAGAATCTAAAATTAAATGCTAGTTTGAAAGGCAAATTCCAGACTATCTTGTATGATTCAACTGCGGCTTTATCAAACCCAAAATTGACAACTGAGTCAACAATTGCTGAAGCACCTACTGATATTGAGGCGAAGGATGACTCTTCCGAATCGAGATATACTGCATACAGTGCCACGGATCTTGACGAAAGAACCGATCCAACGATGAAATCATCTGAAACAGATGATGATTATGAAATGACAAGTGAAGTTGACCCAAAGCTACTCAAAGAGGGAGATCAATTATTGCCAAGGGTAAATCCTGGTACGATTCAAGCTCATGAAGTACTATTCATGAAAGGGAAGCAGCCTGCACAAACTATAACCGTTGATTCTGATAAGTTTAGGTATGTAGTTTCGAAATCAGAGCTTGGTATCGATGGGGGAGCTACACTTAAAGTTGCGAACAAGAAGACGTCAAACTCATCAATATATTTCGTGCCGATAGATCAGCTCAAATTCTTCGAGCTGGCTGAGCCACGCAAAGTCAAGAAGACTCTTCTCGACGAAGAAACATATAAGACAGTCAAGTCCGTATATGATAGGGGACGAGTTAACGAGTCGGACGATCCAGATCGGAAATTTGAACCTGATCCGACAATGAGGGCTGAACCAGAACTTTCACCGATTGATGCTCCGCTAGAAGAGATCAAGAAATATGAAGCAGCTGAGTACTCTGCTGTAGAGAACGCATCACTTGACCCAACAATGAAATCTGAGCCAGTGCCAGTGTCACAGGATAAAAATACCGAAAAATCAGAAGAGGATAAGCCAAAAGACTATTCATTAGTTGAAAATGCTGTGGGTGAAAATTCTTTCATATTTGATGAAGCAGGCGGGCCTTTCATAGTAGAGCCTGGTCAAGCTTGGACGCTAGATGGTCCGGGTAAAGGACAGAGTACGATACTAACAGTTAAATACGAACGTGGCGCCGGTAATCACAGTAAAACTAAAATAAATAAAGAGACCGACTCTTTGGTAATTACCTATAGAGACCCAAATGGAGAGATCTGGACAATGCCTGATTCATCTCAGGATGATGCTACGTCAATTCAGCATGATGCCATTTCGATCTCAGATTGGATGTTTGTTTTTGGTGATTGTCCAGAGTCGAAAATTTATCAAGCTCAATTTGATGGCAGAGAAATCAAATTGCCAGAGGAGAAATAGATATGACATTGCAGAATACCAATTCAGAACGAGACCAAGCCTTGGCCCGATTTCACGAGAAGAAAGAAATTATGCGGAGGCTACATAAATCTTCAGAAAATACAGCACCGCTTGCAGATACTCAAATTGATCATAGTGCTGCTTTACTGAATCAGTTGAAGCAGACCGAAATACCCGGGAATCTTACAAGAAGCGACCAACGTGTGATGCAAAATGTTGCTGTTGAGTCAAAAAAAATAGATATCAGCGAGTCGGTTCGTCAGCGCGAGCTGAACGATGCCTATAAGGCAAAAGTATTAGCCAAACGTCTAAATAGGGAAGCTACTCCCACGGCTGTTGACAGCCTCAAAACCTCAGAAATTGCAAGCCAAGTGCAGTTAGAAACCAAACCAATTGTTGCCTCTGTCGATCAAAATGGCTCGACCATACTAGATGATAATATGTTTACAAAAGTCCCTGAAACAGTCCCTGCTGCGACTGTAAACACTGCTCCAATCACCCAGACTATACCTATCATGTCTGAGGGGACTCCAGCGCTTACTGAAATTGCTAGTGAAGCAAAGAAACCCAATGATGAGTTCAAAGAGGATCTTTCGGTAGTCGAGGAACGCTTAGATACGGGTCCTAATCCAACGACCCCTGATGAGATCCCCGCAAATGTTCTCTCCTTGGCAGAGCAGTTTGGCGTAGCACCAGCAAAGCCACTTGCAGCTCCTATCGCAGAAGTAGCAACACCAACAACACCAATTTTGACACCTGATTCCGCTGAAATTCCCTTGGTAGCGCCAACCACATCCACAGAAGTGCCTACACCTGAGAGTGCTGGAACGCAGCCAATTGTTCCACCTGCAATTCAGCAAACCGCGGAGATTCCAGCAGTGGTAGCACCTCCTACAGCCCCTGTCGCTACCGAAGGAGCTGTTTCGAACGAAACGGTCTCTCCTAACTCAGCTTCACCTTCGTTACCAGTCGACAATTCAGCTAATCACCAGCATATTAGTAGCTTACCGGATGATTCGTTCTCTTCTCAATATGCGAATATCGGTGGTGGCGGGGTCGCCTTGCCCGAAGAGGAAGTAAAGAAATAACAATATGATAAATTCACGAGGCACGCAAAATTTGGATGTTAGCACCACAACATTTTTAGGGGTTGATATTATGGTATTAGTTTGGACGATATCGACCGTAATAGTTTTGGTCCTGGCTTACTTTCTGTATAAAAAAATTAAAGTCACTCTTCTTCGTAAAGGTCAGATAGCGATTACAAAAGAGTGGGTAATGTTCAAAGTTATGGTGCCAAAAGAGAAGCACGCTGAAGAGGATGACCAGCGGAAAAGTTTTCAAGAGATGCTGGCTGTGATTGAACCATTTTATGCAAGTTTGAATTCGATATTTGATAGTTCAATCGCTGCTAAGATGAAGGGCCAGCAGCACATTTCGCTAGAAATCGTTGCTAAAAATGGTCTTATCTTCTTCTATGTCGGCTGTCCCAAGAGCATCTCTGATTCTGTAATGCGCAATCTGCAGTCTCAATATTCTCAGGCTGAAGTTACCCTAGACACCAACTATTCCATTTTTCCGAATAAACCTTTGGCTGTCGACACACTTTGTCTCAATTTGATTAGAAGATATATTTTTCCGTTAAAAACTTACAAGATTCTCGAAGAAGATCCGCTGAACGCAATTACAAACTCTTTATCAAAACTCGCTGAGGATGAATCAGCCGGTGTCCAACTTTTGATCCGTCCGACCAACGGAATCTGGCGCGTCAATGTTGAGAGAGCCGCATACAATATTCAGCATGGTAAATCACGGATCTCATATTCCAATTCAAATGCAGTTAGAGCTAGCGAATCCTTTTTCAATTTTATTGGTTCGGCTTTTAACTCTGTAAAGTCTACTGGGGCAGATGAGAAAAGCGAATATTATGATCCTTCTAACCCCAAGCTAACGCCAATGCAAGAATCTCAAGTTAAGCTACTTGGTGAAAAAGCGGCTAAAATTGGTTTTGATTGTCAGATCAGGATTGTTGCGGTTGCTCCTACAAAAGAAGCCGCTAGACAGATAACCAAGAATGTAGCTTCTTCATTTAGTCAGCTCAATTCGCCTGATTCAAATGGTTTTTCCGAGCTTATTCCGCCAAAGAAATCTGCGGAGATTGCTAATTATGTATTTCGCACATTTGGAACTGGTCCAAAGTTGATACTAAATACCGAAGAGCTTGCCTCTGTTTTTCATTTTCCAAATCGCTATGTAGACACCCCAAATATTTCTTGGCTGCTTGCTCGTAAAGAAGCTCCACCATCAAATCTGCCAGCAGAGGGCACTATTATCGGCAAATCTGTTTATCGTGGCCAAGAGAAGCTAGTCCGAATAAAATTAGCTGATCGTCTTCGCCATGTTTATACAATTGGTCAAACCGGTGTAGGTAAGACTGTCTTGGCGCAAAATATGGTTTTGCAGGATATTAAGGACGGTCATGGTGTCTGCTATCTTGATCCAAATGGAGATGCCGCTGAATGGATCCTGAATCATATTCCGAAAGAACGCGCTGATGATGTAATTTACTTCAATCCTGCCGATAAGGAGCGTCCTTTTGGTCTAAACATGCTTGAGTGGAAAACGCCCGATCAACGAGACTTTTTGGTCCAAGAATCGCTCCAAATATTTCAAAAATTGTTCGATCCAAACCAGACTGGTATGGTCGGACCGCAGTTTGAACACTGGATGAGAAACGCTGCACTCACTTTGATGGCTCATCCAGAAGGTGGCACCATCATAGACATACCACGTATTTTCACTGATCCAGATTTTGAGAAGGACCGTGTAAAATACGTGACCGATCCAGTCGTTCGCTCTTTCTGGGAAAAGCAGATGGCTAAAACTGCAGATTTTCATAAATCTGAAATGTTGAACTACTTCACTTCGAAATTTGGTCGTTTCATGACAAATGATATGATTCGAAATATTATTGGTCAGAATAAATCGTCATTTGATTTTAGAGATGTGATGGATGGCAAAAAAATTCTAATATGCAATCTGTCTAAGGGTATGATCGGCGAAATCAATGCTTTCTTGCTTGGTATGATCATAGTTTCCAAAATCGCAATGGGTGCTTTTTCAAGGCAGGACATTCCGGAGGATGATCGTATCCCATTCTTCCTCTACGTTGATGAGTTCCAAAATTTTATTACTGATGTTTTTGCGACGATTCTTTCGGAGTCTCGAAAATACAAACTGGGACTGTATATAACCCATCAATATATCGAGCAACTTGACGAGAAAATTCGGGGTGCCGTATTTGGTAACGCAGGTACACTGTGTGCCTTCAGAATCGGTGCTGCGGACTCCGAGGTCATTGCCAAATATTTTGATCCGCTAAAGCCTGATGATCTTACAACTGTCGATAAATACAACATGTATGGCCGAATGTTGATCGATGGCGCGCCGACTAGACCTTTTAATATTCAAACTATCTGGCCTGATGACTATGAAGGAAATCCAAAATTAGGTGCATCAATCAAAGAGTTATCACGTCTGAAGTACGGCAGACCGAAGGAAATTGTCGAGGAAGAGATTATGGAGCGATCTCAGGTTGATAAGATTGACTTGCCGGGTTTGCAGTCTACAACAGCTACTCCAACACGATAAAATTTTCTTTTAATTATTTTCTCTAAAAGATGTTGACGTATATGTATATATATGTTACTGTATTTTTAGCTTGTAATTATTCCTAATAGTTGTCAAGCTATAAAAAACAAAAAAAGGTCACAATGCCAGATGAAAAAGAGCTGCAGACGATCAAGCAATTGCTAGATCTTGCAGAAAACAATCTCCGCCAGGCCAAAAACATTCTTTTTTCAAAAGAGTATGCCAAAAAGGCCGAAGAGCTCAAGTCAAGCGATGACAATCAAGTTATCGAAGGTGTATTTGACGGCGAAAAAATGGTGGCACAGAACAAAAAGACTTACTTAGTCCCTTCAAACTATGCCTCCAAGTCAAAGTTAGTCGCGGGTGATATTTTGAAGCTGACAATACTTGATGACGGAAGCTATTTGTTCAAACAGATTGGCCCAGTCGCAAGAAAGAAGCTGACGGGTATTCTCAAAGAGGTAACTGACGGGAAATTCGTTGTAGTCTGCGGAGCTGCCGAATATCGTGTTCTGCCTGCGTCTGTGACATATTTCAAGATACAAGTTGACGATAAATTGACCATATTAGTGCCGGAAGACGCAGAAAGCGTCTGGGGCGCTGTAGAAAATATTATTTAAATTATAAATTATTATAAAAGGAAAAAATGTCTATCAAAAACTTTTCCCCTTACAAGATTGTGAAAGAAGCATTTCTAGAGTTGAAACCAAATGAAATTAAGGTTATCTCTGGGCGTTTTGGCATTGACCAAGAGCATAAAACACTTTCTGCGATTGGTAAATTCTTAAACTTGTCTCGCGAGAGAATCCGTCAAATCGAGCGCGAAGCATTAAAAAAACTTGCAAGCAAAATCGTCGATCAGAGCAACGGATATATTGGTGAGATTGTTGAGAATTTCGAAAAAGCTGGTGGGATCACTAGCCACAACAAAATTGCTGAGAAACTTCTAGAAGAATCTACATGGAAGAATAAAAACGAATTCAATTCTCTTCATTTGATCCTTGTTTTGATGCCACAAATCATCAAAATCGAAAAAACAAATGAGCTTGAGGCTGGCTGGATGTTAGCGTCTCTTTCTAAAGACGATGCAGTAAATGTTATCAACGATTGGGTCGCTCATCTTGAAAAGACCAAGAAGCCTTTGACACTCGATGTTCTTATTGAGCAAAATCCTGCACATTCAAAATATAAATTGACATTTCTTTCGGAACTACCTTCTGTTAGCAAGAAATTAGTTAAAACCGATTCTGACTTTATTGGACTATCAAGCTGGCCAGAAGTAAATCCTCGAAATGTTAGAGATAAGATTTATTTCGTACTAAAGAAAAATGGCAAGCCAATGCATTTTGATGATATTGCAAGCAAAATATTTGAGCACGGTTTTGACCGAAAAAGCGTAGTTAAGGCAACAGTTCACAACGAGCTGATCGCTGACGATCGTTTCGTATTGGTTGGACGTGGAATCTATGGCCTTTCTGAATGGGGATATAAGGAAGGCACAGTCGCCGATATTATCAAAGAAATACTGACTGACAAGAAGGATGGTATGCCGGTTGACGAGATCGTAAAAGCAGTTCTGAAGCAGAGAATTGTGAAGAAGAATACAATTCTTATTAATCTTCAGACGAAGCCTCTTTTCAAGAAAATCGACAAAGATCGCTACGCTCTAAAATAATTGAAATTACACTCAAATAAAAACAGTACCAAGTAACATTGGTGCTGTTTTTATTTTGTTTGAATTGAGTTATAATGACTTTGTAATTAAATCACAATATACAAAGGCTAATTTGATTTTAAGATTATGTCGTATATAATATATCTTGTTTACCTGGTATTAATCATCGGTCCAATTTATCTAATTTGGGCTATTTCTAAAATAAATAAGAAAATGAGAAAAGTTGATTGGCTGAATTCACAAGAGTACACAATCTTGCGGATTGATGTGCCTAGAAACAACGATAAATCACCAATGTCCGCCGAGCAGATGTTTGCCTCGATTCATGGTATTTTCTCGGAGACCTCAGATTATCAAAATCATTTGTCTTTCGAAATTGTCTCTAAGGAGAAATATATTCAGTTTTATGTTTATTTGCCAGTCCACCTGAAGGATTTTATTGAAGGACAGATTTACGCCCAATATCCTAGTGTTGAGATTAATGAGGTTGATGATTATGTTCAAGAAGTTGATATTTCACAGAAAAATTGCTCAATTTGCGAGCTCAAACTAAACAAACCTGACGTTTATCCTATTAAGCAATTCACAGATTTTGAAGTTGATCCGATTTCAGGTATTACCTCTGTTATGTCGAAGCTAAATAGTGGCGAAGAAGTATGGTTTCAGATGATTATTCGGCCGATTGGTGATGACTGGCAAGAAAAAGGTCATGCGATGACAAATTCTGTCAGAAGCGGTGCAAAACCAGGTGGCAAATCATTCGCAAAGACTATCTTCAAAGGTCTTTTTGGTTTCTTGAAGGAGATTGCAGTTCAGGCTGTCCAGCCTGGTGCTGATACAACCGTTGTAGCAAAAGAGGTCAAGTTACCAGCCTCAGTTGAGGAAGCGTTGAAGTCAATCGAGCAAAAAATAACTAAGCTTGGCTTCGAGTCAAAAATACGAATTGCTTGTATTGGTCATGATCCGGTTTCAGTTAAGCTGAAATGTCAAAATATTGCAGGGGCGTTCAAACAGTATAACACGACAAATCTAAATGGTTTTAGAGTTGGTGAGATTCGTGTGAATGATCCAATTAGTTGGAAGGACTTCGCATATCGTTCATTTGAAGATGATGGTAACGTTTTCAACATTGCTGAACTAGCCTCAATCTACCATTTCCCACACAGCTCAGTCGCAACACCAAATATTGTTTGGTCTGGCTCGAAGAAAGGTGAGCCACCTGCAAATATCCCACTTCAAGATAACACGCCTGCTGACGAGTTGACTGTAATAGGTGAGACTAATTTTCGCAATATTTTCAAAATTTTTGGAATCAAAAAAGATGACCGTCGTCGTCACGTTTACATTGTTGGTAAATCTGGTGTTGGTAAATCTGTTTTGATAGAGAACATGGCGCATGACGATGTGATGGAGGGAAGGGGAGTCATCATCGTTGATCCACACGGTGAACTCGCTGATAAAATTTTATCATGCGTCCCTGAAAACCGCATTGAGGATGTTGTGGTTTTTGATCCGTCTGATCGTGACTATCCAGTTGCGTTTAATCTGCTCGAGAATGTTGATGATGATTTCAAGAGTATTGTTGCATCCGGCTTTGTTGGTATATTCAAAAAAATATTTGGCGATTCTTGGGGACCACGTCTTGAACATATTTTGCGTAACACAGTTTTGGCTCTTTTGGATTATCCAGAGTCGACAATGCTCGACATCCCTCGCATGCTTACAAACAATGGCTTCAGAGACAAAGTTGTCGAGCAGGTAAAAGACCCAGTTATCAAAGATTTCTGGCAAAATGAGTTTGCTGCGTACGACGCAAAGTTCAAGACCGAAGCTGTTTCTCCTATCTTGAATAAAGTTGGCCAGTTCTTGGCTTCGTCCACAATTCGAAATATTGTTGGTCAACCTCACTCAACTATCGATGTTCGTGACATCATGGACAAGAAAAAGATTATGATTGTAAATCTGTCACGTGGTAAGATTGGCGAGGACAATTCTGCTCTTCTTGGTGCGATGATGATTACCAAAATTCAGCTTGCTGCCATGAGTAGAGCCGATGTTCCTGTCGAGCAAAGACCTGACTGTTATCTGTATGTGGATGAGTTCCAAAACTTTGCGACAGAGTCATTCGCAGTTATCCTCGCGGAAGCTAGAAAATATAATCTTAATCTAACGATGGCTCATCAGTACATTGCTCAGATGATTGACCCAGTCAAGGATGCAGTGTTTGGTAATGCTGGTACTCTGATTACTTTTCGTGTCGGAGGGACAGATGCAGAGGTCCTTGTCAAAGAGTACGCTCCTATTTTTGAAGCAAACGATTTGGTCAATCTCGATAAATATAATATCTACATTAAGCTTTTAATTGATGGTGTTTCTTCGCCAGCTTTTTCGGCGCGTACTTTGCCACCAGTCATGTCAATTTCGGGCAATGCTGAAAAAGTAGTCAATTATTCTCATCAGCGATATTCAAGTACTCGAGCTCTAGTAGAAGCTTCTTTCGCTAGTATTAAGTCCGCTGAGGAAGATGAGCTTAGGGCTTCATCTGAAGCCTTCCGCAAGGGTGGTTTAGAAGCATTGCTTGTCAAAAAACCAGCATCAGATATTGGCAATTATCAACGTTCTGCTCCAACGCCGCAGCCTACTTTTGTTCGTCAATCAGAAAACGTTGTTCCTTCTACGATAGCACCTATAACGCCAGAAATCGCGCCAGTTACACAAGGTGTACCAGTTTCAACAGTTTCAACCTCTATGCAAACCGGGAGCCTGCCTTCAGATATCTCGTCATCCGCTGATCAAGCTACCCCTTCCGAAGATGAAAAGCCACGAAATGAAGAACCAAGGGGATTGAAATACCAGAATATTATAGCAGGGAAACTATACAAGGAGCGCACGGCAAGAGGAAATGTAAAGTGGTACTTAGGTGAAGAAATCGACGAGCAAAAATTAGCAGAAACTGGCATTGTAGTCGACGATAACGCTAAGAAAATGATTGAATTATCTAAGAAGGTTAGTGCTAATCATGTTAAGGCTACGCATATTGCTCATCATACCGAAGCTCCTCAACACGCTCACAAAGTGGCTGAACATACTAACGATAAACCAGTAGAAGCGAAGCCTGCCGAGACTCATGCTCTTCACCATACTTCGCACCAGCCTCATGTCGAGCATCAGGTCACTCCAAGCAACCTTCCAGCTGTTCAGGACCATTCTAATCTCCCTGAAATTGCGCCAGAAGTATTGCCAATGATATCAAATGATTTGCCTGAGGTTGCGCCGTCTATAGTTCCTGCCGATCATACGGTAAAGAATACAGCTGCGCCAATTCTAATGCCTACAGCTGATAATCAGGAGGAGCCACGCCTAAGCCATGCTAGTCACACAAGCTCACATACACATACTGCAGCTGCCGCTCCTACAACTTCACCCGATGCGAAGCATCTAGAAGAGGGCAAGGCAGTACAAATAGGCGAGTAGCGGCCTGTTTAGAGTTCTATTTTTAAGATTATTTTTGCAAGGGGAGAGGTGCACCGGGGGAGACCTCAGGTGCACCTTTTATACTCATGTTTATTTTGAATCACAAAATTAGAATCTTATATGTATGAAAGACATGAAGTGGATGCAGAATAGAAGTGCAAATAGAAAACATAATAAATACACAATTGTTGAGGCGTATGCAAAGAATATTATTTAGTTGGAATGTGAGTGTAATCAAGCAGGAATAGTTTAACCAGTCGATTAGAGTCGCATAACATACATTATGCGACATAGATTAGGCATCAAGATATGCCTTCTCTATAGGGCCGATATTCGTGATCTAGGTATATTTAGAATAGGTTTCACTTATATATAAGCACATAATATCATTGTTAGCATTCGTACGATCTCCTGTATCGCTACTTCTTCATTGTTTCTATCTAATTATTGGCTCATCATTTCTACTCATGTTTGATTTACTCTAGCCATGTAATTTTCAAGCTCGATTAGGACTTTAGATATGCCTAGATTGTACTCAAAAGGCCCTAGAATCGTTTCTAAGGCCTTTTTCATACTAAGTATGATAAAGTACACGTTTCGATCTCAAATAGAACGAAATTATTTGTTGAAAACCCGTTTTTGGATAGTGCTAATAGCTGCTGTTTTGATGACACCAATGTTTGCTAGAATCCTAATCATGAAAGCAACAAGTATGGCCAAGTATAGATCAAGATTTAGTTTGTCACCAAAGAATGTGATTAATACTGCGATGGCCATATTAAATGCAAGACCAGTTAGGAAGATCAATGTATTACACGTTTCGATCTCAAATAGAACGAAATTATTTGTTGAAAACCCGTTTTTGGATAGTGCTAATAGCTGCTGTTTTGATGACACCAATGTTTGCTAGAATCCTAATCATGAAAGCAACAAGTATGGCCAAGTATAGATCAAGATTTAGTTTGTCACCAAAGAATGTGATTAATACTGCGATGGCCATATTAAATGCAAGACCAGTTAGGAAGATCAATGTATTATATTTGTTATCAACAGAAGCTCGTAGAGCGCCAAATAAGGAGTCAAAGATACCAACGATTGCAACTGCTGTGTATCTGGCGTATTCGGCAGGGATATTGAATTGCAGAAAGGCGCCGATTATTAGTCCTATCGTAAGACTGAAAACAATTAGGTACATATCCCCTCCTACAAATTAATTTTTTTTAGTATAGTAGATTTACTGCGATTTAACGTCAATTACATTTTTGTTTATATTTGCTGCTCCTGGCTGAAATTGCATCTAGTAGAATCGATTAGCCAACGTTGCAGAATAGAATTTTGGATAGATCACTGAAAGGCGAGACACTCCCCTCGTATCGTCTAGGCTGTTTTTCTCATACTTCTCTTTTGCCAAACTACCAAGAGTGGTGCTGCGTTGAAAATAGATGAGTATGTTCCGATAATGATACCGAAGACTAGGATTGCGATAAAATGCCTGATTGATTCGCTACCAAAGATCAAAAGAGAGAGAAGCACGATAACAGTAGTCATGGATGTGTTGATAGATCTAACCATCGTCTGAGTAATGCTGTCTTCAGCAATTTTGGCAATATCATCATGTGGGCGCTTTATCGAGTTTTCGCGAAGTCTGTCATAGACGACGATTGTGTCATGGACTGAGAAACCCATAATAGTAAGTAGCGCAGTCACAAAGAGTGCGTCAGCTTGCATCCAGACGAAGAAATGGCCCATTATTGAAACAAATCCTGTAACGATGAGAAGGTCATGGAGAAGTGCCACGACAGCGCAAACACCAAATTTCCAAGAAGAGAGTGGTTTTGGTACTTTGCGAAAGGCAAAGGCGACAAAGATAATAATTCCCAAAGCCGCAAGGATAACCGCCCAGATAGATTTTTGCATTAGCTCTGCACCGATGACTGGACCGACGGTATCATATTGAGTTTCTGCGTAGTCTGGTAATCCAATCTTTATTGCCTCAACAAATTTTGCGTGTTCCTCATTGGTTAGATACTGAAGACGTATGATAGCTTGGTCTGGTCCACTTTCCTTGATTTGGTAGCCGTTGTAAGACAAGCTGTCTAGCGTAGTTTTCGCAATGTTTAGTCTGCTAGAATTCGCGGATTTGAACTGAATCTCAGCCCCACCCTTATAATCGATTCCTAGCTTAAGACCAAATACAGACAACGAAACGATTGAAGCAACTGCCAAAATTATTGAAACGGTAAACCAAATGCGTGAATTTTTTATGACTTTAAACATGGAGATACCTCTTAATTGGGCTAGTTGAGAGAAGTAGTAATATTGTTCTGGTGACTGTAATTGCGGTGAATAAGCTGATAATAATACCAAGCATAAGTGTGAGAGCGAAGCCTCTGACTGGACCAGAACCAGTAACAAAGTAAAGAATTAAACAAGTAATTATTGAGGATACGTTTGAGTCACGTATCGAGTTCCATGACCGCTTGAAGCCATCTGAAATCGATAAATTTAGCTCTTTTCCCGCCTTTAGCTCTTCCTTCATTCTTTCGAAAATTAGGACGTTGGCATCAATCGCCATACCAATAGAAAGCACAAAGCCGGCAATGCCTGCAAGCGTAAGAGTGACAGGAATTAGCTTATACAGAGCTAGCGTAATGAGAGCATAGATTAGTAGAGCAACTGTCGCGATGAGGCCAGGCAATCGGTAGAAGACTAGCATGAAAATCATGACTAGAAATAGACCTATTAAGCCACCGACGATAGATTGTTTGAGCGAATCCTTACCAAGGGTTGCGCCGATGTTCTGTTGAGCGATAAGCTTAGTTGGAACTGGTAGCATACCTTCATTAAGGCGTCTAGCAAGATCTTGAGCTTCCTTGATATCCTTTGACCCAGTTATGATTGCGCTGCCATCACTGATTTCCACCTGAACAGTTGGTGCTGAGACGATTTTGCTATCTAAGACGATAGCAATTTTTTTGTTAATATTGTTTTTTGTAAGTTCACGGAATTTTTCCTTGCCAACGTTGTCGAAGTTAATCGTAACAACTGGCTCGGATTGAACCATGCCCTTTGTTCCGCCTTGAAAAGTTGCATCAGCTTTTGTAAGATTTTTTCCAGTTAAGTCTGTAGCGACCCAGTAGCCAGGATATATATATGATTGCTCGTAGTAGTCGCCAAGCTGTTTGCCTGTCTCAGCTGTTCCCTCGGACATGAAAACGAGCTCATACGTATCGCCGATTTTTTTGATTGCTTGGTCTATGTCTTTAACGCCAGGCAATTCAATAATGATTTTGTCTCCTCCGCTAGTCTGAAGGCTAGGCTCAGCAACGCCAAGTTCATTGATGCGGCGCTCAAAGACACTTTTTAGACCGTCTAGATCCTTAATCTTGTCCTTCGAGTCTTTCAGATCTGCTTGGTAGGTCAGCTGTGTGCCGCCAACAAGATCAAGACCGAGAGAGGCTTTGATTTTTTCTCCAGCAAGTGGACTTTTGGGAATGTCGATGAAAACACCAAAAGTGATAACAATAATAATAAAACCTAATAGAACCCAAAGTCTAGTTTTCATGTGATTAATCTCCTTAGAACATCATAATATATCTGGCTAGGTTTAGTCAATCGAATCGTGACCCTTTTTAGTTGATTATCGGCCAAGCGATTAGCTTCAGCTCCTTAGCAAGTTTTGGTAGGAGGTTTTCTTCGATTGTCGAGAATCCGGTTGGTATATGCGAGAAAATTTCTGGTTCAAAAATATAGATACCACTAATGTCTTTAATATCGTTTGTGACTATTGTTGCTGTTGACTGATGCGATTGGTGAAATCGGAATAAGTTATCAATTTCTACATCATAAATTTCGCTAGTGCTGAATACCGCGAAGGAGCTGTTCAGATATTTTCTGAGTGAAAGAAGAGCGCCTCCTGAGCCTTCGCCCTTGTTTGAATATTGGAGAGAGAGACCATAGTCAGACCCATCACCCAATTCTTTTTTTACTTTATCGCCCAAAAAGCCGACGGCAATAATGGCTTTTTCAAATCCTGCTTCGCTAATCATTTTGAGGTAATGTTTGGTTGCGGGAACGTTGTCGAGGGCATTTTCGCCACCGAGAATAAATACTGCATTTTTTGATTTTTCTTCGCCCAAGCCTCTAAGTGCCAAGGTTTCAATCGCATGGGAGCGATTTCTGATATTTGAGCCATCAATTACCGCGTCGATTTTATCTAAAACGCGCTTTTTGATCGAGATTGTGATTCTTTCTCTGTCCATATGGTTTTGTGAGTTGAATTATTAGATACTCACAATTTATCATACATCAAAAAATATAGTCAAATTATTTGCATACTTTATATGAATTATACAAATTTATCTAATATGAGAAACAACTTTAATCAAATTATCTTCTGCATCAGTAAAATCCTTTGGAATATCAGCAGTGAAGCACCTTTTTTCTGTCTCTCCGATTAACGGGATGCAGAGTTGATATGCATGGAGCATCTGCCTCTCAATATGGAGGGATTCAGAAAGTTTCATGCTCTCTTTGTTGCCGTAGACTGAATCGCCGAGGACTGGACAATTGATACGTTGTGCTTGCACCCTGATCTGGTGTGTCCGGCCAGTCTTGATATCAAACTTGATCAGCGATACATTTTCGCCTGACTTCGCCTTGTAATACTCAACAACTTCATAGTCGGAAATCGCTTCTTTCCCCTTTTGCTGACTGACTTCTGCTACGGTCTTTCGATCTTTTGGGTTGCGCCCAAGGTAATTGACAAGGTGGCCACTAGAATTTTTTGGCCAGTTATAGCAAAGTGCAAAATAATATTTTTTTACATTTCTATGTTGAATATGCTGTGATAGCGAGTGCATTGATCTTGGGTTTTTGGCAATGATGATAACACCAGAAGTATCTTTGTCGAGGCGATGGACTAGTCCAGGACGTGATTCTGACATTGCATTCCCCTTCTCGATAACCGCGTCTTGGATCTTTGGAAAATAATTTATTAGTGCGTTCACAAGTGTTCCTTGTGTATTACCGGCTGCAGGATGCACGACTAAGCCTGGCTGTTTGTTTATGACCAAAACATCGCTATCTTCATAGATTATATTTAGTGGTATGTCTTCAGGGATTAGCCGATCGTCGGGTTTCTTGGTTTCCACAAAGTCGACAGCAATCTTGTCGCCTAGCTTTACTTTAGTGCTCGATTTTAGCTCTTTGTTATTCACTAAAACTCTCTTGTTTTTAATCAATTCATTAAAATATGATCTAGAGTAGTCTGGATATTTCTTTGCTAGATATTGATCGATTCTGTCCCCTGCCCCTTCGTCCTCGGCTAAAACGGTAATTTCTGTTTTCATTTAAAAAAGCTTTCAATATTAGTATCATGATTTACTCTATAGCGTGATAGGGCTAGGTTGTCGCCCGAAAAGTTGGCGATTCCTCCCTTAGTCGTTGTAGCATAGATGTATCCAGCATCTTTAACTTCTTTCTCTACGGCGTCGTTATATTTTCCTGAAGGGTAGCAGAAGCTGATGACTTTCTTGCCAATAATTGTCTCGAGAGTGGATTTGCTTATAGTTATTTCTCGAGTTGACCGATCTAAAGTAGCAGTTGACAGATCAGGATGTGAAATAGAATGTGCACCGATTTCAAAGCCATTGTCGGACAGTTCTTTGATCTGTGCCTCGGTCATGTAGTCGCCAGACATTGAGCCTGTGATGATGAAGGAAACAGCTTTCATGCCGCGTGATTTCAGTTCGGGGTACGCGTTTTCATAGAAGTTTTCATAGCCATCATCAAACGTTAAGATGACTGGTTTGTCTGGTAGCGAGCCCTGAGACAAATCGTAAAATGTTATCGCGGTATAGCCTTGTGCCTTGATATAATCAAGTTGAGAAGCAAATGCTGAGGGGTCTACAGATAAATTAGTGCCGATAGTATCAGCGGGATCGTTGAAGGTCCGGATATGATGGTACATGAGGATTGGAATGGTTTTGTTTTTTTGTATGACTTGGACGTCAGTTTTGGCGGTTGCAATAGTACCTGCTGCCACAGGAACTTCAGGTTTTTTTGTTTCTACTGGTTCGGACATAAGATCAGCTGAAATTACTTTCGAAAGCGTTGAAGGAGCTGGTGTGAAGAGTTCATTGTGCAGAAGCCGTCCGAAGTGCGTTCGATTTTCTTTTTGATCGTATATTTTATTAATCGTGAATAGCATAAAAAATAAGCAGATAATGAATACGCCGATTGTTGCTGCAAGGATGAATTTTGGATTGATGTTTCTCATTACTCGATTATTTTATCTATAGATTTAATTTCAAGTACATTTTGGCTTTTAATTTTATCTACAACTGAAGTGAGCTGTTTGTTGCGAGTGCTCGATACTATTTCAAACTGTTTGCTCGTGGAATTGATCTTTTCACCAAGTTTGGTCACTTCATCAGAGTATTTTTGATACTCTGTATCGAACTTCTGAATTAGCCCAATAATCTGCTGCATATTCTCTTGGTAGCGAAAGTTCGTATATGCTTGCTTGACCATGCGGAGAATCGCTGTGAAGCTAAATGGTCCGCAGAGTATGACTTTTTTTCTCATGGCATCTTCCCAAACATCATTCATCTGATCATAAATGTAGCTAAAAATCATTTCATTCGGAATAAATAAAATGACAAAATCAACAGTGTTTTCTTCCGGATTGATATACTCACGAGTGCAGACCTGTTTGATCTTCTCTTTAACATCCGATTTGAAAGTTTGAAAGTATCTCTTCTTGTCAGTTTCATTTTCTGACTCAATAGTTTTGACTAGCGCTGAATAAGGAAATTTTACGTCGACATTAATCTTGGTTTTGTCTGGCAAAAGTATGGTGAAATCAGGTCTTGTGCTTTGTGTTTGCTGTGCTTCGTTCTTGGTGTATGAAGTGCCTTCGACAAAGCCCGCCATTTTGAGCAAATCTTCGGCAATCTGTTCGCCGAATGCACCACGAAGTTGATTATTCGATAAAAGGTTGCGAAGCTTGTCGGTGCTCATCTTCAGGTCGCTAGTGATATCCTTGTAGCTCTTTAGCTCATTTTGCAAGCTCGAGAAAGTACGAACGCGATCTTCGTCACTCTTTTCGATTCTTTGTTCGTTTTTTTGAATATCTCTTCGAATTTCCTGTATTAGCTCAGCGATAGCAGATTTCTTACCCTCTAGATCAACATGAATTTCACTTTTCTGAGCATTGAAGGTCTCGTTGGCATATTTAAAAAATTGATCAGTATTATTTCTGAGCGCTTCGCTAGAGACACGAGCAAATTTATCCTCAAGGCTTGTGGTGTCAAACTTTTTACGTAATATTAAATTCGCCAAAATAGTGCCAACAATGACTGAAAGACAAGTTATAATGATGATAGAGATATTTTCCATTTTCAATCTTAAAATATGCTGTTTTATCTCATTTAGTATAGCAGATTTTATCAAATAGCGAAAGGTCGTAGACAGCAATTATTGATTAGAAATTTACTAGCATTAATCAACATTTTGTTATAAAATATATCTAAGAAATATTTATGGAGGGAAAAGATGGATCTAAATCAAGCCGATTCTTCTGGCAATTCAAGTCCAGCAGATAGTGACGATAATACTAGCGACAAAGTGACAGCATCTTCTGCTGGCCGGTCTGATGGTATCTCGGGCAGCCCTGTCGACAATGGAATTACATTTGACAATAGCCAGAAGACTCAGGATCATGATGACAATGTAAGTCTCTCGGAGCCGCCTATCACAAACGAAATGAAACTAGACTCAGAAGATACTAGAGATGAAAAGCCAGCCTCGCTGGGGATTGAAAATGGTAGTAATCGTTTCGATTCTACTCCTTCTATGCCCGCTTTTTCGCCTCCTGAAGCTGCTATGCCGAAAATCGATGAGCCTCAGGTAAAATCTGATAAGTCAGAAGATGCTGAACTGATTTTGCCTGCAGTGGAGAGCAAGGCAGCTCCTTATTCTCCTGTTAAGGATCCTGAGGGTGAAATATTGACTACTTTTGTAAATACTCAGAATTATGCTATTGAAGAGGACAAGCCAAACCCAAGTATGCCTATCCCAACAACGAAGAATGAAACCAATTCCTCAATGCATATTGAGCAAGCTGACTCACAAGAGCATGCGACTCCTGTTGTTACTACTCCTGATCCGATGCTTACAAATGAGGCCGAATCAACTTTGAGTCCTTCGAGTTTGGCGATGCCGGCTATTGCTGAAGCTCCAAATAATGAATTGCCTGAGGCGGAAAAGATCTCTGCGGAAGTAATTCCTAACTCATCTCAAACGCAAGGTGCAAATACTATCGTAAATCACGTCCCCCTTAGCGAGCATTATGATTATATCGCTTCTTCGCCACAAAGTGCCTCAACAACTTTTGTCCCAGTGAAGAAAAGTGCTGGTCTAAAATGGCTTTGGATAACCCTTGGCTCAATCTTCGGGGTTTTGTTCGTTTTTGCGGGCCTGGTGGGGGCGACAGAGACAGGCATGATCAATTGGCAGCTTGATAAATATTATTCACAAATGGGCCTACAGAAAATGTGGAAAGGCCTTCCTTTTGATAGTCGTGGCGCATTGCTGATCTCGGCCACGCAAATGGCGAAGATCAACCAGTCACATATTGTCGCAGATACTACAATAAACGTAAAAACTGGCGATAACTCAGCTCTACACAGCTACCTTCAGACTAATGGCGCCAAGTTTGCGGCTGATAACGCAGCCAATCCAAACGTTGCCACGGGTGGTGATATCGAAAGTCCTACCGATAATAGTAGTATGATCTCTGAGGATTACCCAAGCCAGTCCACTTTTGACAATTTTTCGGTCAAATTGAAAGTTGATAGTCAAGCAAGTTTGGCCAAAAATACGACTCAAGTTTCTATTGAATCTAGCTTACTTTCTAGCGCTCTCTCAATGTATGGAATTGTTGGTGGCGCAGACAACACTATCGCGATCAATGAGAAAACAGTTGATGAAAAGTACTATATTCGAATACCAATTCTTAGCTTGATAATCGGAAGCGAAGGTAATAAATGGGTTATGTTTGACAAGAGCGATATAGACTCGATGGCCTCGACAGAAAGTGTAAATGTTTCAAATATTGCTTCTGACTTCGATAAATACTCCAAGGTGATCAAATCAGGTGAAAAAACTGGTGTAGAAGAGATTGATGGAGCCAAGGTCAACAAATATCATTTTGTGATCGATTTCGCAGCTCTTATTAGTCTTTTGGATGAGAATCAGACTGGTATGTATGACAGCTTGACTGGATACACTGCTGAGGCAGACGTTTGGATCGGTCAGAAGGATCACTATATGCGCAAATTGACGATGACGACGAGCGGAACGATTGAAGGCACAACGGTCAGCAGTGTGACGAACGTAAATGTTTCAGATATCAATAAAGACTTCATTGTCACAGTTCCAAGTGATAGTGAGATTGAAAAAGAGGGTTTTGGAGCAATTTTCAACAAAATTGAAAAAGCTGTAAGCGAGGACGAATCAGCCGCAAGCAGTGGTACAACGGTTGTACCACAATAGAATCTAGAAGATTTTATTAAAAAGCTGCCAGATAATCTGGCAGCTTTTTAAATTTCCCTTTATGCCTTGAATCCGATTGAATTTTTTGGTCCATCGGCTTCTTTGATAGTGCCAAATGTTTTCTCATAGGCTCTGATATTTTCTTCTATAGCCCTTCCGATTCTTTTCATATGTCCCGGACTTGTGATTACTCGAGAGACGAGAGTCCCCTGCGGCGGAAATATGTTTAGAAAATCAAGGACAAACTCCTCTGCGGTGTGCTGGACAACCAAGTTATTTGAATAGCTCCCCTTGGCTGTTTGGTCGTCTGCTTTAATATTTATCTGCTGTTCTGTCATATTGCCTCCATATAATAATTCGATTGAGTATAACTATAAATTATTAGTGTTGAAAAGTAAAAGGCAGCCTATTGGTGAGGGCTGCCTTCAGTTCATTTCGGGATAAAAATTAGGACGGATTCGCCATATTCTGACTCATCCCAGACACACTCAATGACGATTATGAGTGCCAGACTTCGAGAGATTCCAGTCTCAGCAGCAATGGCTTCGAGCATTATTCTGTATCGTTCACTGACGACAACTAAATAGTGATCTACCGCAATATCATCAGTCTCAGACTTGATAATCTGAGCTTCGACTTCGATCTCTGAATACATTTCAAATATCCAGGTTGCCAGTGCTTCGGCAAGATGTTCTTCGTCATCTGCCAGCGTCACCAGCATGATATACGCTTCCTCGGTGAGAAGAAATTCATCTGGTTTTAGAGCCAAATCGGGCTCTACTTCAAATTCTTCCAGCTCATCGTCATCATAAACAATCTCCAGGAAGTAGGAAATTGCTTCACGCACCAATGCTGTCTCCAGACCGTCTGGAATGCCATAGCGCTTAGTTGACCAGTTAGTAATCATCTCTGCATAGTGTGATGGCAAGCTGAGATACCCAGACTTCGTCCAAATCACATCCAGATTATCAGGGTCGCAAGCTGGCATTTGTGAAATTGGAATTGGCGGGACATTTTCGCCTTTGTGTACGAGATTGAAAACGATAATCGCTTCGATAATTAGAGTTCTAACTTCACAACGTTTCCGTTGTGCAATTACTCCTAGCTCATACATGCCTGTGAAATTTGTGAGGTCGACAACTATAGGTCCAACTGCAAAAGGTTCCGTCATGAAGGTCCTCCTTTTCGGCGGCAGGCCGTAATGAAGTTATATCAGAGCTATGAGATTAATCAAGTTTAGTATTAGATCGTTTCAAGAAATTTTCTTGTTTCGATAAGTTGTTTGATTATTTTATTTTCATCGATGTCATCGACAAAAGCGTTTGGCGAGAGCTCAATGCAACGATTGGCTTCTGGATGAGCGGTAATAATTTCCTTGAAAAATGCTTTGTTTTTCAAAATGTCTTTGTGACATCGCCCATCGTAATTTGAGAGATGAAATTGCTTGATATTTTTCATTTGCAAAATCGTTGCGACTGTTTTTTTACCGAAATCACGTAGCTCGTGGGCGGTATCAAAACAAAATCCTGGAAATTTGTTAAATTCATCAGCGCCGTTTAGAATAGATTTCTTTCCCATATTTTCCGTGATGAATGGTATCTTTTGATCATTCATCTCTTTCAAATATACCTTTTTGAACCATTTTTTGTATTCCTTCTGATCATCTTTTTCTCTTGGAATGTGAAAAATGATGTGTTTGACCTTGAGCTCCTTGGCAAGTTTCTTGACAGCAGAATAGTACTCGGCTGCGTTGGCCTCAAAATCTATCGGAGTATGAAGAGATGTGATCTTCAAATCAAATTCTATTTGTAGCTCTTTCAAGTATTTAAGATCAAAAGTGTCCGCAAATGCATTGTCGCTAAAGCTTCTCATCATGAGCTCTAGCTCCTTGAATCCAGAACGTTTGGCGATGGAAAATATCCGATGCAAACCCATATTGTAAAGAGATCCTGTTGAGAGCGAAATTGCCATTATCATCCTTTATATTTCAAATAATTAAAACCTTCATTAGGTCGAAAATTCACTTTTTCATAAAACCCAAAAAGTTCCTTCACGCAAGTGAGGCCGATAAACATACAGCCCATTTTTTCGCACTCCTCTGCGGCAGTGCTTAGAATCTTGCTCCCCCACCCTTGGCCTCTTAGCTTCGGATCAATAATGAAATCAACTATGTGAGCATGTTTCGTGAGGTCTGTAAGCACCCTACACCCCCCATGTACACTATTGTCTTCATCAAGAAGAACAAATGCAAGCAAAGTATTGTCTAGTGCGTGTCCAATATATTCCCGATCAGTCCCATAAACTGAGTCGTAGAAATCTAGAATCTGTTCTCTATGCTTTGCAATTTGGTCACGTTTCAACATTTCAATTTTCATAAATTCCTTCCAATTATTTGATGACGCCACCGATAAAATTTTGTTCAAAAACAAGCTCATTGTTATGAAATATTTTCTCGTTGCCGATAAAGTCTTTTATATCTCCTTTTACGCTTGAAAGATAGTGCCAACTATCATGCTTGTAGCTGTTTGGCCCGCGATAGGGCTTTTCCTTGTCCATTTCGAGTAACGCTTCCTTCAAGAAAGCAAAAGTTTCGCGGACAAAATCGTCATACTCTTTATGATATTTTTCCTTCATCCCCCCAGAGTAGGCCATCGCCCAAACTGGAATATTTTTATAGTAAACTACCTCTTGACCAGGGGCGAAGTAATGTCCAGAGTATGAATCGCGAAAATACCAATCAGGTTTGCCATATTCCAGTTCGTGGAAGCCAGATCGCTGCGGCAGGATATTCTGATCATCGCCAGCATAGCCGTGAGCATTTGCCTCATAGAGAAACTTCTTTAGTTCATTTAAACTCAGTTCCATAAAATCCTTGATTAATCTTCGCTTATTATACCAATAATATAAATAAAAAACTCCCCCAATGTCACTTTGGAGGAATCGCGGTTTCAACTCTTATACCCGAGTTGCTAACGGTTACAAGAAGGTTTAGATCGGGAATCCACGCGGGTAATTTGCCAGATTGGAAGACTGCCAAGTCGAGGGACGCTCGAGTGGGTGTGATCAGCACTTTTCTTCTTGGGTCATGTCCACTGACTACACATTTTCCGATACCAGCTGGCAAAGATAGGGTGCGTTGCCTTAGTTGCAATGGAATTTCGGCGTTTGTGCGTTTCCAATCGTTTAGTTCCTGTCTCTGAGTTTCCCAGCTGACGTATTCCAGCACAGTCGAGTGTATGAGAATAAATTTTTCATCCTCATAATACAGTGGTAGGTTGGAGATAAAATCGATCTCATCTGCAGTCATTGCGCTTCGCAGATCTGCAGCGGCTTTTTCTTCGCCACCCTCTATACCCTCATAGTCGTACCGGCATAGGCCGAAGCTCTCGAGCATCTGGTCTTCGTAGCCGTCGAACCACGTTTTTGCCCAGTGTTTCGCGTTAAGTGCTCTTTCATCGACATATTCGTGATTGCCGCAGATCGGAATATCACCCTTTTCTTTTTTTCGATACATCATGAATTGCAGATGCTCTCGACAACGTGGTCCGCGGTCGGTATAATCGCCAGCCCAGCCGATTACGTGATCTTGTAGATAGCCTTCTAACGTTAGAAAATCTACCAGAGTTTCGGCCTGACGCAAACACCCGTGGGTGTCCGGCACAAATATCGGATTCATACTTTTACCCCCAATAGTTTGATATGCTGGACTCTAACACAAAAGGATCGACTTGTCTATTGATCAAGGGATTTGTTAAATAGTTCTCCTAAGCTTCGCTTTCCTTGCAGATAGTATGGTAATCGCAATATTGGCATTGACGTTGATCTGGTGTAGGGGTGAGATTTTGGCTTCTGATTCCATCCGCAACTCGCAAGATCATCTCTCGCGTTTTGTCCAAGTCTTTTTCTTTGTAAATTATCTCGCCCTTTAGCCCTGATTCGATGAAGACAAGCGTGGTTTTTGGGATTACGCCGTATTTCTCAAACCAAGCTAAGGCATAGATTTTCATCTGAGTTGATTCTTTGATCTTCGCATCTGCCTTTTTCTGATCTTTCACATCTGCTGTTTTGAAGTCGCGAATTTCGGCCGTCTTCCCTTCTCCGCAGACTAGGTCATATCGGCCATTAATTTTCATTTTATTCTCGGCAAACTCAAAGGCCTCTTCAATTTTACTAGGAATTGTCGGTTCGAGCTGGTCTTCGCGATAGAATCTAGTCAGCGTCATAATACCTTGTTTATAGCGCTCCTGCTCCTGTTCTCTCGAGAGGAAGCCACTGTTTTTGAAAGCTGTTTTGTAGTCAGAAATAAGCTGCTCCAGCGTTGGGACAAGGCCGCTAAGCTTTCTATTGAAATAGTGATCAAGCGCCGCATGTATCGCAGTACCATACATCATATTTTGGCTTCTTGGAATTGGGATTTTAATAACGTGAGAATAATAAAATTTCTTTGGGCAGATATCGTAATCGTCGATATGCTGTCTCGATAATTTCAATATTTCTCCCGTGAATTTGTTTGGCAGCTTTGCGAGTGGCATCTCTATTTTTGCAAAACGTTTAATTTTTTCTATCGGCTCAAGCCTATTCTTTCGCTTTGAAGTGTCAACCTCATCCAAGAGATCATAAACAAATTTTGAAATTTTCTTACTTCTTTTTCCGCCGTAATCCTCGGCGGCAGTAACGAACAGACGTTCTTTTGCCCGAGTGACGGCAACGTAGAAAAGACGTCGCTCCTCTTGGGTGTGAAAATCGCCCTCTGGCAAGCGCTCGCGAATGAGCTCATCAGGGATTGGAAGCGCATCCTTGCGATTACTACCTGGGAACCGATCTGCAACGCAGTTCACAACGAACACAACGGGCCATTCTAGCCCTTTTGAGGCGTGAGCCGTGAGAATGTTGATTGCATCGAGATCTTTGTCTATATCGGAGATTGAGGGGCCATCACCGATTTCCAAGATTAGCTCAAGGCTTTGTAGGAAACCAAGCACACTTGTATCGTTGCTTGTATGATTGAACTGGGCGATTCGATCAAAGAATTTGGCAATGTTGTAAACTTTTACCTGATTCTCGACGTTTGAGCCTTCAGTTAGAGTTGCAAGATAGCCTTTTTCGGTCAAGAAGTCGTACAAAACCTCACCACAAGGATCGTTTTTTCGTTCTGTATATTTCTTGATATCTTTGACGAGCTCGTTCAATTTTTTCAGATCCTTATTGTTATCGACTTGCTTGATCGGCTGATCCTCAAAATCAAACATTGTTTGTTTGCTGTATGAAAGTAGCTCAATAAGTGTTCGATTGTATCTTTTCGCCTTCGTATAGTATTCGGTGAGCGCATCATGAGAAATGTCGTAGATTTCGCTTGTAGCAAGCTGATAGAAAGACAAAGTGTCATCGGTGTAGGCAAGGCATTTGAGAAATGCTACCAACATTTTTACTTCCGACAAGGAGAAAAGTCCTGAGACGCCAGAAAAAGCGAAGGGAACCCCTGCAACATTTAGAGATTGCATGAAAGCCTCAGCGTGATTATTCGCTCGTACCAAAATTGCGAAGTCCTTGTATGACAGATTCATATCATTTTTCAGCTGTTTGATTGTGTCGACAACTTGATCAGCTTCGCAAGAGGAGCTATCGCAAAAAATCAGCTCTGGCTTCGGGCCTGTTTTAGGAGAAATGAGGCGTTTATCAATCGCATTTTTGATTTCCAGACGATCAGGATTGTTGTTTTGTATGAGTTTGTATGAAGCGTCAAGAATTTCTTGGGTTGAGCGGTAATTGTTGTTTAAAACGATTTGCTTCGCGCCTTGGTATGTCTCCATAAATTGCATGATATTGGAGATTGATGCACCGCGGAATCTGTAAATTGATTGATCATCGTCTCCGACAACGGTGATATTCTTGTCTCTTCCTGCTAGTAGTTTCACAATCTCGTTTTGAGCATAGTTTGTGTCTTGAAACTCGTCGACCAGGATAAATTTGAAGCGATTTTGGCACTCTGTGAGCACACGTTTATTCTCGCTTAGGAGCTTGTGTGCGAGAAAGATTTGATCATTGAAGTCCATATTGCCAGATTCGATCATTAAAGTCTGATAAATTTCATATGTGCGAGCGAGCTCAAGAGTCTGTTCTGCTTGGATTGTCTCATCTTCACCTTTGGCTTCCTTGGCTTTTTTTGAAGCAAATTCGAGATAGCTTTTTGGACTGATTAGCTCATCTTTGAGGCGAGAAAAGTGCGAAAGCATAGCGCTAATATGTGTCAGGGGGTTTGCAATAGGTCGATAGTGATTGAGCTCGAAAGCGTAAATATTTTGTCTGAAAAAGATAGCTTGCTCGGTCGCGCTGAGCACAGTGAAGTTAGCAGGGAGACCTAGCTCAAGAGAGAAATCCCTTAGCAAGCGGTCGCCAAAAGCGTTAAACGTCGAGATCCACATATCGCCGCAGCCTCCTGGGACTATCGAGTCTATTCGTTCTTCCATTTCTCCTGCAGCTTTATCGGTAAAGGTTAGTGCTAGAATTTCAGATGGCTTCGCAATTCCCTGTTCAATCAGGTAGGCGATTCTCTTGGTAAGCACTGTAGTTTTCCCTGTTCCGGCGCCGGCGATGATGAGTAGCGGTCCGTCATGATAGGTCGCAGCCTCTAACTGAGCGGGATTTAGTCCCTTGAGAATCTGGTTTTCTTCATTTTGAGTGTTTTTTGTGTTTTGCATGAGATCATTCTAACAGCTTTGCGAGTTTTGTGAAACAAAAAAGACCGACACAAGGCCGGTCTATTCTCTAATGGTTCCCCACCAGAGGTGAGGAATTCATCAAAGAACTTTGATTGAGCTATTTGCATAGCTACATCCAACTTCTTCATTATAGCACAATGTCTTTAATTTGTCAATACTGCGCTAAGCTACAATCTAGATTAGCTTATCGAGCTTGGCCTCAAGGTCATCCTGCGATCGCATGCCGACCATAGTCTCCACATCTTTACCGTCTTTGAACAACATAAAAGTTGGGACACTCATAATATTGTATTTTTCGGCTGGTTTGCGTAGCTCATCAATATCGACTTTGATGATCTCAACTTTGTCGATATTTTTGTAATTTTCTGCCATATCGTCCAAGATCGGACCCATCATCTGGCAAGGACCACACCAAGTTGCGAAATAGTCTACTAGTACTGGTTTGCCGCTTGCAATGATTTTCTCAAACTCCTCGTTCGTGCTTGGATGTTTGATAATTTCTTTTTTGTCTGTCATTTTACCTCCAATATATTTAATTTTTTTATTTATCTTTTCTAAGTTTTTCTGCTTCTTTTTGAAATTTGGATGCTGAGCCAAAGCTTTTGTAAACTGAGAGAAATCTCAAGTAAGCTACCTCGTCAATATTTTTCAGAGTTTCGATTACGATATTACCTACTTGCTTACTAGTAATCTGCTTGGTCTTCAATTTTACTATTTCATGCTCGATGGTGTCAATTATGGATTCGATTTGTGTACAAGAAAATGGTCTTTTCTCAAGCGCTAAATTTACCCCACGAGCTATTTTTTCGCGTTTGTACTCCTCAGATACTCCGTTTCTCTTCAAAATATTGATTCGTGGCGATTCGACGCGTTCATATGTGGTGAAACGATATTCGCACTTGATGCATTCACGTCGACGTCGAATCACTCTCATGTCATCACGTGAGTCGAGAACCTTAGTATCTGATTTTTTACATTCGGGACATAGCATGTGGCACCGCCAAAATTTAAAATTTACCATCCTTCGCACAAAGCTACGGACGGCAGGCAATTTATAATTTAAAAAATCAATATGTAGTACCTAATCAGTATATAAGCACAAGATATAGTAGTCAATACTAAGATATACACAGATAAAACAAAACCCACATTCTATTTGAATGTGGGTAGTGCCTCTCGCGATGAGAGGGTTGGATCAGCCGTCTAGCGGCTGTTGGGCTCTGGGGCATCTCACGGATGCCCCATTGGGGGCGATATGCAGGCAAGCTGATGCTGGCGTGTGCTACTAGGTCCGATTAGAACTTTGCGTAGCTGCTATTAGCGGTGCTTGCAAGAGATCGCCTCCCCTTCAAATCTGGCATTATGCTCCTGACGAGAACTGTGCGCAGGAATTGCACGATGTTCGCGTCACTCTTCGCAACCAGACGGGCCGAGTGGCATATCGTTAAATGGAAGATATTAAGTTTCCATGAGTTAACGTTTCTGCCGAGCTATATGACAATACATTGCTGTAGGAGCGAAGAACGATTAAATTCTTCTAGTAATGTACTGTATCTAAATGCAATCCAAATGAAATTGAGTGCTGACGCCGGCGTTGCCGACAAAGTGTTCTATGACACAAGCACGCGAATCTCATTTGGAATTGCTCAAACATAATAGCACTTTGGCGCTACTGTGTCAAGGATCTATAGATAAATTTCGGATAAATATAATAAAATTATACAGTCGCAGAGATGATAATAAGCTATATCAACGCAAAAACCGCCATATCGGCGGTTTTTGTATATTCGAGCTCATTTGCTTTACTTTAGTTTGCGGCGGATGAAAGCTGGCACTTCTAGCTCATCTTCATCTTCACTATCCTTGATCTCGGCCTTTTGTGGCTCTGGCTCAACGTAGCTTGAGTAGCGTTGTTCGTCACGTCTCAGAATCTGTGATGACGGAATGTCAGAGACGCGTCTCTCGCTTGGTTGGAATATTTTCTTCTGTGTTCTATTTGATTCTGATTCGAAGCCCGTAGCGATGACTGTAATCTTCACCTCGCCTTGCATGGCTTCGTCAATAATGGCACCAAAGATAATGTTTGCATCTGGATCAGCGGCTTCCGTGATTGCCTTCGCTGCTTCATCAATCTCATACATACCAAGGTCTGGACCGCCAGTAATGTTGAAGAGAATGCCTTTTGCACCATCGATAGAGAGCTCAAGAAGTGGTGAGTCGATTGCAGCACGAGCAGCTTCGATTGCGCGATTATCGCCTGTACCATGACCAATGCCCATAAGCGCTGAGCCTGCATCAGACATGATCGCTTTTACATCAGCAAAGTCTACGTTGATAAGACCGTGGTAGATGATAAGATCGGCGATGCCCTGAACACCCTGTCGGAGTACATCGTCAACTATGCCAAAAGCGTCGAAAAGTGAGGTTTTCTTATCAATAACTTGAAGGAGTCTATCGTTTGGAATAGTGATAAGAGTATCAACTTTTTCTTTCATTTCGGCGATGCCAAGCTCCGCAATCTTCTTGCGTCGCATGCCTTCGAAGGTAAATGGCTTAGTAACAACACCGACTGTTAGAGCACCAAGCTCTTTCGCAATATCAGCTACAAAAGGAGCAGCACCCGTACCTGTGCCGCCACCCATTCCACAAGTGACAAAAACCATATCGGCGCCCTTGAGCGCTTCATAGACTTCTTCCTTGTTTTCTTCGATAGATTTGCGTCCAACTTCAGGATCAGCGCCAGCGCCAAGACCGCGGGTCGTTTCCTTTCCGATTTGAATCTTGATCGGCGCCTCGTTGAAAGCTAGCGCCTGTGAGTCCGTGTTAATCGCAATAAACTCGATACCTCGCAGCTTAGAATTTATCATTCTAGTGACTGCGCTCCCTCCAGAGCCGCCAACACCAACAACTTTGATGTTAGCAAAATTCGCCAAGTCAGTGTTTTTTTCAATCATGAGGGTCCTTATGGTATGAATATTTATTACGCTTAAGGGATGATGTGTTTGAACAATGATTTGACTTTGCTTACCACGTTGCCAATTCCTGGCAATTCTAGACCAAAAGAATTATTGGAAGAAATCTTATCTCTTCCCCACAACATCAATCCTATGCTTGTAGAATATATTGGATCTTCCAACTTGTCAATAAGTCCGCTGATCTCAATATTTGGTTTTCCCATCTGAACAGGTAATCTCATGTTGTCTTTTGTCATCTCGATGATGTCTCCGATCTTTGCGCCGCCACCAGTGAGGACTACGCCTGCAGGCAATGCCTCGTTGCAATTTGCCTTGATCAAATTATCTTTTATCATCAAATATATTTCGGTGAGTCTTGCTTCGATAATTTCGGATACATACTTTAGCTCGGCTTTGCCTGTTTCGTTCTCATCAAGCTTACTTAGATCAATTTCCTCTTTATCAGTAATCTTGTCTGGCGTTGCAAAGCCAAATTTGAGCTTAATCTTATCTGCGAGGTCAATATTGGTTCGAAGACCAATCGCGATATCATTTGTTATATGCATCGAGCCAACGGGAACAACGCCACAGGTGACCATTTCGCCCTCTTCAAAAACAATGTATGAGCTTGAGCCGGCACCAATATCGATTAGAAGCACGCCAATATCCATCTGCCTTTTGGAGAGTAAAATTTTGGCAGTCGCAAGTGGCGAAAAGACAATCTCTGTACCAGAAAGACCAGCTTGCTCAGCTGCCTTGTTTAGAGATTTGATTGCGTTCGATGAGGCAGAAATGATATTTGTTGCGACCTCAAGACGAATTCCGGTCATACCGACTGGATCCTTGATAATCTCAGTGCCATCAATAATAAAGTTTTGAGGCAAAGTATGAATATTTACGCGATTTGGTCGCGAAGGTACTGACTTGGCCATTTCGATAACCCTGATCGCATCTTCTTCGGTGATCTCGCCGTCGGGTCTTGGAATCGCGATTACTCCGTGGCTCTGTTCACATTCGATAAATGGACCAGTAACGCCAATAATGGCGCTGGTAATACTTAGGCCTGCCATTTTTTCAGCTTCTTCAAGAGCGCGTGAGATTGCAGAGACAGTTTCTTCGACATCAACGATCACACCCTTGCGGATGCCCTGATTTTCGCTTTTGGATAGGCCGATGATATCGACACCACCTTCATCAAATTTGCCAACACAAGTAATAATTTTTGTGCTGCCAATATCGATACCAACTGAAATATTCGGTTCTCGCACATTCCCTCCAAGATAACGCTTATGTATACATTTTAGTAAATTATTGAGCTTCTTGCAAGCTGTCTACCCAAGGTTCCTGATATGTGGCAAGAAGATAAGAACAGCCACTACTATGGCGATAATCGCACTGATCAATACTGCGCCGGCCATAGCATCTTTTGCACCTCGGATGACGTTGTGACTCTCTGGGTGGCAAACATCAAAAACTTTTTCTATCGCAGTATTGATGATTTCGATTGCGAAGACGAGTATAACTGCAATAAATAGTACAGCAGCTTCTAAGCGTGTGACTTGAAAAATATATGCAAGTACGCCGACAAGTATGGTAATCACGGAGTGAACTCGAGCGTTTTGCTCTGATTTGAGCAAATATACGACACCACGAACAGCGTGGTCAAAGCTTCGTGATAGTTTTTTGAGGCTAAAACGACTGTATGCGATCTCCTGATCTGGAGTGACGCGGCGCTCCGATTCTATCTCTCTGCCTTCCATGATTTCTCCTAAAAAATACAGTTAATTTTTTTTGCGGCCAATTCCCATTGATGCAGATCTGTCTCATGATCATAGCCAAGCAAATGAATGAGTCCGTGCTTCGCTACTTCAAAAAAATCTTCCTCTTTATTATCGACGACTTCTGGGCAAATTACAATGCTGCCGAGGATTTTTACCTTGGCTGCCGCAACTTCTATCTGAGGAAATGATAAGACATCAGTTGGCTTATCTATGGATCTGTGTGCCTGATTGAGCTCGGCAATTTCCTCTTTTTCGACGATCAAAATCTCGATAATCGTATTTTTGAGCTCGAAAACATCGGCGGCACTCAGAATTGTCTCTCGTAGCTTCGCTTCGTCGATAGTACGGTTCGTTTTGTTCTCAATAACAATGTTATTCATGATTTATAGCTAAAAGCGTTGATTGCAATTAGTTTTTAGAGTTATATTTTGATTTCGACAAAAATTATGAGAGTAACAATTTCTTTGTGATTTCTGAAATTTTGGCGCCGTCGGCAGTTCCCTTGGTGACGGCCATGACAGAGCTAATCACTTTGCCCATGTCTTTCATGCCTACAGCACCTGTTTCTGTAATCTTCTGTGCGACGATAGTCTCTAGCTCTTCGTCACTAAGCTGTGTAGGTAAATATTTTTCGAGTAAGAGAACTTCAGACATTTCTTTGTCAAAGAGGTCGGTTCTGCCGTGTTTTTCGTACTCAGCAGCCGAATCTTTGCGTTGTTTGATCTCACGTTTGATCACTGCAACGACGTCTTCATCGTTTAGCTCTTTCTTATCGGCAATTTGCTTGTTTGTGATAGCGCTTTTCAGCATACGCAAAACAGAGACAAGCTCAATTTCCTTGCCTTTGTATGCGATGAGAAAATCCTGATTGATTTTTTCAATGAGTGTCATTACCAACCACGTTTCATTTTATTGATTTCGGTTCTGCGAATAGCACCTTTGCGTCTAGCGTCACGAGTGATGCCGCGATCAAAGAATCTGCGAGCCTTAGCTACAGTCAAAATACCGCTCTGCTGAACTTCGCGGTTGAATCTTCGAACGAGGATATCTAATCTCTCCTCACCTTTACGTTTAACTTCCAACAAGTAAATCACCACCTTCCGTGCGTCGGACTAAAAATCTTTCTAATATGCCTTTACTATAGCGTAAATAGATAAATTTGACAAGTGAGAGCAAATCGCTCTCAGAAAAAAACGAGACAGGCGCGGTGTGCGTCTGTCTCTTGTGAGTCTTATTCTCTGCCTTCAAGGCCAAAGGCCAGTTTTTTGCCGTTTATTGTCTTCGTGAAGACTATGTCGGAAAATGTAGCGTGGCATCTTGGACATCTACATATTCCGTGCCGCTCGTCCACCCGGTAGCTTTCGATTGACGCCTTTTTGCTCCATCTAATCCAGCCAATTCCGCCCAAGCCGACAAAGGCGGGAGGAATCGCGTCAGTTGAAGCGTCGTAGATTCTGGTGTTAAATCTGACATCTTTGCAACCTAAGTGGTGGCAGCAAACTCCAAGGATGATATGCTCGAGCAATTCCAGTCCTGCTGGTCTGATAGCCAGCGTAATTCCTGAAACTTTACTTCCTCTGTCAAGAGTAAAGATTGTGGAAGAGGTACCATCGGCCAGTTTTATTTTTGAGAAGCCAGATCTTTTATCAAGCCATTCATAGTTTATTGGCGATTGTTCGAGGATGACTTCGTGCATGATGCGCATTTTTGCATAGACCTCTTTCGAGGTCATCCCCTCGGGGAGGCCTTGGATCTCCATTTTTCGTCTTATGCTTCTTTCGGCAAGATCAGCGAGACTTAGGAATGGACCACTGTTGATCTCAATTATCATTGTACACCACCATAATCCAAATTTAGTGAGTGAGCTCACTAGCGGATTCATATTATATATAACAAAATTGCTCGCTTGGCAAGGTTAGATTCGAACTATGATTAGAGGTGCTATGAGATCAAAAATTTGCGTAAGAAAGTAATAATTGGGTCCTTTGGTTTGCGAGCTCGCCTTCTGCGTGGAGCGCTTTGGCCGACTACGCCCTGCCATGAGCTTTTTAGCCAAGCATTTTGTTTCATGATATCGAGCGCAAATCCTCTTCGCGTGAGCTCGCGATCGACTAGTCTCCCTCGGTGAGGGTGCGATGCCACTTTTGGTAGTGGTGAGCCGAAGCCGTGGGCGTAGTGACAGAGCTCATGAGCAATCGTTGAAGTAATGATGTGCTCAGGGATACTCTCGTCTTTGAAATAGCCCGTGATAGTGATTCGAGTGCAGGAGAGCTTATCGATCGGCGAATCTTGTTTGATGCTGCCGAGGCGACGGCGTGAAAATTGGCCAAATCTGATTTTGACTGTGTTTTCTCTCGGAACGTCTGAAAACGAGCTCGTCCAAATTTCCTCGAGCTTGTTTGTGAGCCAAATATCGTCTCTCGCCATGCTTCTTGCCTCTTGTTAATTCAGATCTGATTATCTAGGAATCTTGCTAACAAATCAAGGATTAAAAAGGTGCATTGATCGTATAATGAGCATGAATTCGTTAAATCAAGCTTGACAATGCATCAGTTTGTGGTATAAATATATCAGATCTGAAAAAAGGAGCATGAATCATGCCAAAATGCGAACGTTGCGAGAAATGCACTGAGTGTGGCATTTATAACCCCAAAACCGGAGAGCTCACCGAAGCAGCTCTTGCGCAGAAACAAGAAAAGAGCAACGCAGGTGCAAAATTAGCTTCCCCTCACCCAAAACCGTTGAAACGGTATTATCAATCTCGCTGATCCTAAAACCGTTTATCGGTACCAAATTTAGCCAAGTGCTAGACGGTACCGATTTTTATTACTTCTGAGCCCAAAAGCTTGACAAGACTCCTGAGATCAGATAAAGTGCTGAATGTAGCCAAAAGTATTGACAAATTAGATACTTTATGTTACAATGTATCAGTATTGCTAAGAGGTCGCTCTTAGCTTTTTATTTTAAAAACAAAGGATTACAGACGAAGATTGAATGTGATCGACGTAGTCGAAATCTGTATGAAAAATATGCCTCTCATTCGAGAGACCAAACGTAGATTCAGGAGGGCTGAGTGGAACAAATACATTATAAAGAAATCAATATTAGCTTTAGTCTTAACAGCTGCTTCTTTTATCGTGACGATTTCACCAATCACGACAAAAGCCGACAATGACTCTGTCGTTGTCGAAACAGCTAAGACCAACTCTGTTTTGGTTCTTGATACGACTTCGCCAAAAGTTTTGACTTTGAAACCAAGTGTTTCTGTCATCACTCCTGGTGAGTCTAAGAATCAGTCTGAGATAAAAGCTCAGAGAGCCGCTGCGGCCAAGGCCAACGCGCTCGCGATTTCTACGACTAGTCGTGATACGGTTACCCGTGAACGAAGAGTCTATACTGACCCAACAAATTTTGACGAAATATACCAACGTGCTTCTGACGCCTATGGTGTGAATCCAATGCTTTTGAAAGCAATTCATACGGTAGAAACTGGTGCTTCTGGTTCTACAACTAGAAGTAACGCGTCTGGCGCAACTGGTCCGATGCAGTTCTTGCCTTCTACTTTCCGTGCCTATGGCGTGGATGGTAACGGCGACGGCATCAAGGATATTGCGAATGTAGAAGATGCAATCTTCTCTGCCGCTAAATATCTTGTGGCCTGTGGTTACCCTGACGTAAAAAGTGCGTTATGGGGATATAACCCGTCAACTCGATATTACACCAAAGTGATGAGCCTTGCTCAAAGCTTCGGAATGTAATTCTAAAAAAGAGCTAGAGTAATCTAGCTCTTTTTTGTAGTAAATTTTATAGTTGGGTTACGCCACCGTTGTTTGCCGTGTCCCATTTTGCAAACGTTGAGTGGTTCAAATTTTTATCTTCAATCTCAAGCAAGCGATTATACTTTGCCGTTCTTTCTGAGCGGCATGGAGCTCCCGCTTTGATACAGCCACAGCCACAAGCAATGGCTAAGTCGGCGATAAAGCTGTCCTCAGTTTCGCCAGATCTGTGCGAAATCATGACTTTGAAGCCGGCAGCTTCAGCAGTTTTGATTGTGTTGAAGGTTTCAGTGAGAGTGCCGATTTGGTTTGGTTTTATAAGAATTCCTGTTGAGGACTTTTCAGCGATACCTTTTTTCAATAGCTCGAAGTTTGTCGAGTAAATATCGTCGCCGATAATTTCGATTTTGTCTCCAAGTTTTTGCGTTAGATCTCGCCAGCCATGCCAGTCATTGTGCGCAAGCGGATCTTCGATCGAAATGATTGGGTATTTTTCGCAAATCATGAGGTAATAGTCGACGAGCTGTGTGTTTGTCAGTGTCTTGTTTTCTCGATATAGCTCATAAAATCCCTCTTCTGAGTAAAAGCGACTTGCGGCTGGGTCTAGGGCAATAAAGACATCCTTGCCCGCTTCGTAATCGGCTTCAGAGATTGCCATCATGAGAAGTTCCAGCGCCTGTTCGTTCGAAAAGAGTGATGGTGCAAAGCCACCTTCGTCACCGACGAGAGGCTGATAATTTCGTTCTTTCAGAATTTTGCCCAGTGCGTGAAATATCTCAGAGCCTGCTCTGAGTGCCTCTCGTACATTCTGAAAATTTACTGGTACGATCATAAATTCCTGAAAGTCAGTTGAGCCTACAGCGTGTTTGCCACCGTTCAGAATATTCATAAAAGGAATAGGCATTGTGAGCGTATCCGCATTTTTGCCCATTATTTCTGATAAATATTTGTATAGTGGAATTCTTTTTGTCTTTGCACCGGCTTTTGCGCAGGCCAGAGACACTGCGAGAGTCGCATTTGCGCCAAGGCGTGCTTTGTTTGGAGTGGCATCGATGAAAATCATTTTTTGATCGATTCTAGCCAGATCGCCGATATCCATGCCAAGTAAGGCTGTTCTGATTGTGGAATTGATATTTCCGACTGCTTTCAGGACGCCCATTCCCTCGTATCTTAGTGGATCCTTGTCGCGGAGCTCGAGCGCTTCGCCGGCGCCCACTGTCACACCTGAAGGTGAATAACCAACAGCATATGTTCCATCGTCAAGAATAACCTCACATGCAACGGTTGGATTGCCACGAGAGTCGAGTATTTCTCGCCCTCGTAAATCTTTGATTATTGCCATATCCCCTCCTCAGAGTCTATATATTAAAATTATTCAGCAGTAACTTTTGTACCATCAGCAACTATGCTGATCCATGATTGGCCACGATCAAATACTATTTCTTGACCAGCAGCATCGTAGAAAATTTCGCGTTCAGCTGCTGATGCTTTCTTCCATGTACCAATGGTTTCTTTGCCGTCGATAAAAAATCTAGCGGCACCAGAACCAACAGTTGTCATCGCGTAGCCATCCTCGTTTATGCGAGTTGTAACTGGTTTTCGAGCGACGACCATGACGATTAGATTCTTTGGTGCGATTTGATCTTTTGTGATTTTGTCGAGATGAGGCTTGCCGGCAATTGAGCGCTTGTAGAGATTAGTTGTTTTGTCATAATTGTAAACTACTTTGTAATTGGCACCAGAGAAGTCGACAGTAATCTTTTCGGCTTCAGGACGAGTAGTAAGCTCAGCATCATCTTTGAACTTGTAGACGGCAAATGAATTGGTTGTTGGATAATTGTTTTTTGTGGCTTGTGCGCGAAGTTTCTCAGTTGAGGTGTAGCCGGTGTGCTCAAGTGCGAGTCCTGAGGATTCTTCTCGCCAAAAAGCGTTGGAGTAAGCAAATTCATCAAGATCTAATATTTTTTCAGCTTTAATCTTATCGAGAGCATCGATATTACCTCCCCAGTGACCGAGATAGGCGTTGTAGCCATGTGCCCAGTCGACGAAGAAGGTGCGAGCGGATCTGATTGGCCCTATCTTCTCGGCTTCTTTTGAGCTGTATATGGCAAGAAACCGAGTAGTTTCGGCTGGGTCGTAGACAGTTTCATAGACAATGTCTGCCTTATCGAGTCCGCTCTGTGGTCTGGCGCTTGGATCATTTTCGACAGTAATAGCAAGCGGATGGCGAATAGCTGACGCTTGATCCGTGGCTACGCCTGTGAGTACATTTGCGATAGTGGCGCCAGAAGTCACTTCTGCTTGCTCCGTAATCTTTTCAGTATTATCAGTTGTAGTGCTTGCTTTGTCCTCACGACGAAGCAAAAGAAAACCTACAACTAGGAAAATAATGATAAGAAGCCCGATCCCTGAGAAGAAGTACAGTCGAAATTTTGGCTGCTTCATCAAAATCATAAGTTTATTTTCCTTATGCTTCTCTTCGATAACGATCTCCTCAGAATCACTCTGGTCTTTTTGCTTTTCTTCTGATTCGTTTTTTTCAGACTTTATTTCTTCATCTGTTTTGGGATCGTCTTTCGACTTTTTCTCATCTATATTTTCTTCAGCTTCTACATCTTTGTCATCAACTGATATGTTATCTTCCGCTTTTTCGGTTTCTTTGTCTTCTTTCTCTTCGTCCATATTTATTCCTTATATTTATATATTTCTAGTGCCAGTCGGCCATAATGCCTTTTTTGCCTTCAAGCTTTTGTAAATAATCGAATGCAGAAAGTGCAGCTTTTGCGCCTTCAGCTGAAGCTACGACAATTTGTTTGAATGGGGTGTCAGTGAGATCACCAGCCGCAAAAATACCAGGTTCTGAGGTCAGCTGTTTCGAATCGATAATGACCTGATTTGCCTTGTCTAGCTTGACTAGGTCATCCAAAACGGCTCGATCGATAACAAAGCCAATTTCGACTATTACTCCATCTAACGGTAGGTTTTTGCCAGAATTTAGCTCGACCGAGGTAACTTTTCCTTCACCAGCGATTTTTGTAATTTCTGTATTGAGTAAGATCTCAACATTTTTCAGTCCTTTTACTTTTTCTAGAAGGATATCTTCTCCTCGTAAATCCGTGCCACGATAAACCAAATAAGTTTTCTCGGCAAAAGAAGAGCAAACAACAGCGGCAGAGAGTGCAGAATTGCCACCACCAACGATTGCTACATGCTTATTCTTGAAAAAAGGAGCGTCACAGGTAGCACAGTATGAGACGCCTTTGCCTTTAAACTCTGCTTCTCCTGGAACACCAAGCTCGCGCGGTTTCTTGCCGAAGGCAAGGATGACGGTCTTCGCATCATATTCATTTGAAGTGGTCTTCACAGAAAATTTGGTTTTCAGCGGCTTGATTTCCTTGACCTCTTCAAACATAAAAGTGGCGCCAAATTTTTTGGCTTGTGCGAAGAATTTCTTACTCATTTCTACGCCAGAAATAAGGTCCAGCCCTGGATAGTTTTCGATAGCGTCAGTTTTTGTGATCTGTCCGCCGATATCGCTTGAGAGGACGAGCGTTTTCATTCCTCTTCTCGAAGCATAAATTGCAGCAGTCAGTCCTGCTGGACCGCCGCCAATAATAATTACATCATACATTTTATAAAATCTCCCTAATCTATGATTATTTTAGCTCATTATTCCCTCACGATCAACTCTACGAAGGAAAATTCATCTGAACCCTAACAATCAGAAACTTTACTACCATCCAGATAATATTACCAATTGTTTTGGTTGCTGGCCAAGCACCAGGAATAAACAGTACCAGCAATACCAAAAAGATCCAATGGTTGTGATGGAGCAGATAGTATATCGCTAAAATAATGATTATCAGGATTAAAAGCGAAATAAAAAATTGAGCGAGTACGGGAAAACTGAGTATGAAATGATCGTAAAATGTAAATATTGAATCTAGAAAGGCCATTGATGTGTATGCAGCTTAAGAACTATTTTTTACCTACTACAACTTGTACGTCTAGTGAGCCTATTCCGTCATATAGTTCAGTAGTAACGCTTCGTGTTGAGAGAGCATCTTTCACTAGCTCGGCCTCAGCTTCTTTGCCTGTTTTATAATAAACAATTGTGGTCGGATAAGTAAATTTTTTCGCGTTTGTAACAGAAGAAACTGTGAAGCCGGCTTTTACTAAGATGTTTTTGACGAGAACGGCAGAATTCGAGATGCCGTTACCATTTAGAACGTTCATTTTGATGGCTTTTTTGTCGATAGTTGTGGCAATCGGTTCGGTTGTTACTCCGGTTGTAGCTGTTGACCCTGTAGCGGCTGTAATCCCTGTTGTGCCTGTCGTAGCTGCCGTACCAGTAGCAACTGTACCTGTGTAGACCTCAAGATTTGGCTTGTTGATAGTGACCTTTGCGGTATCGGAATTTTTTGTTTCTTCTCTTACAAAAACACTTTTGATTTCATCAAAATTGATGTAGATAAGAGTTGCGAAAAGTAATCCACAGACGATCCAAAGAAAAAGGTTGAGCAGATGATCAAATTTCTTAACTTCTGTCTCGCTGACAACTTCTTCTGATTTGCCTCCTTCTGATATGTCTTTCGATATTGTCGTTTCTTTTTTGTTTTCTTTTATGGGAATATTTTGGAAAAAGCTATTCTTAATCTCTTCACGATCAAGGCTTTTTACCTTGATTTCTTCTGTGTCTTCCTCATCGTTTTCTTCTTCGATCGTATCATCAATTTCTTCCTCAGGCGCTGGCTCGGGCTTTGTTTCGTGCACAAAAGAATGCGTTTCTTGCGCACGCATAGACTTTCTAGGTCTGATATCGTCCGAGATGCCCATTTATTCCCTCACTTTTGCCTTATAGCATTATCTAAACTTCCTTTAATTCATTATATACTAGAACTATTTATGTTGTCTAATTTTTTATAATTTGAAGGCATTTTGATTGAATATTTATGTTTCTCGTAGTCGTCTCCTATGACAAAGATATCGTTTGTTTCCAGTGAAAGTGTAGAGAGATAGCCGATATCATCCACCTCGAATCCTAAGCTTTTGGCAGCAAGATAGTCCGCCGCTACAGCGTTGGTGCTAGCGATGGCAAAATGGGTATGGACATTGTCGCCTCTGATATCACCGTCCCCTTGGACAGTTTCGAAACAGTCGATGATAGAGAGCTTCGGTGTCAATTTTTCATAAAGTTTTATAATGTTTTTTGTAGCGATAGCTTGGTCTTGGTAGACGATTCCGCTACCATCATCAACATTTGACAAGAGCCTCCTGAGCCACGAGGATCGCTCGGCAACTACAGCGCTGCCTGCGATATTGTGAATTGCGCCAGTGTAGAGGATCTTGCTATGCGTTTTTGGGAGTGAGACGGAAATTAGATAATCTGATTCAAGGAGAGTCTTCGATACTTTCGCATCAAAGGTTCGGCCGTCTTTGTCTGTGAGCATGATCGGAAGGTAGTCATCAGTATTCAAATCAACAATCGCAAGATCGTAACGCGACTGTAGCGAAAGATAGTTGTAGTTTTTAAATGCAGTAAGAGTGTCTCCGTTTTTTACACCTTCAACAAGCGTGATTTGCCCAGTTACAAAAGGTGTAATGCACTTCAAAATCGAGTCAAGCGTACTGGAATTCGTCACAGCACCAGGATTGTTGTCTCTGGAAGCGTCAATCTTTATTACAACCCTTTTTGCCAGCTTGATCTGCTGGGTGATCTCAGATTTGATCAAAGCTAGGCAACGTTCGACGTTGTATTGGCGTTCATCGGATTTTATGTACGAAATTTTAATCATTCTTTACAAAAGTATTATATTCAGAACAACAGAATAACGAGAATTGCTTCTCATCAGATTCTGATTTTATCAAATTATTGACTTTGCGAGCAAGTCTTTTCCCTTTCAACGATTTGTCCTAAAGGTATCGTATCATACTAGTCAATATTGTGATTAGAATTTTCTTATCACTCCTCTGACTTTGCCTTGAATCGTGACACGATTTTTGACAAAAAACATCGGCTTCATGGTCTTGTTGGCTGGTTGCAGGCGAATATTTGTCTTCTCATCATAATATCGCTTAAGTGTGGCGTTTGCATTGTCGATTAGTGCGACGACGATATCACCATTTCGAGGAGAATTGGTCTGCTCAATGATGACAAAATCGCCTTCAAGTATGCCGTCCTCGATCATCGATTCGCCTCGCACGCGTAGTGCAAAAGTCTTCTTCCCCATCATATCTCTAGGTATATCGATAGTTTCGTTTGTGCGAATTGCTTCGATTGGACGTCCGGCGTCAATGACACCAAGAAGCTGAATAGAGTGGAGCTCGACACCAGGATCGTAGGAAGGAGTAAGCTGAATCGCTCTTGCTTCCATCGCGTCCTTAGTCAGGTAGCCTTTTTCTTCCAAGATGCTGACATATTCGGAGACTGTGCCGGTAGAAGATAGCTCAAAATAGTGCGCAATCTCTCTGTAGCTCGGCGAATAGCCGTTGTCATCAATAAAATTGCGGATGTACTCCAAGATGTCTCTTTGTTTCTTCGTCAGTGGCTCCATTTGTCTCCTTTGTTCAACTTTTGTTCGTTGTATTTATTATCGGTTTTACCCGAACAAAAGTCAAACATCTTCTTGTGGATAAAGAAATTATGCACTTTTGTAGCCAACTATTGACAAAGATTTTGGAGAGGAGTAGATTACACAACAAGTGGTTGTAGAAAATGAGCCTCAAAAGTTGTTATAGCTAGGCCAAATTGGAATTAGCGAAATGAAATTTTCATTATGAAAGGCCAACTCTGTTGGCGTCACAAACGAAAATAGCAAATGATATGCAAATCTGCATTTACCGATGCAAAAGATAAGCAAATTCTGCCGCAAACGAACATTTTATTTCAATAAACCAAAAACGACGATATATCGTCAGACCCGGGCAATTGCTCGAAAAGTAATTTGTAACAACATTCTACAATTGAATACGCATGCCTCTGCAACCACTGTACTATTTATCCAGAACCTGACTACACTTTGTCAGGTTCTGTTTTTTTATTTTCTATATTTATATTAATTGCAAGTGTCTTGGTCTTGACAAAAAGTGTTATATAAGTTAATGTATCTGTGCTATCAGTCGAATGGAAGAGGCACCAAACGACAGATGGCGCAATGCCTGCCGGCCAGAACCCAATCCTGTGAGGCTCTCCGCCTCAAAAAACTAAGGACACGCAAGACGCGTGTCCTTACTCATTTCTATAAGCAAATTTTGTTCTATATTTTTTCGATTACGCCGACACACTCGATGTGGTAAGTCTGCGGAAACATGTCCACTGGTTGGACTTTTTTTAATTTGAGACCAAATGTTTCGAAGAGTTTTACGTCTCTAGCAAAAGTGGCTGGATTGCAGGAGATATAGATGAGTTTTCGGAATTTCATTTTTGAGATCATCTCTACAGCGTAGCTGGTGAGTCCAGTTCGAGGTGGATCGACGATGATCTTATCGTACTCGGCCTTGTTTCGTAGTAAGAAGTGGTCTGCGCTATCACAGATAAATTCACAATTGATCACTTTGTTGATCTTTGCATTTGCAGAAGCATCGTTGATCGCGCTTTGGACGATATCGATTCCAGTCGTCTTCTTCGCAAAGGTGGAAAGATAAATGCCAATAGTGCCAGCGCCGCAGAAGAGATCAAGGACGCTCTCCCCCATTTTGATCTCGGCCATCTCCTTGATTACGTCATACAGATTTTCCATTGCAAACGAATTTGTCTGGAAAAATGATTCTGGCGAGATTTGAAAGGTATATTTGCCAGTTTTCTCAAAGATGATGGCTGAACCACCGAGAAGCTTTCGGCGTGCTTGATCGATATTGTCGTTTCGAATGGTTGAGTGATAGAAGGATTTGATATCAGGAAGAGTGCCAACGAAGTCGATGATCTTGTCTTTGCTAGGCAGAAATTCTGAGCTGGTGAAGAGCTCGAGCATGACAGAATCAGTGTTGATGCCTTCTCTGATCTTGATCTGAGAGAATGAGCTCGTATTTTCAACATTTTCGTTTAGGAAATCGACTAGTGAGTTCAAAACCAAATTGGCTTTTTCGGAGATAAGATCGCAGTGATCAATCTCGATTAGTCTTCGGTAATCAGTCGCGTCGTGCATCGCAAGCGTCAGCTTCCCCTCTTTATTGAGTGTGAGGAAAAATCTCATCGTATTGCGATAGCCAAATTCAGTCTCGCTGCCAGCGATGATCGGCAGGATTTTTGTCTCGACTTTTGCCCTTGAGAGCACTTCGTGAAAAATATCATCTTTGAAGCGGAGCTGGTCCTTTAGCGCGATGTTTTGGTGATCGCAGCCGCCACAGACTTCAAAATGTGGGCACTTTGGCTTGATACGAAAGGGAGATGCAGTCACGATCTTGTCGATTTTGCCGTCTGAAAATGATTTTTTCTCGTTTACAGGGGTAATTTCGAGCTCATCGCCTGGGACTGATTTCTTGGTAAAAATGACTTGGCCGTTGTTACTTCGGCTAAGGCCCTTGCCCTCAAAGACTAATTTTTCGATTGTGAGTTTCATGTTTTTTTCTATAAAATAATAAATTTGTATTTAAATGCTTTATTAACTTAGCAGATTTTTCGATATTATGCTATTAAATGAAAAATCCGCCACTTTTTTGAAGCGACGGATCGGGAAATTTACTTCTTTAAATATTCTGGCAGGACTCGATAGCCAAAGCCGACATGGCATTTAATTTTCTCGATTGCACGACTCTCGAGCAGTGCATCGATGATATCAAGAGCCAGATCTTCGAGCTCCATTGCCTCAATAATCGATTCCGCGGATAAACACTCCGGGAATGAAGCACTCAGACATTTAACAATCTTGTCGGCAATTGTCTCGATAGATTCTTCTTCAAGAGGCTTTGGAAACAATTTTCTCTTGAAATCCGACTCGATTAGCATGTCGGACTCGATCTTGTTATCGATGCAAAATTGTTGCTGCATGTTTCGATTCGCGTACGCGAAATGATTTGCAGCATAGTCGCCGATCCTTTGTTTCGGCCCAAGTGAGTCTTGTCTCGCTTTGGTCGCTACGATATAGACGGCGTGCATCTGATAAAGATCTATCAGATCGAGCTTGTTGTCCCGTGGTCTCGGAATGAATTCTTCAAGGTACCTTTCGCTGACCCAATCTTCAAGATAGTAATCAGTGATCCTGATAGGAACGATCAAATTCATAATTTCGATCGCGTCAGCAAAACGCAGTAAAAAGCCTGAACGAAATGCGCTTTGCCACTCATTTTCATAGTTTTTGCGCCATTTATCTGCAGAATTTCCATTTTTCAGGACCGCTTCTCTCGCTTCACGAGGTTGCATTTTCCCCAAATAATGGCAGGTCATCGCAAAGATAAATTTTGCCCTTTTGAGGCTATAATCTGTGCAGCTCTCAGTGCTTTTTCCGAGCCAATCCCACTCAGGCGGCTCGACGATGAGGCCAGTATCTTCCCAATACTGGATTTTTGTCCTATTTACACCACACAGGTGCGCAAGCTGGGATTTGGAGAAACAAGCCAGATTTTGAATTTTTTCAAAAAACTGATGAGCAGGGATCAACGCTTTTTCTTCTGTGATGTTGATTGCCATAATCCACCTCCTTACGGCGCAAAATCAATGTGCAAAATATAGTCCAAAAACACAAAATAATCAAGCCTGAGCCTGATTATTTCTATATGTTACGCGAACTTCATTCTATGATTTTGTAGAGCGCGATGCCTGCGGCGACAGAAACATTTAGTGAATTTTTCTCGCCATGCATTGGGATCTCAATAATCTCGTCACAAGCATCAAGAATTTCTTTTTGTACTCCCTCTGTTTCGCTTCCGATTATGAGAGCAACTGGCTGATCATTTGCAAGAAATTCTGTATAAGGGATTGAGCGTGAATCCTGCTCGAGTGCAACGATTTTGAAACCTTCTTTTTTTAAATCAGAAATTAAAAATTGTAAATTGTCCTCACTCTCCCACTCGACAGTATCGACAGCACCGAGGGCGGTCTTGTCTATCTCCTTGCGAGGTGGACGGGGCGTGATGCCAGTCAAGATCAGTTTGCTTACGCCTGCTGCATCGCAGGTTCGAAAAATAGAGCCGACGTTTTCCATCGAACGAATATTATCGAGAATAAGATATATCTTAGGCAACTTTTTCATCTTCTGCGGCAGGCTCGATAGCGCATGGGCATGAAAGCATTCGCTTCTTGAGCTCCTCGATGAGGTCTTTCGCTGGGAAAACTTCCTGAGATGAAGCATCTAGATCACGAAGTATGATTTCGTCTTTGACTGCCTCTTGCTGGCCGATGATGACGGCGTACTTAGCTTCAAGTTTCACGGCAGTCTTGATCTGCTGGCGGAGCGAGTCATTGGACGGGACAAAATATACATTGATATCATTTTTTGTGAGCGCGTCATATATCGCTTTTGAGACTTCCTTGGCCTTGTCACCGAGCTGAACGATGCATATTTCGACGCCACGAGGCTTCTTGACCTCGATCTTTTGTTCTTTCATCAGAGAGATTACTCGCTCCATGCCAAAGCTGAAGCCAACTGCAGGCGTCTTCATGCCTCCAAGAAGCTCTACAAGGCCGTTGTAGCGTCCTCCCCCTACGATTGTGCTCTGACGGCCCTTGTCATCTTTTTCGACGATCTCGAAGACAGTCTGAGTGTAATAATCCAATCCGCGAACTAGCTTCGGGTCAAGATCGTATTTGATATTGAAATAGTCAAGATATTCAAGGGTCTGCTGAAAGTGTTCCTTGCACTCAGGGCAAAGTGAATCAAGCATGACTGGTGCGTCTTTGCCCAGCTTCTGGCAATTTTCGTTTTTGCAATCAAGCAATCTCAGTGGATTGGTTTCGATGCGGTTGTTGCAGTCAGCGCAAAGCTCTTTCTTAGAGTCGCCATAAAACTTTTTGAGCTTAGCTAGATACTTTGGTCGGCACTTTGGACAGCCGATCGAATTGGTGTAAACGATCAAATTCTTCAGTCCTAGTCTGTTTAATATTTCCCAAGCAGACATGATAGCCAAATAGTCTGATTTCGGAGAGCCATCGCCGATGATTTCCATGCCAGTTTGATAAAATTCTCTGAAGCGGCCTTTTTGAGGTCTTTCATGTCGAAACATAGCACCCATATAGAAAAGTCGGACAGGCTGAGACCAGCTTGCCATGCCGTTTTGCAAATATGATCGGACAACACCAGCCGTGCCCTCAGGTCTGAGCGCAAAAGTGATCGCTTCATCCTCACTGTGAGACTGGAGAGTAAACATCTCTTTTTGGACGATATCGGTCGTGCCGCCAATACCTTTGGCATAGATTTCACTATTTTCGAAATGAGGGATATCTATACGCGAAAAACCAAGTCCTAGAAAGACTTTTTCTGCTGTGTCGCGTACCGTCATCCAATATGGTTGCTCTGAAGGAAGGATGTCCTTAGTGCCACGTGGTGTTTGGTACATATCTTTTGCCATATATTTCTCCAATTTCTAAATAATAATAGATCGAGTGTCATCTCTCGACAAATCGTAGCAAGATTACGATCGAAAATCAATCGGTAAAATAATATTGCAAAATAGTACAAATTGTTATATAGTATTGATTCATTTTAATGTCTCGCGTGCAAAATTCGGCTGTGGCTTGATCTTGGCAATCCTGTCTAGATCAACACCGCCGCCGAAGCCATGGAGCTTGCTGGCGAGCACGAGAGGAGATTAAAATGAAAAAATCACCCTTGGCGACCTTGATCGCCCTTGCCGTACTATTCATTTCTGTTAGTACACCTGTCTGGTCTGCAACTCCACAAGAGAATTTTCAGAAAGACAAAACGCGTCGCATTGCAGGTTTGTATTTCGCATTCCCTGGAATCATGTTTCTTTGGGCAAATTCTTGCGGAAATGCGAAAATGAAAGAGAGTCATGAATACAACGAGACTCGGCTTAATTTGTTGGCGAAGAAGCTTAATCTCAAATTGGATCCAGCGACCAACACTGTTTCGGACAGGAAGTCAGCAGGAGATCTTATTGTCAAGTATCTGATGATTGCCTGGCAAGGTGCGGCCTCTTATCGCTCCGCTCTCCCTAACCAAGCGCTGAGTCTTGGCATGACAGATTCTACCTTGATGATGACGCTTGGAGCTGAAAAGTTAGCTGAGCTAAGTGCGTCGAAGAAAGCTGAAATATTGAAAAATTTCGATGAGATGATTGCTTCATCAAAGCAGATGGGGATCCCCAAAGGCCTTACCACGATGCTTGAGTCTGCAAAGTCTATATTCAAAAATGCAAAAACCGACGCAGAAGTTACAGCATCTCTTGATAAGGTTATAGATTGGAGTTCTTTGCTTATAGTCGCTTTTGACAAAAAGTAAGAATAGCCGGAAGGCTGTTAGCACCAAGCTAGCAGTCTTTTTTTATAATTAGACATTGTTATTTAAAAAGCCTGATCTTTTGTAGACCAGGCTGAGATTTGAAAACTAATTAGGTATTTTCTCGAATGATTCGAGTGACTTCTTTGATAGCGTCTATCAGCCTGTCTTCACGGTTTTGGACCACGAAGTTAAATTCGCGGCTGCAGAGCATTTCTGATTCAGCAATTTGAAGACGAGCTCTTATTTCTGGGAGTGTATTTGCTCCTCGTTGGTGCAGACGTTTCTCAATCTCGCTGATTGGTGCTGCGATGAAGATCGAAAGGATATTCTCGAGCTTGTTTCTTAAGTTTCGGTGACCGTTTACGTCGACATCTTTGATCGCATGGAGACCAAGGCTGTGTATTATCTCGATCTCAGATCGAGATGTCCCATAGTGGTAACCTTGGTATTCGTTCCACTCGACGATGTCAGAAGAATTCACCATAATCATAAATACTTCTTCTGAAACGAAGATGTATCTCCCCTCAAGATCATCGCCAAGCCTTTGTGGCCGTGTGGTAATACTTTTGGATAGAGAAAGATTCAGCTCGGTATTCTCTAATACCTTTTTGATTATTGTACCTTTTCCAACTCCAGATGGTCCGCAGACAATGATTGTTTTTTGCATAATCATTCCCTCCCCCTCTCGACAAAGTAACAGGAAATCGCAGATAAATCAAAATTTCTTTTCAATAATAAAAAATCCGACCAGTTTTTTGCTGGCCGGATAAGGTAATTCATTTATTCATTTTGTCCAAGGCAGTGCGGAATGCAAATGCATTTTCTGGTTTGGACCAGCGTTTTTCGAGGAGTCCTTTTTCGCTCATTTCATCGATAAGGTCGAGAAGCTCGTCCTCATCCATATGAGTTTGAAATTGGATATTCTCGATTGTCAGATAGTCTGGAAATTTCGCATGTAGAAAATCATGCAGCGTATTTTTCGCTGCGGTTATCGATGGCTTCGTCGGTTCCAAAACGGGGGGACCGATCTTTTCTAATGCCAAATTACCCTTCGCAGGTGGATAGATAAGCACAGGCGAATAATCTACCAGATAATTTTTTTCTGTGTTGCAATCAATATCATACTGTTTTCTGGCCAGTTCATTTGCCAGATCGATATATTTTGCCGCTGTGCTGTTCCATGATCTGGTTTGCGAGTATGTTTGGCAGGCCATTGCAACTACATAGACAGCGTAGAGTTGATAAATGTCGATCATCTCAAGCGCTTCGTTTCTTGTTCGAGTTACAATCTTTTTGATGTGTCCTTCTCTGACCCATTCGTTTAGATAGTACAAAGTTATCAGATTTGGCGAGAATTGGTTGATTCCCTTCACTGCTTCGCCGAAACGAAGAAAATATTGAGAACGAAATGTAGCTTGCCACGCTTCTTCATAATATTTGTTCCAAGCAAGAAGAGTGTTTGCTTCACCGAGAACCCTCGATTTAGCTTCGTTCACAGGCATCATTTTTTTGATGTGTGATTCGACCGCGAAGGCAAATTTTACATCGCTTAAATGAAAATTCTTGCAATCGCAAGTGGCAGGCTCAAAATGAGTCCAACCCACTGGAATCTTCAAGAAGTTACCGTCTTCCCAGTATTCAAGCTTTCTGGCCGAAATTCCACAAAGCACGGAAACTCTTGCTAGAGGCAAGCAAAGCATTTTTTCGATTGCCTTGAAGAAGCAATCTGCTGACAAAATCTTGATGTGGTTTTCAGGTGCTACAACCATAATATACCCCCTATATGATGTTTGATTATCGATAGTGACTATCCCACAAATGTGAAAATTAATCAAGCCACTTTTGTGTACAATAGTTGCAGATTAGTAAATATCGTGATATTATTCGGTCATGATCATAAATATTACAAGCTTAAATTGGTGGTCTGTCCAAACTCTCGGGCAGTAATTTTCGTGTAATATCTATAGACTTTAAAAATATCACTGCCCGAAACCGGGCATTTTTTGTATGAAAAAATATCAATTCAAAAATAGAGCAAATCTCCTCTGGCGACCTTAAAATGGTCTCGATTTGGTGAATAAAATAAATTATAAGGATCTATATGAAAATGAATAATAAAGAGTATTTTGGAAAATTTGGTGGACAGTTCGTGCCAGATGAATTAAAACCAGCGTTAAAAGAAGTCGAGGAAGCGTTTGAGAGCGCAATACTCGATAAATCTTTTGTAGAAGAATATCTAGATTTGATGAAAAACTATGTGGGGCGACCCTCTCCCCTATATTTTGCTAAGCGTTTATCAGAAAAACTTGGTGGAGCGAAGATCTATCTCAAGCGTGAAGATCTGAATCATACAGGCGCGCACAAGATAAATCACACGATTGGTGAAGCGCTTCTCGCAAAGAGAATGGGCAAGAAGAAGTTGCTCGCCGAGACGGGCGCAGGCCAGCACGGAGTGGCACTTGCAACTGCTGCAGCACTTCTTGGTCTCGAGTGTGAGGTTCACATGGGTGCGATCGACATCGAAAAGCAACATGAAAATGTTGTGCGGATGAAGCTACTTGGGGCAAAAGTTGTCGCCGTTGAAACTGGCGGAAGGTGTTTGAAAGATGCGGTCGATAGTGCTTTCGGCGCATATATGCAGAGCTACAAAGATACATTTTTCGCTATTGGCTCCGTGGTTGGTCCATACCCATATCCGAAGATAGTGAAGTATTTTCAAGCAATCGTCGGCCGAGAGGCGCACAAACAAATCCTAGAGCAAGAAAACAGCCTGCCAGACTACGTAATCGCCTGCGTTGGAGGCGGATCGAATGCAACGGGTATATTTCAAGGTTTCTTGAAAAGAGATGTGAAGTTAGTCGGCGTTGAGCCAGCCGGTAAGAGCTTCAGAGTTGGCGAACATGCAGCGACCTTGACGCTTGGTAAGCCTGGCGTGCTTCATGGCATGTTCACTTACCTGCTTCAGGACGAAAAGGGTGAGCCGACCGCAGTTCACTCAATCGCTTCGGGGCTCGACTACCCTGGTGTTGGTCCAGAGCATTCGTATTTGAAACATACAGGAAGGGTGAAATATGAGACCTCAAATGACGAGGAAGCGCTGAATGCCTTCTTGGAGCTGTCAAAAGTCGAAGGAATCATTCCTGCGCTTGAGAGCTTTCACGCGCTCGCCTATGCGATGAAGCTGGCGCCGACTCTGGCGAAGGACAAAGTGATAATCGTAAACCTCTCTGGTCGTGGAGATAAGGACGTTGACTATGTAGCGGAAAGAATCTCGCTATAGTAAGCAAAAAATAAGGAGCCAGATGTCTGGCTCCTTATTGTAATATATATTTATCAGCGTCTTTTTACATCGTCTTTTATTTCGTCGACATAATTTTCAACGAGTTCAAAAAAGGCATCTTTTTCCTCCGGCGTGATTTTTCGCAGTCTGTCTTTGCGTAAATCGTCATCGCCATAGTCATCAAGCTCGCCGCAAAGGTATTGAAGAAATATTTTAAGATAGCCAGGATTCCACAGGTACATCGTGACAAGTTCATTCGCATCTTCTAGCGCCCTTGCTACCACTTCCGTCTCGGGGTCTTCGGCATAGTTGCTTACGTTTCCCCAAGTTGATAAGCCGATACTTTTATCCATGTTGCGACGCTGGTAGCAGGAATCAAAAAGTATTCCATAGTTTGAATCAACTTTGTGTTCCGAAGCAGCGCCGAGCCATCGAGGGATATTCCCCCCGCTTTCTTCGTTAGAAAGATATTCTTGATAAGCATGGCCAGTCTCATGTAAAAAACGGTATTTAGCTAGATCATTGTTTGTCGTTGGCCATATTGGTTCGCCTGTGTCTGGTCTGACCCCAAGCTGGACAATATATGCATCATACTGCGCTCGGTTCATGGGCGTTCTGCCACATGAAATCTCACCGTCTTCATATTTGTACCACCAATTATCGTTCTCCTCCACGGCCGTAATGTATTTCTTGTCGACAAGAAATTGGCCAAGCTCATCTGGCAAATTGACATTTGGATTATCGTAATCTCGCTTGCTTGGCAACGTTAAGAAAGCGTGAACTGTTTTCTCCAATTCGCTTTGTTCGTAGTCCGCTGGGTTGTGGTCAAATTCATTTTGCATAGTAATTATATATGTTAGCTGTTAAGAGTTTCTCTTATCAAAACTTCGCTCTTGATCATCTCTAGCGAAAGATCGTTCTCATCGCCGCGAAAATCGTCTTTGTTAGTTTCGGTCTTTACATGTCTGTTTTGCTCGATTTTCTCAAACACTTTTGCTATTCTGCTCCACTTTTTGATCGGGACAAGGCCGAGCATGAAGATGATGTCTTGGCGTTTTTCGGTTTTCTCTAGAGTCTTGATGATTTTCTCGGCATCTTGTACCCAGCTTTCAATAGTTGGCCTAGCTTGCTCGTAGGCTGCTTCAGTTAGCTCCATTATTGCGTGCAAATGCTCGTCATTTGTCATTGTTCCTCTGCTGAGTAAACCTTCTTTTTGGATTTCGAGTTCGAAAAGTGCCTTGTCGTTGTCCATGCCAATTTCATAGTAACTGAGCAGATTGAGGTCGGTCAGAGCATCGGCGAGTGCTTCGTTAGGCTGACTGTCCCGATAATATGCCAAAATTTCATCTTTTGTACGCACGGCGAAAGCGTCGATATAGGTATTTGCAACAGCCTGCTCCAATTCATCACGAGATGGGATAGCCTTTTTGTCCAGAAGCTTTTGAAAATCCGAGTAACGATAGTGCAATTCACTCTCTGCACGCTCTAAAACCAATGAATTTAGGATATGCTGCTCTTCGTGTGAGTGGATGCCTTCAAGCACTTCATTGTCCTCTATTTTGTTTACAACGGTATATGGCATGTCACCAAAAGTGAAGGAATATCCTGCCGCGTCGGCTGCGGCCTCAGCGCCGCCAGAGTGCATCGAGGCGAAGTCTGCGAATGTGTTTGTGACAAAAGTAATGTAGAAATCAGAGTCAATTATCTCAATTTCGCCTTCGATTTTCTCAAGGCCAAAAAATTTCTTGACTAGAATATTTTCCCATGGCTCACCAGATGTTTCTGATTTTTCCTTCGCTTCGATAATCCTGTCTTTGATAGCCTCTCTCGCGGTGTTGATCTTCTCAAGTGCCTCCTGCGTCCGGCCGAGAGTACTATAGAAATTTTTTTCGTTTGAATGTCTGACCACGATCTTTTTTAGCTCAGGAGTAGAAGAAACGCGCCCAATTTCTGTGTTTTGATTTTGTTTGACGTACTCCGCCAGTTCCTGACAAATTTTTGCATCATCGATCAGTCGTCGGCCAAAAGCCTCGACGGCACCCTCTTTTTCTTCAATTTCTGGTGTTTCGTCAGTTTTTTCGCTAATTGTCGGATCAAATGTCCCAAATTCGTTCATAAAAGTCACCTCATGTTCACTAATAACTAAATTAATTATACAGCTATTTTGGCTTATGACAAAAAAAGGACCATGCATTTCTGCACAGTCCTCTCGGATTGGGTATCTCTAATCGGTTTCAGGATTAGAGTGAAGTCGGAAATTTTCCTCAAATAGCCAAGCAGCGTATTGAGAAAAGTCGTAGTCGCTCATCGCGTACTCATAGTGATCGCTTACGATGATCTGAAGCATTAGTGCCGAGATGCCAAAAAGGTGAATCTCAGACATTCCTTTGCTCCAGAAGATGTTTTCTCTAAGCTCGGCGATCGGTACAGTCATAAGCACTTTGGCTCTTTTGTCTTTCGTGCTTTTGAGCACTGCCGTCATCCAGCAGATGAGAAGTTCAGTATCGCTAAATTTTGCATAGCGATCTCCGAATTTCTTCCGAAAAAGTTTGATTTGCTGGACGAAAGTCTTATCAAGGATGATTTCTTCGGCTGCTTCCAGGCAATAGTCGTGACTAAGCAACCCGACAGTGCACTCAGAAATGTCTCTGATATTGTCAGCTTTGCCATGCGCACTAACCAAGATTTCGAATGCAACTTTCGCTGCGCTTTTTTTCAGGATAAGGCCTTTGTTTTCACAGTATGGTGAAATATTTGCGACAATTTCATCCAAAGTGATGCACTGTAATGCTTTGGCTTGCTCGCCTCGGCAGGTCTCCAGTTTCTTCGTCATCCAGCAGGCAAATATCTCTCCATCACTTTTTTGATCAGTAGAAATATTCCAGCGCTTTCGCAACTTTTCCAACACTCTTGGTAAAGTGTCGCTAACGATGATGGTCTCGGGCGCCTCCTTGTGCTCTGCCGGTTCTCGTATTTCGGTAGAGGCACGGGGCTTGGCTGTAGAGTAATTCTTCATATTCCCCCCAAATTTTGGATTTCGACATAAAGTCACGCTCATATTACCATAATATCGATATTTTGACAATGCTTTGTGACAAAACATTTTACCTCAAATGTAGTTATTTGCGATAAATTATATTAGAATAGAAATATATCAGTAATCATTTCAACTATGGAGAAAATCGATGTCCGCAAAACAACGTGGTATCAGCTTACTCTGGGTATCGTGATATTCGCATTTGCTATATATTCTGAGTTGCCATGGATCGCAATCTTGGGCGTGCTGGTCTTTGGTTTTGCCCTTTTCAAAAAGATTTTCAAAACTGTGCATATTCCAGATAAAGATCTCGGCCCGATGAAGGGCAATCTTTCGTTATACATCCCGGTGGCTGCCGTCGTCCTTATCACGCTTGTTGTACTCTGGTTCATTGTCTTTCGAGGCTAAATAAATAGGGCGTCACAACTTCATGTTATGACGCCCTGTGCTTATTTCGTTGTAATTACGGTCGCCTTCATGCTCCCGTCCCAAGCAAACCCGAGATTATGTATTTTCTCGGCATCTACACCTGCCATCACCGCTTTTGAAGCTTCGATGTCAGATAGTGACGCTGCTTTTGTTCTGGCTAAGTACTCGAGAGTACTTTTTGTGAAGTCTGACTTCACCTGCAGGTTGGCAAATGTTTCCCAATCGTCCCTTGCCTTGATGATCATAAGTGATTTTTCATCAAGTCCTAAAGTGAGATCGGCAACCAATGTCACCTTTGCAGTTTGTCCATCGGCGGTTTTGCCGTACACGTCGATTTTGACCTTTTGGTCTTTGTCCACTGTTCGTATGATTTTGCTGGGAAGCGGATTGTAGAGCTCGAGTGGAGCTATTCCAATTATCCGATTTTCCGTGAAAATCACTTTGTCTGCAAGGTGTTCGAGATAAAGTGTATTCGATACAGCCAAACACAGAAAAAGTATTAGTGGGGACAAGGGATTCTTTTTGCCTCCGTAAGGATTCACACTTACCGCAAAGTAAATGAAGACCGCTACAAAGGACAAGGCCCCATTTAGGCTGTTTCCAGTCATATCAGCGATAGCCCAGCTGATAAGGGAGAAAATCAATGGCAGGATGTAGAACCAGCAAGAGGAAACGATCTTGCCTAGTATTCCCGCCAAGGTATTTGCACACTTGCGCAAATCAGTACCGAGACTTGTCAGATTACAAATAATCATACAATTCTCCTTGGAACAAAATTCCGATCCAAAAGTTTCGGTAGCTTATTTTTACGCTATTTTGTGAAGTTTGTCAACAAGATATGACAAATTATGATTGTTTGAATTAATATGCTAAAACTGAGATAATTACAGCAGAGATTGTTTCGGGGGTGCGAGATGAAGAATATTAGGTCTATCTCAGAGAGCGATTTGACTGTAAGTCAGGCACTTTGGGAAGCTGCTCAGATTGGATTTTGGTCAGCTGTTCTATCGGTTGTTGAGCTCGGAGCTATGATTAGTAAGTTTGTCCATCGTGGCAAACAGCAAACAGATTTAGTCGAATATGATTAAATCACATTTACAAAAGTACTGACCTTATCGGCCAGTACTTTTCATAATTTGCTATTTTGCAAGACTATTTCTTGCTTGTGAGAGGTCCAAGACCCTTAACCTTTTTGTTTTGCTTCGGCTTCTTGGTTTCTTTTTTTGCGCCTTTATCTTTTGCCATTTTTTATCCTTCTTCTTCTAATTTTATTGTT